>JGI20225J20221_1000228_pt5 | contig 305774 bp, 225 predicted proteins | sample BioMet4_FD_20221 | JGI IMG/M metagenome (IMG submission 20221) | reverse complement strand
GAGCGCCTGTGGGCATGGCTTTTTAATTTCCGTCGTCTGGTGGTGCGCTATGAATATCATGCCGAAAACTTTCAAGGCCTCGTTCATCTCGCCGCCGCTCTCTTATTTACAAGGTATTTATGAGATGACTTCTAGTTTTGTTGAATTGTGAGAAAAGACGTTAACTTGATTTTTAAAATCCAATCCACTGCCTGCTGCGCTTGACTGGCGGCGGAGACAATGAACGTTTTATCAGCCTTGAGCTTTCCAAGCCAAGACTGGAGGTAGGCAGCAGAGTTATTGACGGTGCGTTCGGTAATGTCGGCATGGGCACAAAGGAACGCGGCTCCCATTTCTGCAATCAACTCTTCTTTGCAATAGGGATCGGAACCAAATCCTTCGCTGGCGGTGAGGGTGGAACGGTTTAAACGGTGTTTCGCGCCGGTCGAGTGCGTGAGCTCATGCCAGAGCGTATTCCAGTAGTTTGATTCATCTGTGAAATTAGTCAGGCTCGGCATTCCAATGACATCCTCGGATGGGGAATAAAACGCGCTTCGCATCCCGTGTTTGATAACGGGTTTGTTGGGCATGTTTTCGTAAACCTTTGCCGGTTCGGTGGTGGTTCCAAGATGCTCGGAGAGGGGAGGGAAGTTTTTCAAACCTTCGGCTTGTGAGAGGTTGAAGACGTTGTAGAGACGAGCGATGATTTGTGGGCGTTTTTGAGATAACGGGTTGGTCTGAACAGGTTCAGAATCGTCTGAAATATTGTCGTCTGGTTCCTTGGATTGTTTGTCCGGTTTCATCGTTTTCCAAAACACCACTGGTGTGGATTTCTCGCCCTTGCGAATGTAGCCACCCAATTCGTGTGCTTGGTTGTATGTCAGCCAATATGGACTCTCAAAATCCATCGCCCAAAGCAGAACAATATTGATTCCGCGATAAGGGTGTTTTGTGACCAAATTACGCGGCATTCCGGTTTTGATTTTCCACGGCTTTTGCCAAGGAACAGTTCCCCTTTCCAAAAGTGCTATGATCCGTTGAGTAACTTGCTCGTAAACGCTGGTGTGCGGTGAAGCTTCTCCGAAGTGTTTGGTGGTGGATTTGGATGTTGTGAATGTGGAAGACATGGGATGGTCTTCCGGCAACGCAACAAGAATTCAAAGACGGCAAGCGATGGATTGCAAACTCCAAATTGCTTCAGGCTGGGGGAGTCTATCCCACTCCGATTTCAATCGCATTCCCAATGGTTAATCTTTAGATGGGAATCATTATTGGAGGGGAAATTAAGCGTTCCATTTCTTATTGACTGTACACGAGATGCGGAAGTTTTCTGAGGTTCCAACGCATTAAATGTCCAATGATTTTCTGGTAAACGCATTACTTGTCCATAGTTCTTGGGTTTACTCGCATTAGTTGTCCAAGGAGATAATCATTTAAAACGCATTACCCGTCCCAACGCGACGCATTGCCCGTCCAAAGATTTGATTTGCCTCGACGCGGTTTGACGCTTTAGAAGTGATCTCATGGATATTCAGGGAGACCTCACTCTTTCACACGCCGAGCTGGTCGCGGCTCCAAAGGATTATTTTCTGGGCCCGGTCTTTGCGGCTCGCAGACAGACGGGGCTACGTGAGGTCACCATCAATCAACGGCGTTATCAGATCGGCGGGTTTCATCCCATGCGGCCGGATTTCCATCCACCGGCGCTGGACGTGCGTCATGCCCGCGCCATTTTTGCCATGCTGACCTTTCGGGATCGCAGCGAGGATTCGCCCGTCATTCATTTTTCCTTCAACGAGTTTTGCCGCAAATATGCCCACACTAACGGCGGTCGTTACGCACGCGACATTGAGGAAATCATCGCCGACTTGATGGACGCGTATATTCGGGTGACAGACCTCGGCTCGGGCATTTCGCACGAATACCGGCTGATTGAACGCGTGGACATTGAGAAACGCCCGCCGCGTCGCCGTGACTCGAAATTGGCCACGACAAATCAGAGCGAATTGTGGTTCAACGGCTGCACGCTGTCGCCGGAGTTTTACGGGCTTTTGAACCGCATTGCCGAGTTGCAGCACCTGAACTTTGACGTGTTCCGCTCCATACGCTCACCACTCGCCCAAGCCGTCTATCTATATATTCCGTCACGAGCGCACCACCACGCCGAGAATGATCCCTTTGAAATCACACTCACAAAATTATTGGAGCAAGTCTCCTTTCCCATTCCCGCCCAAAAGAATCGCCGCCATCAACTCTTCACGCAAAATGCCAATCCCATCATCAAGCAACTCAACGGCTTGGATACATTGACGGGCACGTTTCGCGTACGGTTGGCCGAGACCGCCGATGGCACCGACTGGAAGCTTCAAGCGTGGGAGGATAAGAAGCAAATCAAACGCGACCGCCGTAACTCAAAGCTCATGAACGCCTACCTGTCCGCCGGGCACACGCAGGAGGAATTGGATCGGAGGTTGTCCATGATTCAACCGCTCTCGTCCTACGAAGAGGACTTGCTGAACACGGCGACTGTTGAGGTGGAGAAGAATACGCGGTTTTTTGAACTGGCCAAAGCACTGCTGGGAACCACTCGATTTATCACCCTGTCAAGCGAAGCCAAAGGCGACGCATTGGAGGGGCGCAAAGCGAAAAAGAACCCAACGGCACGGCTTATCTGGCGCATCATGGAAGCAGTATCAGAAAAGTCCGCTCTCAACGGCCCGAAGAACTTGGAGACAGGCACGGAGTTGCGGAGAATGCTGGAACGGAGATAATCAAAAACGCCTTTAAATTATCAGCAAGATAACAGCATTATATCAGTTTTTTAACTGACATATAACAGACATCTGTTAAACTGATTTGCATGTTCTCGCCCGTTTTTACAATCACGCCAGCCATCACAAAGGCGCTGATGGCCATCGAGGCTGACCGTCAAGCGGTGGCCAGTCTTCCCATTGACGTGTCCGTTATGGCAAGCCTGCGGGAAACGGCGCGGTTGGTCTCGACGCATTATTCCACGCAAATTGAGGGCAATCGGCTGACACAGGCGCAGGTCAAGGAAGCCGTGCGGGGCTCTCGTTTCCCGGGCAGAGAACATGATGAGTTGGAAGTCCGTTATCACTACCGCGCAATGGAGTTTGTTGAGAAACTGGCCGACGAGGGAAAACCTCTGACTGAGGAGCAGTTGCAGAGCATTCATGGAATCGTGATGACCGGCCACCCTAAGCCGACGCCTTACCGGGACGGCCAAAATGTCATCCGCAACAGTCTCAACAAAGAGATTGTTTACATGCCTCCCGAAGCCAAAGCCGTTCCCGCGCTCATGGCCGACTTGGTAGCATGGATTAACCAGCAGATGTATGAGAGCGACCTGCCGGTGCCGATGATTGCTGCCCTGGCGCACTACCAGTTTGCGACCATCCACCCTTATTACGACGGCAACGGACGCACGGCTCGGTTGCTGGCCAATTTGATTTTGCATAAGGCAGGCTATGGACTCAAAGGCATCTATTCGCTGGATGAATATTATGCCTGTAACTTGACTGAATATTACTCCAACCTGACTGTTGGGCCGTCGCATAATTACCATTTGGGCAGAGCCGAGGCGGACGTCACCGGGTTTGTCTCGTTCTTCTGCGCAGGCATGGCAGAAGCCTTTAGTGCCGTCCGTGCGCAAGCAACAAAGGCGGCTCAACGGGGAGCGCAGGATCGCACCGGACAATTGCGCAAACTAGACCCGCGAGAACGGCGTCTGCTGGAACTTTTTCGACAACAAGGAACCGCCACGGCAGCGGAAATGGCCAAGCATCTCGGACTGGCTCAAGGAACGGTTGTAATACTGTGCCGGGCTTGGCTAAAGACCGGTTTCTTGGAATTAAAAAACGCCTCGCGCAAAAATCGCGCCTATCGTTTGGGAAAAGAGTATGAGTCTCTAACAGATTAGCGGAACGGGCAGCCAACAAGGGGGCAAATAAGAGATGGCCTTATTAGCGTTTTGGCTACGAAACGAAAATAACAGACTGGAAAGGCAAGCTCTCTATTTTGTATTAAACATAAGGTTTGTTGTGCGAATAATTAAACCCGGGCGAAATACTCTAATTTAAGTAGTTTTACGGGGTTAAGCGGATTCTTGGACGTGTCTGAAACTGAAGATTTGGCAGCTCTGCAAGATCAATCTGCTGAATCCGATTCGATGAACAGTTCTAGACGCGAAGAGATTTATAATTACGGGTATCCAGAGTGGAATCTAGAATCGGTTTGGCGAACATAGATTTGACAGGTGCCGATATTATATACACAATAGATGTAATGGCGGCTAAGACACCCAGTTCGGCAGAAAAACTCCAACAGGTCATTCTCTTCTTTTTGGAGCGTATCAATAATATCCAGCTTGGACGCACCAAGCTCATGAAACTTCTGTATTTTGTTGATTTTGACCATTATGAAACGCACGGCCGCTCAGTAACGAGAGCCTTGTATCGCAAACTGCCTCACGGGCCTTATCCCAAAGAAGCTGAAAAGCTTATTTCCAAAATGGAAGAAGCAGGCCTCGTTCGGCAGGTCGTCGTCAATCATGGAGAGTATCGGCAGCATCGGCTGCTTACAGTTAATGCCCAATTTGATCCTTCGAAATTCTCGGGAGAAGAGCTTCAGACGCTTGAGCGTGTTGCGACTCGATGGGCGGATGCAACTGCCGCGCAAATTGAGGCAGCCACACACAACGAAGCTCCATGGTCGGCTACGAAAGATGGAAAGATCATTGATTACGAAATGGCCGAATACCGTCACCCCATCGGCTTTGAACCACTTGATCTGGAATTAGCCACGTCGCGCAAGTTTGCAAACTATGTCGCATCACTTGCCTAGTCGGTTGTAATGGCTTTGTTTGCCGTCATTTTGACGCCACCCTTTAGCGGTTTGGTTTCAGGTTATTCGCGTGAGCATCCAAATTTAGAAGAAGATTTAAAGTGGATTCTTGGAAGATTGGAAGTTGATCCCGAGCGCATGGGAAACCATGTTCCTGAACTGGGAAAACTGAAATTCCCCATTTATAAAACCCGTTGTAAGGATTCTTGTCATTCACTTGGAGCCTCTGGCGCTTGGCGAATATACTACGCGCTCGATAAATCATCCGGGAAAGTGTTTCTTCTCTTCATTCATCACAAAAGTGAATACGCCCTTCCGAGACGAGGATATTTACTTCAAAAATTGGAACGGGCTTTGGAAGATTAATCGGATTGATGTTCCCGAAAATTAGTTAGTTAACCTTGAATCAAACATAAGAGTGGTTTCGCTAAAAACCTCCGTTTTGTTAGTATTGTACTTTGGCCAAAAAATGCCACACTGCAAGGAATGGCCCAATGTGTTTCCTTTCGGCAACTGATATCACTACCTAAAAACTACTGCTCTGCTCTCTAGAAAGAAGGAGTGACAAATGAAAATTCTGCTAATAAAGGAGAACGACATTCGACTCCAAGTGTTTATTACTTACACTGTTTTAGAGATTTAATTATCTTTGGACGTCGTTTTCTAGCCATTGCTTTACGAATGGCTGCGGCCCTTTTTTGATCAGGAGGCTCAACGCCTGACAGCAGATCATCTGCTGCAACTCCGAGATGTTGAGTGATTCCAACAAATGACGTAATGGAAAATGGGTATATGCCGCGCTCAATAGCACCAACAGTTTTCCAATGTATTCCCAGCAATTCAGCTAGACATTCCTGCGTCAAACCAGCCCGGAGACGAGCTTCTTTGATGTTCTTGCCGATGCATCGAAGTATTTGACGTTCATTCACCCTTGCCAATAACCATAATTAGGAACAAATTGACACCGCGCATACACTCTGATAACTTTCTGCCCTTATGATTACTTTTCTTAGACGACTTGGACAAAACGTAAAACTTCAGTGTTCTACTGGCTATAATTGTCCTCAAATACTTGAAATGGGAGATGGAGCTTTTGCTGCGGCGGGAGAAGATATTACAAAGGATGCGATACAAGTATTACCTCCAGGGCCAGGAGTTAGCCCAGTCGAAAAGGTAGTGAAGATACCGCGTGAAGTGATGCTTGCTGCTGTGCGTGAAATCCATTCTGCTCTGTAATCAAATTCTAGACTTGCCCTCAAAGAATGTTGCGGTTTAGAAGGGAATATGCGCGAGTTAGTTATATGGTTTCAAGGAAACTGGTCAACTCTTATTGGCGCTATAGGTATTATTTGTAGTTTGTTATTTTCGGCTATAACGCTCCGTGAAGACTGTAAAGCTAAACAGATTTCAAACCTACTGGCGATCGAAGACCGTCATCGCATGTTATGGAGTGAAGCTGAGAAGAGAGCTGATCTGAAACGTATCCTTTCTAAAACGGTAGATATTCTGAATAATCCGATCACCGCAGATGAAGATGTCTTCCTACGGCGTATTTTGATCTTCTTTGAAACGGGATGGAGATTAGAAAAGACACTTGGCCGAGGCGAATTGAAGTTGCTTGCTGCGGATATTAAAGATTTCTTTGCCCTCCCCTTGCCTCGTGAGGTTTGGGAGAAAACCAAACAATTCAGAAACCCAGAGTTTGTGAGATTTGTAGAACGGGCGGTTGAACGGAGCAGACTGAAAAACTTTGAGTAAATCTTTACAAACCATATCAAGCAATAAGTGGTTCTCAGCGATTTGGCGGGCGTATGTTTGGAATTTGTTGATTAGTTAAAACCACATTTGATCTATTTTGCACAAACCAATCAGGCTTTAGGAATCTACGCTTCCTTGGCATAAATGGATTCGCCACGCTCGGTGTAATTTTCGTAGAAGTGCTCAAATACGGCGGAGCATTTTTGTTTATAAACGTCGGGGGTGTAAACGCGCGGTAGGCCTGTGTCCAGGGTGTCTTCGATGGTGAGTTTGAGTTGGGATCGCGCGGATGCCTTTTCGCGCCAATTGATCACCAACAGACGCGTGAGTTTTTCCAATAATTCGCGGGCGACCTTTTTTACTTCAGTGCGTTCCTCGGCGCTCAATTCCGGTGCGGGCCGCGTCAGAATGTCGAAGATTACCAACTCCTCTTCGGTCATGTTTTCACGGACATGACGTTGCTCTTCGTCGGTCAGGGTGCGACTCAAGTTTACCAGTTCGTTGAATAATTCTTCGATGTTCCGGCTGCCGGTGTTGTAGAACGTGATCAATTCTTCGAACTTTTCCTGAAAATCCATCCGCGTTTTGTTCAGGCGAATCAATTTCTCCAGCTGGGCACGAATGGCAGCTTTCAAGACTTCCAGTTCCGTATTTTTGTGTTTGGAGTCTTTAAAACGCTTGCGGAGTGCCTCAAAATTTATCTTGGACAAATCCATCACAGGCGCTGGTTTGACGGGCATTTCAACGCCAATGATTGAAGAATCGAGCAACTTGCCAATGCCCTCCATGACGTTCGAGATGTCCACGGGACCGGGATTGATTTTCTCGGTAATGGCCACGGCTATCGTTGTCAAACACGCAACGCGTCCGGCAAATTCCAACGCTGCCGGGTCTGGCTTCACCGCGTTGTACAGCGTGTTTACAAGCCGCTGATGTGCGAGGAAATCCCGTCGTAAAGGATCGGGCGAAATCATAGCGTCCACGGCATCGGCGATTTTTTCCAAGCGCCGAATATCACCGACAGGAAGCTGTTCGATGGTGGCTAGCGTGACGCCTTTGTTGGCACAAAAGAGTGTCGCTGTATTTACTGCCTGGCGCAATTCCTCAACCAGTTTCTTTTTATCCTTAACGGGACTTTCGCCGCCCTTGCCCGCACCGTAAATGGCAAGTGCCTTTTCCAGAGACGCAAAAACGTTCGCGTAATCGACAATCGTGCCGCTGTGTTTGCCGGGATAGACGCGATTGGCTCGCGCGATGGTTTGCATCAGCGTGTGGTTGCGCATCGGCTTGTCCAAATAAACCGTGGAACAACTCGGGGCGTCGAACCCAGTCAACCACATGGCGCAAACGAACACCAGCCGCAACGGGTCTTTCGGATCTTTGAATTTCTCGTCCAGCGCCTCGTCGTTCATGCGCTGGCGATGCGGCACCATGTTCAAACCGAATTTTTCCATCCGCGCGATTTCGTTTTGATCGGGCGACACGATCAACGCCATGTCAGTGGTGGTCAAGAAATCAAGACGTTCCCGCAACGGTTTGGATTCCTCCGCTGTAAGTTTGTAATTTCCCAATTCCTTGCGCACGCGATCCGTTTCTGCCGCCCAGTATTTGCGCACCTTGTCATACATTCGAAGCGCGGTGGCCTTGTCAATGGAAACCACCATCGCCTTGCCAAGGAATCCGCGTCCGAGAAAATGCCGCACGATATCTTGGGCCACCGTTTCCAGCCGATCATCTCGGGTGAGGATGTGGTATTGACGGCTCAACTCTCGCTCAAGCCTGGCTTCCTGATCGGGGTTCAGTTCCGCCGCTTCAATAAGGCTGTAAATATCGTCGTTCAAGTCCGGGTTGACCAATTGCAACTCCGGCGTGCGGTTTTCGTAAAACAACGGCACGGTCGCGCCGTCCTCGACGGATTGTTGAAAATCGTAAATCGAAACGTAATCGCCAAAGACTTCCTTGGTGCGTTCCTCTCCGGCGATCAACGGCGTTCCGGTGAAAGCCAGAAACAGCGCCTTGGGCAAGGCGGCTCGCATATTCAGAGCCAGTGTGTCGTATTGGCTGCGATGCGCCTCGTCGGTCAGCACTATCACGTCCGAACGGTCGCACAGCATCTCAGACGTTTGAAACTTATGGATTAGCGTGAAAACGTAACGGTGATTGCCGTGCAACAGTTCTCTCAAATGTGCTCCGCTTTCCGCGTGGCAAAGGTCGCCCTCTGCTTGACTCACCGCACCACAAGCTTTGAAAGTTTTGGCAATTTGATCGTCCAGTTCCACGCGGTCGGTCACAACGACAAACGTCCAGTTGCCTTTCAGCTTGCGCAAAACTTTTTGCGCAAAGAACACCATTGAGAAACTCTTGCCGCTGCCTTGCGTCTGCCAAAACACGCCCGCCCGGCCATGCCCGCGCTTCCGGGCCGCGAGCATTGAGACAATGGCATTATTGACACCGAGAAATTGATGGTTTTGGCCGATAATCTTGACCAGCCCAGCCTTGTGTTCGGAGAAGAGTGTAAAATTCTCAACCAGATCAAGCAAACGAGCCTTGTCGCACGTTCCGCGAAGCATCACTTCCAACGAGACACGGCGCGGCTCATCTTCGCGCTCAATGCGTTTCCACTCGAAATATCGTTCCCAGTCCGCTGTCAATGAACCGACGCGACTTTCGGTGCCATTCGACGCGATCAAGAATGCGTTATACCAGAGCAACGACGGGATTTCGCGTTTGTAATGCGTGAGATTATCGTCAAAAGCGGCGCGGGCAGGAACACCGGGCTTTTTCAGTTCGATGACCACCAGGGGAAGACCATTGACGAATCCCACCAAGTCCGGTCGGCAGGTGTAAAGCTCTCCAGTGACGCTGAATTGACTGACCAGCAGGAAGTCATTTGCCGTCGGGTTCTCCCAATCCACCACGCGCACCCGTGCCTGATTTTCCCCACCGCCCCCCGCCAACGACTTGGATTTTCCGCGTCCTTTGCTTTTGGGTTCGGAATCCGCCACACCGACAAGAATCCCTTCCTTGAGAAGTGAATAAATCTCGCGATTGGCCTGTTCGATCAACATGGCCGAGCGGTCGCGTGTCAAAAGATCCACCGCAGTTGAAATGGCATCAGGCGGCAATCCTGGATTCAACCGTTCCAGCGCCTGCCGTAAACGCGCAACTAAAACCACCTCGCCTTTTGTCTCGCGCCCCAGTGTGCCGTTCTCGCCAAACACTTCCTCCATCGCCGACACCGTCTGCCAGCCCAGCTCCGCAAACACCCCCATCGCGGGCTTTTCCACAAGCTGATCTTCGGTGTAGGGATGAGTTGGCATTGTTATTCTCCTAAAAGTGCTTTCCCGATAGTGGCAAGGTCCTGACAAATGCGTTTTTTCTCTTCATTACTGCCTGACATAAATTCAGCAGCGCGGATAGGACCGTCACTTTTTGGATCAACAAAATCCCTCTTCAACGCTTTAACGGCTGAAGTGTATCCGCTATTGTGCATTTTGGATTCTGCATGGAAAGCTTGAATCGCGGCGGTTGGGCCGTCAATAAACGCGCTCACAGCCAGCAAAATATCATACGCATCTTTGGGAAGCCGCCGTCCTTGTGGTCCACCAAAAGCGTTCAACTTTAAGACGAGCAAAGGAGCAATATCAGCCACAGCCACAGTGCAACTTTGCATAGCCCCGTAAAAATCCTTCCCTTCCACCGATACATTCCGCCTGGATTCCAATGCCCTGTTGATTCCGGGAAACACACTTGCCAGAATATCATCAACCGTCCGTGTTCCCCGTGTGGCCGGTGGGGCCTCGGTCAGAAAATCAATAAACAAATTCAGGCTCCCAAACTTTCTTACCATGCGATGATCCTCAATCTTAAATCCCAGCCCGGACAAATCAGTTTGAATGGTTCCATACTGCTCGCCCGAAGCACCCAATGAGATTCCAAAATCGACATCCATCGTGATTGCATGTAAACCGGGAAAATCCCGGCGTGTCAAATAATGAACTGCCAAGCCTCCCACCAACACCAAATCATTGTGATACCGTTCCAAGCTGCGCCAAGCTGTCAAGAGCGCAGCCTGAGCGGACATCAACCCATCCTTGGGATATTCTTCAAATGTTCCGAATTTGCTCATGCCCACCCTCCAGAAAAATTCTTGTCGTTGCGCAATTCTGCCGCCGCCTCATCACCGCGCTGCCCCGCATGAAGCAAATCGAGATAAATCTGCACGTCGCAAACCACGTTGAATCCCTGAACCGTTTGCGTCGCAAAAAACACCCCTTCATCACCGGGGACAACCAACCTCAAACGGCCACCGTCAGATACTCGCCGGGCCAGCCACTTCTCCGAAATCACTGATTCTTCTGGGAATTTGCGAACATAGGCCGTCACAACCGGAGGCTGAGTATAAGGTTGTCGAACCCATCCGGCGAACCATTGTGTAAAGGCCACATCACCCAAATCTTTTTGAATCTGACGGGCAAGACCGGGCAGATCACCAGAGAGCGGCGTGGAATATTCTCGCGTTTCCGTTCGTTTTTCCCAAACGTCAGAACGGCTCCATGCATCCAAAACCGCCTTGGGCTTTGTCACTAATAACCCCTCCGGCCTGTCAGCCGCCCATTCCTGAGCCAGCAATTGGCGTCTCACGCTGCTGACGTGCCCCAAACTCACCTGCGCCACAGCGGCAAGCTCCGTGACTTTCCACGACCGCAGCGGACCTTGCAACAACACCCGCAAAACCCGCGCAGCACGTGGCGAAAAAATGGACCGCTGCTCCCGTTTCTCACGAAAGGGATTATCCGCAGAGCGTGTCTCAATATACACCGAACCAAACGCCAACCGCGCGTTTCCGCACAGATCAACGCACCCCATTCCCGCCTCCGAGCACAGCCGCGCCGATTCCTCCGAAATAAAAGGCGCAACAATAATGGCATACTTGCGCGTCTTCTGTGGAATGAGGGCTAGATAATGCCCCACTTGAAGAATTGCCGTGCGAACAATTTCAGGGAAAGCCTTACTTTTGACTTCTACGATAAAAGTCCACTCCTGCCCGCCAATGGACACCTTGAAAATCCCGTCCGCAAAGAGTTGTGTTCCCCCCAGTTTGACCTCCCGCTCAACAGAATCGATCTTCAAAGAAGGAACGCGCACCAATACTTTCCGCAAAACCTCATCAAATTGCGGGAACAAATCATCTTGTTTCACTGTATTGGCTACTTTCATTAGTAAGTGAAACTATCAAATTTAGTGAAATACATCAACTCGTTATTTTTGAATGTTGAAATGTCCCCATCGCCGACACCGTCTACCAGCCCATCTCCGCAAACAATCCCATCGCGCGCTTTTTCACAAGCTGATCTTCGGTGTAGGGGGGGGGTGGCCATGATGCTGTTACCTTTTTCTACGGCTTTTATGCGGAGTTTCCAAGTTTTTCATTGGAAAAGCAGTCTTGCAATGTGTGCCATTGTGGCATACATTTCTGACGTGCCGACGATCACAAAAGAATCCAAAAGCAGCCGGTTTGTCGCCCGTGTCACTGCGGCGGATAAACAGCTTTTTCAGAAAGCGGCCACCCTTGAAGGGCGGTCGATGGCTAAATTCGTGGTTGTTCACGCCCGCGAGGTCGCCCAGAAAATCATCAGCCAGAGCGAGCAAATCCAGTTGAACGGCGAGCAGTCCCGACGGTTTGTTGAAACCTTGCTCACTCCGTCGCGCCCCGTGCCTCCATCTCTTGCCAAGGCAGCGAAGCAATCCCGGAGAACGGTCATCAGCGACTTGGATTAGCTTTTCCATCCTTGCGCTTCCCATTGTTTGAGTTCGGCCATGGAGATAAACATCCGCCGATCATCCAAAGGCTGAAACCCATTACGCTTGTAGAACGCCACCGCCGCGAGGTCTTTGGGATCAACGACCACCACCACCGCTGGAATATCACCTGCATGTCGTAGTGCTCGCCGCAAAGCGTCCAGCAACAAAAGGTCGCCAAGCCCACAGCCTTTGAACGCCAAATCTCTTGCCAGCCGTCCGATCAATGTGGCTCCCAACGTCGGATAGCGGGGGAGCTTCCGTTGCAATGCTATCGGCAAATCCGATAACACCACCGACGTTTGTGACAACGTGTAAAACCCCGCAATCCGTCCTGAATCATTCTTCGGCACAAACACAAAACAAGCCGACGCAAACGCCCGAGCCTCCTGGTTCGCCCGCTTGCGCAAAAACATCGTCAACGTCTCCACACCGCAATCAAACGCCTCACGCCGATGCTTCACCGGATTCAACGGCTCGACAATAAATTTTGGTTGTTCTGGTGTCTTCAAGAAATCTCCAGATTTCAGACTTCATTGCAAAAGATACAAAACTATAGATATAAAGCCTATTTATCAGGGATGCTGTGAGCAATCTCGAGGTATTTTTTACCCTCCGCTGGATGGTATTCGAATACCCAAGCCGCAAACCCTATCAATCTTTCTTTCTCATGCGAGAATGAACCTGGTGACTTGAGCACTTGGTGAAAGCGGGCTCTCATTTGACGGCGGCGTACACGAGGAATGGAAATTTTCTCATTTATAGTGAGACCGGTTACTTGACGACAACATTTTGGGCCAACGAGCCGAGATTTGGTGCTATTAATTCTAAAGCCAAACCCAGTGATTATTTTCTGTATTTGTTGGCGAAATTCTTCCGCAATTGGTGAAAGTGAGGAAAAACTCAAATCATCGGCATACCGTGTGTACACAATGTCTTTGGCTTTTGCTAATTCATCAATAATGTCATCTGTTGGACGAAAAACGTAATTCGCGAGCGCTGGGCTTGTCGGAGCTCCTTGTGGTAATTTTCCATCAAGGCAACATAAGGATGCTAGAATATATGCTGCCTTAGACGAATACCCAATTTCAGTGAATGCTTGAATAACACGCTTCTTTTCTATAGATGGGAAAAAGTCTTTAAGATCTATATTCCAAAGAAATGGGCGTTTCAAATGATGTTGGGCACCAGTTGCACAACTCATTCCCCGTCGGAAACCACATGCAGCTTCGTGAAGCGGCAAGGGTGTCAATATACAATCCAAAATATACCGCTGGATAGTTTTTAGAAAAACTCGAGGCGCGTGAATTGCGCGCAGTTTTCCATTGGCTTTTGTGATTGTAAATGCCCGATAGTAACGATCTGGATGTAATGAGATCGCGCTAATCAACTTTTTTGAAATGCCTAAATAATAGCACAATTCAGTTCCCGTTTTTAATGGAATAAGTTTTTTTGCAACCAATTGCTCGGCTAGGCGAAAATCATCAGGCTTCCAGTCAAAATTCTTATTTATATAATTGAGACAATCATCAGCCGACGGAAATGGGTAAAGGAATGGATACATGCTTAGCTAAGGTTTAAACTAGCCTTACTGAATGCGATGAGTCGAGTGTCTCGTCGCGGGGGGAAAGCGACGAGACACTCGACTCATCGCAACCCTTTCCTGTCCAGAACGCATGAAAAGATGACGGATCGTCATCCAAGCCCGTGCGCACTTCGGAGGTGCAAGCACCAATGTATCCATTCCAAATCATTTATAATGCATTTTGTTTAAAAAAAGAAGTCGAAATTTGTCACGATCTTTTGAGGGGAGGCTCTTCATACTGATTTTAAAGCCTTTAGGCGTCACTAATAGTAAATCATCTTGTCCGCACCACAAATAGCCTGTATTCCTCAGAAAGTCGATACGATTATTGATCTCTTGTTTAGTTAAACGATAATTACACAACATTGAGCTAGCAATCGTAACTAGTTTTTCTGATTTGCATGGTTGTATCAACTGTGCAACGGAGAGAATTGCTCCATCGACATTAATAAGCCCCTGTTTATGATCCATAACTACCGCCTTTCTGCTCTAGATTCAAAATCTTAGCGTCGTCTATATAAAGTTTATCTAAGCTTACCCCTGTCCATTGGTCTTCCACAAATTCAACAGCTAAATCGGCGCATTTCTCAGCGCTGGAGTAATCTTCAAACTCAAATTGACCGTGTTGTATTTTTAATAGACGAAGTAGTCCGAGTCGAAAAAAGCTTTTATGTTCCTTGAACTCTGAGTGTATGATGGCCAGTGTTTTCTTAGCTATCCAGGGCATTCCTGTAAAAAGCGCTAGTTCGCTTATGGAACCAACACTTGTCGGAAATATTACGATAGCTCCGCATAGTTTGCTCGCGTGATGAACTTCCATTGCCGCATGACTTGGAATTCCAAGTGAACGCCAGAACTTTTGTATCGATTCGGTCTCACCAAAGTCAACAGTCCAACCCTCGTCACGAAGCTTTTTGGCAGTAAGATAACGCAGGTATTTGGCGTGCATTGAAAGCCCATCGCCACATGGCGGATTTAAGGGTGCTGAGACCTCATCTGATGGGGACAAAGCAGGCCCAAATACGAAGACGCGAAAATTCTGTTTTTTGACTGGCAGATCAATCTTCTCTTTGAATTGTTCCAACAGTTCTTCTTCGTTCTGCATACCTTGCTTTTTATCATGTTGGCGTGGAATCGCCAAGGATTACGTCTCCAGACAATAGACGTGGCAGCAACAAGTCGCGTGTCTGTCTGAGGTTTTGGATTTTACATTTCAAAATGGAATCAGTCCCATACATAGGTTTCGTCGTATTTGACACCATATTTGTTAAGAAACATCCGATACTCTTCCTGAAATGTTCGGATTCGATGATGTTCCTCCTGATTGTCAATGTAAGCACAGAGCGCATCCAAATCCGATGGACCAACAGAAAAGCAGCCATAGCCGCGTTGCCATGAAAACGAGGTCAGTTCGGGCGTTTGGTTTTTGAGCCATTTGGATGACGAGGTTTTTAGGTTCTCCACCAGATCAGCAATAGGAACGGTGCGTGAGAGCCGAATAGCCAAATGCACATGGTCAGCCATTCCACCAACCCGGTAACATTCACAATCAGTATTGCGGGCAACCGTGGCCAAATATGCATGGAGTTTTGAGCGCGTGGCAGAATCAAGGAATGGACGACGATTCTTCGTGCTGAAGATGACGTGAATAATACAATGGCTTAGGGATTGCGGCACAGCAGTAAGTTTAGGGTCAAAGCCCCGTTGAGTTTTGGATTTGGCGGTTCAATAAAATTTTAGGGCCAAAGGCCCGATTGATGCCAGCCTGGGGCAACGCCCCAGGAATTGTGGTCCCATAATTTCGCCCAAGCGCCAACGGCGCGAACCATCCATCAGGAATTATTTGCGATGTTGAGGTATGACGCATGGTGTGTGGATGGAACGGGCTTTCAGCCCTTATTGTGTTTTCGGTTTGATACCAGGGGCGATGCCCCATAAGCGCTAACTTGTTATGGTAAGTTTTTCGATTTGATATTTTCGCTTTCTCGGAGATTCCCGCAATTCGCTGGCTATCTTTTTCCAATGCGTGATTGTTTGTGCCAAGCTGAGCCAAGGGTGTATTGCTTGGGTGACTTGGCGGTGGGCAAAGGCAAATTCACGCCAAGGACTGCTTCTATTCTCACTGGAGTGAGTATCCCCACGGGGAAAAAACGCGCGCCTGCGCGATCAGTTTCTCTGTCAGGAGGGCGACAAAGAGTTTACCATACAACCACGCCTTGGAGGAATCATCATCCTGCTTGGGCAAATGTCCCAACTGGGCGATTTGTTTAAAACGCTTGAATACCAGTTCGATTTGCCAGCGAAACCGATACAACTCCAGCACAACTTGCGGCGGAAATTCCTTTACAGGAAACGTCGTCAGCACCATGACGTATTGGGCGTAGATCAGGGTGCTTGGCTGCAATTCCATGCCGTGCTTGTTGGCTCGGCGCCGCAGTTTGGCCTGCGCCAGTTCGATGGCTACCTGAGATTTGCGAACGATGCACAAACGGGCTGGCAACGAGACGCACCCCACCAAAGGGATGAGAACATCCCAACAAGCCACTTCGCCGGTTTGTTGCACGGGCTCAAGCTTTTCGAGCAATTCAAAAGGTTGTCCGCTTTGGTTTTTAATCCGAATTCCATCGGGATTAAGCCGCACAACAACAAAAGCTTGCCGATCGGACGCAAAATGAATTCCGCTGGCGTGCGAATAACCCCGGTCCGCAAGAATATAGTCCCCTTTTCTTAACGGGTGCTGACGCAAGGACTCGGCGCAACCTTCGCCCTTTGTAGGCGTGAGCTTGAAATAATCGCATTTAAGTTCAGGCCAGGACAAACTGTAGTGAATTCGCCACAAACTGCCGGTCTTGCCCGGCTCTTTGACATCGGTTGCATCAATAAGCCGTAAGGCATGAGGAGCGTGAACTGTGGGCTCAATTCCCCGCTCTGAGAAAAGGGCGGTGCAAAGTTGATAGAGCCACTCTTTGCTCTTTCGTAGACGCTTGAGCAGCGCCACGTCAGAGATATTCGCCAATTGAGCTTGCCTGGCCCGCACGACCGTTTCGCGCATCGAATAACCACAGCCCAAGTGCATTAACAAGACTCGCAGACAGTTCTCCTCTGATTTATCCTGGCGCAAGCCCTTGAGAGCGCCCGTTCTGTGGGCAATCTCTTTCCAACCCAATGGGAAAAAAGAACGCAAGAGAACCCAATCTTCATCAGTGGCATTGATGTGTTCCATAGAGGAACATTAAACCGATGGTTAAAGATGTCAACAAACAAGTTAGCGCTTATGGGGCGATGCCCCTGGCTGGTATGGAAACGCGCCGTTGGCGCTCTCGGTGGCCAAATCAATTTGTCCTGACAGTAAACGAGGCAGCAGCAAGTCGCGGGTGTGGCGAAGGTTTTGAATTTGTAAATGCAGTTTGTAAATGCAGTGGAAACTTGGGGCCACAATAGCTGTAAATTGATCGAGCAAATTGATTGGAGGATGGGCAATCCGAACATCGTCGAAACATTGCTCCTGCACGCGCTGACGTCCGGTAGCGCCGGACATACTTTTAATGGCAATAGCGCGAAATTCATCGCTTCGGGCTAGGCAATAAACATACTCCGGCGTAAGTGTGTGCGAGCGAAGAACAATGAATTCTGTTGAGCCAAAGGCAACAGAATTGGCACTGGATAGAAATTGAACGAACCCGGTTTTCCCGTTTTCTAGACATGGCGTGATACGAGCGAAAAGTGTGTCGCCATTTTGAAACTTTGTACCACTGTTTCCTTCACGAGACTCGATGCCAGTGATGAGCATTGAGTCATTGGAGAGACTCCCCATTGGTAAGAATGGTTTTGCTCCTTCGCGGGGCACAACAACACGCGGATTGATTTTTACACATTCTGGTATGCGTCGTAACTCCCAGCCTTGGGGGATGGTGCCGAGGGGGGACGGGACGAGTTTTGATTTTTCGTGGCCGGGGTATCGAAAGTTGACGAACCATTCGCGGTAGAGCGATCTCGCCATTTCTTCCAATATCTTTATTCTCCGCTCGCTGTTTTCTATCAATTCATCATACGCCGAGAGAATGCCTGCAATTCGGTGTTGTTCAGGCAACGGAGGAACGGTTACGTTTACTTCGGCAATGCGGGACGGCGAAGTGTGGCGAATCTTTGTTCCACTTGCTGAGCCTCGAATTTGTTGCCGAACGGGCTTTGTATTGAATAGGTAGTAAAGAAAATGTCGGTCGGCTTGCTTCTGATCACGAATTTGAACCAGCCCAAGTCGCTGATTGTGTAAATAGACGCCATCTCGGGGAATGATAGCACTACTGCCAAGCAGCCCTTCGGCTTGTTCGGTCATCGCAACGAGCAAATCGCCTTTATGCAAAATATAGTCTGAAGGAATTGGCCCATTATACCACTTTGCTTTGTCGGTCTTCTCTTTGAAACCGCCTTCTTCAAAAAAATTGCCTGGAGTCAGGACAATATGCGTGCCAGTGTTGGAAAAGTGTTCTCCAAGGAAAGCAAAGCCATGCTTGATCTGGAGCAAGTCACCGAGTTTACAAGTGTGCCAGTTCACTTCTTCCCTCCCTTCTTACGTTTTGGAAGAGGTGGCAATTGTTTGATGGCTTTGTCAAAATCGTTTCCGGCTTGGTCGGCTTGGGCTATTTGTTTGTGGTGGAATTTCTCGTATTCCGACTCGGCTAATTCCACGGCTATTTCGTGAGAGATTTTGCCCGCGCAATCCAGGAATGTTTTGCGTCTGGAATTCAAACTGGTTTCAAAACCGCATTTTACAGCGCCAAAGGCGTGGTGCCATGCCAGCATGGGGCAACGCCCCATGTTTGATGGCATATAATCCAACAAGGGCTGAAAGCCCGCCCCAACCACACGAAATGTATTTTTTCTCGACAGCGCAAACAATTCTGCACGGATAGTTCGCGCCGTTGGCGCTGGGGCATACTGGGGGGGCACGTTTCCTGGGGCTTTGCCCCATAAGCGCTAACTTGTTTGTTGACATCTTTAACCATCGGTTTAATGTTCCTCTATGGAACACATCAATGCCACTGATGAAGATTGGGTTCTCTTGCGTTCTTTTTTCCCATTGGGTTGGAAAGAGATTGCCCACAGAACGGGCGCTCTCAAGGGCTTGCGCCAGGATAAATCAGAGGAGAACTGTCTGCGAGTCTTGTTAATGCACTTGGGCTGTGGTTATTCGATGCGCGAAACGGTCGTGCGGGCCAGGCAAGCTCAATTGGCGAATATCTCTGACGTGGCGCTGCTCAAGCGTCTACGAAAGAGCAAAGAGTGGCTCTATCAACTTTGCACCGCCCTTTTCTCAGAGCGGGGAATTGAGCCCACAGTTCACGCTCCTCATGCCTTACGGCTTATTGATGCAACCGATGTCAAAGAGCCGGGCAAGACCGGCAGTTTGTGGCGAATTCACTACAGTTTGTCCTGGCCTGAACTTAAATGCGATTATTTCAAGCTCACGCCTACAAAGGGCGAAGGTTGCGCCGAGTCCTTGCGTCAGCACCCGTTAAGAAAAGGGGACTATATTCTTGCGGACCGGGGTTATTCGCACGCCAGCGGAATTCATTTTGCGTCCGATCGGCAAGCTTTTGTTGTTGTGCGGCTTAATCCCGATGGAATTCGGATTAAAAACCAAAGCGGACAACCTTTTGAATTGCTCGAAAAGCTTGAGCCCGTGCAACAAACCGGCGAAGTGGCTTGTTGGGATGTTCTCATCCCTTTGGTGGGGTGCGTCTCGTTGCCAGCCCGTTTGTGCATCGTTCGCAAATCTCAGGTAGCCATCGAACTGGCGCAGGCCAAACTGCGGCGCCGAGCCAACAAGCACGGCATGGAATTGCAGCCAAGCACCCTGATCTACGCCCAATACGTCATGGTGCTGACGACGTTTCCTGTAAAGGAATTTCCGCCGCAAGTTGTGCTGGAGTTGTATCGGTTTCGCTGGCAAATCGAACTGGTATTCAAGCGTTTTAAACAAATCGCCCAGTTGGGACATTTGCCCAAGCAGGATGATGATTCCTCCAAGGCGTGGTTGTATGGTAAACTCTTTGTCGCCCTCCTGACAGAGAAACTGATCGCGCAGGCGCGCGTTTTTTCCCCGTGGGGATACTCACTCCAGTGAGAATAGAAGCAGTCCTTGGCGTGAATTTGCCTTTGCCCACCGCCAAGTCACCCAAGCAATACACCCTTGGCTCAGCTTGGCACAAACAATCACGCATTGGAAAAAGATAGCCAGCGAATTGCGGGAATCTCCGAGAAAGCGAAAATATCAAATCGAAAAACTTACCATAACAAGTTAGCGCTTATGGGGCTTTGCCCCAGGCTGGCATCAAACGGGTCTTTGGCCCTGAACATATCGAGACCACTGAATTCTCATCCCTAACCGCTCTTGGCGTGTCGCCGTGCGAAGAAACTGACAAGAATTCCTTGTGAGTTGCCTCGCGCTGCAATTCGCCTTCGTCGTAGATGTTTTGAAGGTGCAGGCTGATGTTCTGCTGCGTGGTTTGGAACAGGTCGGCAATGTGCTGTTGTGTGAGCCACACGGTTTCACCTTCGAGCCGCACGTCAATTTTCATCCGCCCGTCTTCGGACTGGTAGATGAGGAACTGGCCTTTTGAGGGGAGATCAGGTGATGGGTGCTTTTCCATGCTTATTCTTCCGGTGTCAAAGCATCAGGATTCTTTAGGGATTTTTTCTCTTCCGAAGCAAGACGACGTTCAACTTTCTTGACGTCTTCGGCAGGGGGCAGACTTTCAGGCCGAATACCACGTTCAAGAAGGGTTTTTCGCACGGCTTGATTATTGACGATATGTTCATGGAAAATGGCGGATTCGTTCTTCATCCCATGTTGCCGGGCGTTGAAAATGGTAATCTCTGTAGCAAAATCCTTGGCTTTAAGAATGATGGTAGGTGCAAAATCAGCGAGGGGCCGATTATCAGGCACTTTCCATTGGGCCTTCATGTCCAGAGTTGTCTTTCCGAAGAGAGCTTGATCCCCTTTACTACGAATTAGGGCAAAGTTATCATTGCCACCTGTTTGTTCGTAAATGACAGCAGAAAGCTCTTTTTCTGTGGCGCTGAGTTTATGGCGTGCGGTGACACGTTCGGCTTCAAGTAATCGTTGCTCAATGATTTCAGCCCGGCGCGTCTGTACGGCAAAATAGGTTTGAGCAAAGGCTATTTCCTGCTTTTTTGAATCGCCATTTTGGGCAATTAAGTAGCAGGCATACCGCGTAAGCATCATGTCGTCGATCTCGCGTTGGCTGCCAGACCCTAAATCAACCATTTTCCTGACGTCGGCAAAATGGTCATGGACCTGATGGCCAGATAATTCGCAGGCGGTTTTGGCTTTGGAGACAACATTGATAAAATTGTCCCATTTGGTATAGCCTAGAAGGAATTGGAGGTCCCGCGCCAACCAGAATTCAATACCATTCTCGGTTTGTTGGGCATGAGCCTCAAAGGTGGACGTAAGGGATTGTACAATTTCAGTTTTCATGCTTCCAAAATCTCCGCGGCGTTTTTGGCGATAGTCGATTCCAATTCGCGAGCCTGGGCGTTGAGCGTTTCCAATTCCTCGTTTAAGGCTGCGAACTTTTCCTTGAAATCCTCGTCGCTGACTTCTTTGTCAGGAGCAACGCCGACGTAGCGTCCGGGATTGAGGCTCCAGCCCTGGGCTTCGATTTCCTTGATCGTGGCGGTTTTGCACAGACCGGGGATATCGGTGTATTTGAGCTTTTTGCCGAACACCTCTTTGAGCTTGGCTTCGGTCTCGCCGTCGCCCAATGTGAGGTCGGGTTCTTCGCCCCGGTAAAGGCGGACGATATTGGCCAGAAAACTGATTTGCGCAGGCGTCCATTCCCGGTGGGCACGGTCGATTTGCCGGTAGATATGCCGGGCATCAATGAACAAGACAGACTTGGCGCGTGGCGATGCCGCTTTCCCCTTATCCAAGAACCACAATGTGCAAGGCAGCGTAACGGTGTAGAACATGTTCGGGCCGACAGCGACCATGGCATCCACCGCACCGCTCTGAATGAGTTGTTGGCGAATGTCTTGCTCGGAAGAGCGGGCGTCGGAGGCGGAATTGGCCATGACGAATCCCGCTCGGCCCTTATCGTTCAACGCAGAATCGAAAAGCTGAATCCAAAGGTAATTGGCGTTGTCCGTGCGCGGCAGACCAAAAGGATAGCGTCGGTCTGGTCCCACAGAATCCTTGAGGCGTTCCTTATCCACGGCGTTGACATTGAACGGGGGATTGGCGAGGACAAAATCAAAGCGCCCAATGGCATTGTGCGGATCGTCGTAATAGCTGTTGACGTTGCCGCCGTGGCGGATTTCACCTTCGAGCCCGTGAACCGCCAAATTCATCCGGCAAAGGCGTCCCGTGTCATCGGTTTTCTCAACACCGAAAATGGCGAGTTCGGACGACGGATTCTTTTTGCGTTCCGCCACAAATCGCGCTGACGAAACGAACATGCCGCCTGATCCACAAGCCGGATCAAGAATCCGCCCGTGATAGGGTTCGATGACCTCCGTAAGCAACCGGACAATACAACTGGGAGTGTAAAATTCGCCACCTTTTTGACCTTCGGTACGGGCAAATTCGCCAAGGAAATATTCGTAGATACGTCCGAAAGCGTCGTAATCCACGCTGGCTGGGATTTCAGAGACCTTTTTCAACAACTCCTTGAGCAATGTGCTGGTGAAAAGGTTGTAAGTCTTGGGCAAAACGCCGGGGAGTTGCGGATTGTGCTTCTCAATGTCGCGCATGGCGTCATTGAGCGCCTTGCCAGCATCTGCGGCTTCAGGCAAAGCGAGAAGATGGTCAAACCGGGAGTTGGGCGTGAGATAAAGCACGCCCTCAGCTTGATACTCGGCCGGATCGTCGATGCGAGAACCCCGACGTGAGGATGTGGCGGCTTTCGAGAGCTTGGCGCGTTGCGCGGCAAATCGAACCTCGGCAAACCGCAAAAAGATGAGCCCAAGAACCGGCGCGGAATACTCCTGGGATTTGAGGCCAGAGTTGGCGCGAAATTGATCGGCAGCCTCCCAAAGTTGCCGTTCCAAAGTGTCTGTGAGCGTGTCTTTCTCCGTTGGTGCAATCCATTCCATGATATGGATGGAATTTTAGACCTGCTGTCATTGAAAGCAACCTTCGAATTCAGTGGTGAATGCTGCGTGTAGGCAGCCCAGTTCCCCCATACGATATTCCGATGCGGGATCTTTTTTACTTCTAAAGAAATGTCCCTAAAGATTGAGCTTTATTCGGCATTCGAAAAATGCTTTCACTTGGTAGTGTTGATTGTTACGTTGGTGAAAGCGTAGAAAGCTCTGGTATGGCAGGCAAACAGCATCATGATTGCTAGTTGAACTTCAGACTTAAAGAGAATGAATTTCTCCCTAAAATTGAACGAGCAGAATCTTGGAATGGCAATTGTGAAAGGTGCGTGCAACCCTGAAATAAGTGATGTTTCAGTCGAATTAATGGAGATCGGCCTTGATCACTTTATGGACGATGGACTTCTGAAGGAAATTCCAGTTTTGAAGACCATAGTCGCATGCCACAAAAGCTGGGAAACGATCCATGATCAGCTTTTTCTGCGTAAGGTGGCGAGGTTTCTCCTCGCATGTCCGAAGTTCTCGCAAACAGAGAGAGAAGCATTTTTGAGCGGGCAGTTACTCGATTCGAGCAATGCCAAACGACTTGGTGAGGCCTTGGTATTAGTTATTGGAAGACTGGATGATCTTGAGAAACCGGCAATGTTGGCTAAGGTTTTCGCTGCGATGGTTCGAGGACAAATTACATACGATCAATTTCGACGCTTAGCAAGAGGTGTTGACAACGGATATGCAGATGACCTGGGAGCTTTTGCATCACTTCCACTAGCGCAAGATGTTGTTGCGGAGTCTCTTTTGATGCCTCTTTTGCCGTCTGGTTTTTCCGTTATGCATGCGGGCGCTACGCGATTTGGCTCTATCGGTTCTGAACTCCATATAACCAAACTCGGTCGATTATTTCAAAAGTGCATACAAGAACAGTTTGTATAGCCTTGGGAGATGTCCGGCTATCCTGGAATTACTTCATGGAGCAGTTAGATGCTTTATCACTTCAGCGCCACAAATTTACTAAGAGTCTGTCTGAGTGCGCCTTCGTCACGGCGCACTCAGACAGACTCTAAGCCCCAGGGATGGTATAATTTCCCCCTTGCATCTCATTTCTTACAACTTGTCATAATGGCGATTTACAGGAAATATCATGCAAATAGACACAAGGTATCAGTAGAGGATGTTCACCTTAGTTTGGTTTGATAACGGGGGCTAGGCCGGAGGAGCCTAAAGCGGTGACATCGTCATCGGAGGCGCAGGTGCCGGGGGAAGTGTAAAGTGTCGTGCCGGTGTCGCCAGTGGCAATGGTCAGCAAGACCATGTCGGTTGTCAGGGTGTTTGTGGTGCCGTCATCGACGCTGTAAACCAGTTTGTCGCTTGCATCTTCAAAGATTTGGTTGGCGTCCGTGAGTGTTGCATTGACGTTGAGCGTGGTCTTGGAAGCGTTGATGGCTGCGCCGCCGCTGGCATCGCTAAAGTCTGATGTATTGCTTTTGGCAGTGACAAGTAACGTGTAGTTGTCGGAATGCCAGCCGTTGGCTGCCACGATGTCGGCAAAATTCACTGTTCCTGTGAGGTTCCCGTCGGTGGTGGCGGTCAGACTGATGTCACGCGCGGTGCCGCAGGTGTCTGAACCATTGACAAAGATCGCCTTTACACTGGTAAGGTCTTGCTGCGAGAGTTTGCGGGTAATTCCACCAGCGGTTTTGCATGAAAGCATCATGTTGGCGGAGTCTCCGGCATAGTTCCAATATGTCGGATAGGCATCCTTTGGCGTCACGGTAATCGTCAGCGTATAGGCTCCAGCAGTGCTTACCGTGGTTGGGGTGCCCATGTTTAGCGTGTAGTTGGTGGTGTCCTCGTTCCATATATACGCGTTCTTGTCGGCGTATTTGGAGCCAGCGGTGTTTTGGGTTTGAATAATTTTTTGTACATCAAAATTAAGTCTGCTAGTGTTTGTTGTTGGCGAGTAATTTACCAGCTCCTGCTTTCCAAGCTCGGAATTTGTTGAGACTGCTATGAACCCAGCGACCCCCTGACCATTGACCACCGCCTGATCGGCAGGGACGAAAATCAATTGATCTCCGTTAATCTGAACACGTGCGCGGGCTTCGTTGGAGGAGTAAGGCACCAGCATCATGTCGTCAGGCAAAACCTTGTTGTAAACAGTCCCCTTGATCGTGCGATAGTTGCTCTCAAGAGTTTTGGTTTCATCATCAATGTCGTTGCGCAGAAATTTGGTCAGGGCGGCCGCCTGCTCGGATGGATAATTTTTGCGGCTTACCAGATAATTTAAATTACCACCTGTGGTATGGAACGCTTCGACCGCCTTTTGCAAAACGACCTGATCCCGGTCTTGCATGGCATCCTGTGTGTTTTTGACAAGGTTTTTGTAAACCGGAATGCTGATGGCAATGACGATGGCCAAGACGCTACAACTAACCAAAAGCTCGATGAGTGAAAACGCCTTCGACATAGCCCTATTATAGCAGGCATTTTGAGGTGTTTGGCAGGCTTTAGTGTTTGTAATCAATGGTTGGATAAAAGACTGTGCGAAAGACACTTATTGTGTTTTTGGGCAGCCCAAAGACATAAAAGATATCTTGTCCTTTGTCCCCAAGTTTTGCAGAGATTTTTGAAATATTTTGAGGAACCGGAAGGGAAGAATTTAGTCGCCAGACATTTGTCTCGGAAGAAATTTTGGAATAAGGGAGGTAACTCCCATTACTGGTCTTGTAAACCGTTGTCAGAGTTGGCGCGTTGGTGAGAGTTNNCCANGAATTTGTGTCGGCGGGATTTGGGGAAATCTGGATTTTATAACCGGGGGTGTTTGTTGGCATCCAAACATAAACGCCGTCGGCATTGGCAGAAATCAATTGCGTAGGCAGTGGCAATCCGATGGATGGAGCGGTAAAAGTAAACGTGGCTGATGGATACCTAGTAGAGTCAATACTAGCACCATCATCACCGTTAGGGCCAACAACCTCACCATTATTTGAAGCTTCAGGCATGGCTGCCCATGCTTGCATATATGCAATTGGATTATAAGATATTTTTGTAGATGCAATATTGGATGCTGCACCAATGCTTTTTGCTGTATTTTGGTCTATGTTCCCAATGGAAATTCCACCATCTCCGCCATACATGAGAACCCCCGTTTTACTGACGATGTTCGTGGGGGTGTTGTTGGTATCATAAGCCGTAAAGGTAGAAACACCGTTGGGATCGTAAAACCAACAGGTTGCACCATTCCAAGCCGAAGTGTTTGTGATGTTGAACTCAAAGGTTGCCTGAAGCGGGCTGCCTGCTGGAATAACAAAAGCCCCGTTCCGATAGGAATTCAAAAAAGAATTCGTTCCCTGCCCAAACAGTTTCACTTTACCGTCGGCGTAAGGAATGTTGTTCAAAATGTTCGTGTCGGTAATAGGCGGAACGAGGTTGATGGAAGAAGCCGAAGTCTCGGAGTTGGTCGATTGAGCACGAGCAGGGGAACCTGTCATCAATGCAGCTACTAAAGGAAACGACGCAAGCGCCTTACACGGGAATCCCCAACGGGAGAATAATTTAGATAATTTCCCCTTGGTTTTGTTTCCCGGATAAAAACCACCCATAAACCCTACATTTCTATAGGATTGCCCTTAAAAGTACAAGCCTTTTATTTGACTGAAAATCAAACAAACTTCCCTCGCCTACCACTTTCTAGCCAGCCAAGCCCGGTTTCTTGCTGTCAGCCGGGATTTCAGGAGAAGTCGGAGTTTTGAAANTTNCCTGTCCTGCCATTTCCGTGGAATGTTCATCTCTGAGATGCCCATAAACCTTCATTGCCAAAGCACCGCCATCTTTGTGTCCCAGCCAGTGGGAAACGGTGGGAATATCCACCCCCGATTCGATGCACCGCGTGGCAAACAGGTGTCGGAGATCGTGGTGGGTGATGCGCTGAAGACCAAGCTTTTGAGAGGCGGTATCTATGGCTTTTTGACATTCCCTCACTTGCATGACAGGTTCGTCCGGAGTGATTTCAGGGCGATCAATTTTTAATTTGGCCAGAAGCTCCTTCATATCTGCAATCATTGGAACGGTTCGGGGAGAGCCGTTCTTTGTAACTCGTACACGAATCTGATTCTTAACAAAATCACAATCGCCCCAAGTGATGTTGGCGGCCTCCGTTTTCCGGAATCCTCCGAACGCTAAAAACCGAACCAAATCTGCGCAATGTTTGCTGAAACCGCCCCCCGCTGTTTCAATGGTTTTGACCAATTGTTGGAATTGTTCCGTCTCGGGGAGGTGTAATTCTCGAATTTGAATGCGGCGTTTGGTAACCGCATTGGCTGGATTATTGGCACGAGCCCCTTTCTCAACTGCAATTTCCAGGATCATCCGCAGAGTTCCAACGGTATTGTTATAAACGCTGGGGCTGTATTTTGAGGCATAATCTTGAGACCAAGCGATGCAATCGTCTTTGGTAATCTTGCCAACGGGAAGCTTTTCCAAGGCTGGCCAAGACTTGAGCAGAGCCTCAAGGCATTTGCGACGGTAGAGTTTTGCCCCCGGTTTAATATCCTGTTTCGCTTCGAGCCGTTGAAGAAAGAGATCGACGCAGTCACTGACCAGCATTTTGCCAGACAAAAGGGCGGAAGGATCCCCCATTTCAGCCTGTTTATCTTTGGCGAGGTCGGCAAGTCGGAGTTTGGCCACGCTGAGCACATTTGTTTTAAGACTTTGACGAAACAGCTTGCCACGAACGCGAAGTCGGGCAAAATACACGCCAGATGATTTGTAGCGGACAAGATTGGCAACGGGTGTTTTCACCCACACTGAAGAGTCTTCGACGGACTCTGAAGGACTGTGTTTCATGGGGGCAGTATCAGATCGTAGTATCAGATTGTCAATTTGCCGTTTTAGGATCTTCTTTAAGTGCTTTGAAATAAAGCACATGGGCCCGTAGCTCAGCGGTTAGAGCAGGCGACTCATAATCGCTTGGTCCACGGTTCAAATCCGTGCGGGCCCACCACTTTTTCACTTTCTAATCTCATTTTTTCTTCGAATGGCTTGGTGGTTCTGTGTTTGGAATGTCTATTAGGTGTGACGACTGTTTCTTCAAATCAGTTGGAAAGCGCGTGATCGGTGGGGGTGTTTATGCCAGACCAGATTTTTTTCTGGGTCCATAGGCGGTCGGGGGCGGTCCAAAATGGGTCTGTGGGGGGGAGTCCGAGTTGAACGAGTCCCATTGTGCAGAGGTAGAGGCTGCCGGTGGAGATATAGCCTTCTCCAATGTCGGGTTGGTGCCCGACGGCACCGATTTGGAGCCATCCGTTTTGATCAAATGTGCCGGGTGCTTCTATCATATTGTGTATAACGGTTGTAAGGGCACAACGAACTGCGGCTGGTTCTGTTTCTGGTGGGAGTTGGTGCATGAGGGCAATTTGGGCGAGAAGTTGAAATGCTCCAAATCGATAGGCACTGGAGCGGCCAAGTATGGGGAAGGTGCCTTCTGGGGAGATGAGGCGTTCTTGCACGGTGGCGTAGCGCCGTGCGCGTTGGAGGATGACGGAATAGGGGTGAGCCAGTGGTGAATTGTGTTTTTGACAGACGAGGAGAACATCAAGGAGCATTGGTTGGATGACGTAGCTGTTGTAGTAGTCCCAATGGAATTGTGTTCCGTCTCCGTAGACGCCGTCGCCTTTGTACCATTGCATATGTTTATTTATGGCTTCTTCAATTGGTTTTTGTTGGAAGTCTCCGGTGTATTGCCACAGAGCGGCTTCGACGGTGGCGCTGAAGAGTAGCCAGTTGTTTTGTCCGGGTTTGATGGTTCTGGTAGCTTTTAGGGCGTTTACGAGATTGGTTTGTTGGGTGGGGGAGAGGTTGCCCCAGAGTTGTTTGGGGGCGCGGAGCAGGGCGTGTGCCAGGAAGGCGGCATCGACGAGGGGTTGGCCGCCGTGTGTGAAGTTCATGCAGTCGGCGGATTTTGGGTCCACGCTATTAGCTATAGATTGAACGGCGAGTTGTATGTATTTGGCACGGAGTTGTCCCTCTACGGTTATGTCTGGACCTAGTTCAAGCCACGGGGCCATACCAGAAAGAAGGCGTCCCAGGGCTTCGAGATGGGTGTAATCTGCCCGGTTTTGGGGGATTACGGGCATGGTTTGTTTGAGTTTTCCCTGGCTCAGGTTTTGGAGGACGGGATCGGCTATGCGGATAAGGGTTTGAACGCAGTAGTTGCGTTGTGCGGTTCCTCCGGTTGGAATGGTGGTGTTGGAGGGAATGTCGAGATTGGCGTGGGCTGGAATGGTGAGGGCGAGTAATAGCAGGAGTGTTTTGTTGAGTGGAAAAGTGTTCATCAGTTGCGTTTGTATCGTATTGTGAGGAACGGAGCAACGGTGAACTGCCTAGTGGTTGGAATTTGGTCTGCGTGAATTGAATGCGATTCAGCGCAGACTTTGCCTGTTTTTATACAGTCATCTTTTTCTAAGAGTCTGTCTGAAAAGTAAAACACGTCAAAGATTTTGCACATTCATTCAAGATTGGGAGTGATATAGAAATGGAAAAATGTGAAGAATTTATTTGACATTCGGTATATGAGAAGTCGGTCCTTTATTCGGCGCAGCCGCTGTTGGAGCGATGAAAAACGCTTCTTTCGAGACCGATTTGACCGACGCCCAATGGGACTATCTCCAACCCTTGCTCCCTAAACCCAAAAAACTCGGACGCAAACCTACGGACCGCCGCATGGTGATCAACGCCATCCTCTACCTGCTCAAGGGAGGGGCTTGCTGGCGTTTGTTGCCCAAGAACTTTCCGCCATGGCAGACTGTTTACCACATCTTTCGTGCATGGAGCTTGAACGGCACATGGGCTGCCCTCAATGAGGCGTTACGCGTGTGCCTGCGCCGGAATGAAGGCCGCCGCGATCAACCCAGCGCCGCAGTTCTGGACAGTCAAAGCGTCAAGTCTGACGGCCATGGCGGCGAGGTTGGCTACGATGCGGGCAAAAAGATCAAAGGACGCAAACGCCACATTCTGGTGGATACGCTGGGGCTCTTGCTTGGCGTGGTGGTCACCCCGGCAAGCTGCCCCGAACGCGATGGGGCGCAACAGGTGTTGGAGCGTGTGGGCGATTGTTTTACAAGGTTGCGCAAGCTCTGGGTGGACGGGGGTTACAGCGGTGACAATTTTGCTCAATGGGTGCGTGACCACTGGTCCAAACTGAAGGTTGAAGTGGTCAAGCGTTCGGATAAGATTAGTGGCTTTACTGTTTTGCCGAAACGCTGGGTTGTGGAGCGCACCTTTGGCTGGTTCATGCGCCATCGCCGTCTGGTGCGTGATTACGAACAAACCGAAGCCAGCGCTCAATCGTGGATTTATCTGGCCATGATCCGCATTCAACTCCGCCGTCTCGCTTGATTTTGTTCCCAATATGTATTTTCAGACACGCTCTAAGAGTTTTTAATGATGTTATATAATAACTATATAACAAAAGTGGTGGCCTAATTCACTGTTGAAGTTTGAAGTATTCCAAATCGCTTGTGGGGCAGGTCGATGATAACGGTATAGTCTTTATAAAATGGTTCATTGCCAATGAATCCCTTGATTCGGAAGGGGCAGTTCTCAAAATCAAGACTGGCTTGTTCAGGAACAAAATAAGCCATTGAGTGGGTGATCTGGAGGATTCCAATACAAGTTTTCTTCTGGATCGGGGCTCCAATGAATTTCGTGTTTTCAAGTGTTAGCACTTGATTGTCGGGTTCGTTCCCGGTTCTTCCGGTAGCCTTTTGCCAAAGAGCTTTTGTCGTGACCAAGGGGAGGGGACTGGTTCCCATGTTGAAGATGAAGTCATCTGGATATTCGGTCTCATCTATGGAAAGAGGGATGAAGATTTTGTCATTGCGCTGGTTGGCTCTGATATAGCGGACGTTTTGAGTGATGACAGCAGGTAATATGGCAGTGCTTGACAGGATTGCAAAACGTTGGGCTGGATAGTCAAGCACAAGGATGCGATTGGTGAAGAAATCAATGCCCAATGATCCAATGATATTCTGCGGCGCATTTGTGGAACGCGAGGTTTCACGGTCTTGTTGAATCACCATTGGTTGTTGTGAGAGTTCAATTCCTCCAATTTTACAGTCGATTGTTGCGATTTGAGCGGATGAATGAGGTTTTCCTGCTTCGGCCTGAATCTTACGGAACGGAGTCTCGTCCAGGGTGCTTGAATTGATGCCCAGGTCGAGCTGGAGATAATTTGATGTAGCAGTGCCTTTTAAAGTAATTGGGATGAGCAGTGCTGCTTTGTCGAAATGGACGTTTTCGACTTTATATTCTACCCACTCAAAGTGATTCCATTGGATACAGGATTTTTTTAGTGGCAGAGCATGTGATACGCAAAGTGAACTGCAGAACAAAACTAAAATGACGAGCGTTTTCATCGTGAAATAGTTAACACAACGAGGTGCAAAAATGTTTCAAAGAAATGTGAGAACCAGCGATGCAGAATCTGCGTTGCGAATTGTTCCAAGGAGTATCTGAAGATGTATTCTTGAGGATGGAGTCTTGCTTTAGCACTCCGAATATTAAGAAATCGGGTGAACGGAGAATGCCAGCTGTGGAGTTAAAAGTAATGTCAACATATGGGGTGATTGCTCACTAGCTCAACTCCAAGGTTATATGCCTTTTGGCAATCTTTTGGAAACTCGGTGGCATGCCGTTTTGCTTTAGCTATGGAATCAAATGCGCTTGAGACATACTTGGAGTAGTCATCAAATTGGTAAGTATCGGTTACAACAAGATAGGTTGATTTTCCAAAGATTCTCTCAAGAAACATTTGATTCAGACTGTAAAATTGTTCGTATCCCAGCAGTCTTGTTCTTTCATCATTGGCTCCCATGGTGTAGATGAAGGCGGTTGGAATTTTCCTTGGAAACAGGGATGAGAATTGGGAATCATAGACGAGGTATGGGAACATGAGGCGCTCGAGGAAGGAATGAGTCTCGCCATTTACTGTGCCAAAATAGACGGGGGCTCCAATGAGGATTGCGTCTGCGTGTTTTACTTTTTCCAGTAATGGGGTGAGCTCATCTTTTGATGCACATTGCCCATATTTACTGCCATTCTTTCTTTTGCATTGAAAGCAGCTGGCGCATCCTTTGTAGGTGTAATTGTGGTGAAACAATTCTGTCTCCGCTCCATGGGAAGCAGCTCCTTCAAGTGCTTTGTTTAGCAGGGTAGCTGTATTCCAGTTCTTTCGTGGGCTTCCGTTGAATGCGAGGACTTTCATGGGAATTCGTCTGTTTTGGAGGGTGAATCGAGTTTGATCGTTTCTGTTTTAATTAAGATGAAACGAGAAGGGGAATTTCGTGCGTCACCCGTTCGTGTTTTATGGAAAGCATGGTGTAAGGACGGTCATTTTGCCGTGTCTGGTGTGATGGTCTGTGGTGGAACTCCTTCGAATGTGATTTTAACGGGTTTAATGAATCCCTGGGAGTCGAAATCCATTTTGTCTATGCAAGTGACACGGTGGTTTCCATCGGTTTCACTGAGTGGGCGACGGTGGTAAACTATGTAATAAATGTCTTTGCCGGGGACTTTGATGACGGAATGGTGACCGGCTCCGGTTCCGACTTTGGGATCTTGCTGAAGGATTTTGCCGATGCGTTTGAAGGGGCCCATTGGTGAATCGGCTATAGCGTAGGCTACGGAGTAATTGGGGCCGGTCCAGCCACCTTCAGACCACATAAAGTAGTATTTACCATTGCGGATAAACATGCATGGACCTTCGACGTATTTGTCTGGAGTGATTTCTTTGAAGGTGGTGCCGTCAGACAAGGGTTGGAACCCGGTGAAATCGTCTTTGAGCCATGCAATGTTGCAGTGACGCCAGCCTCCGTAGATCAGGTAATAGCGGCCATTTGTATCTTGAAAAACGAATTGATCGATTGGTTGGGCTCCGTTATGGAAATGATCGACGAGTGGTTTGCCTAGGTAATCGCGATAGGGGCCCTCGGGTTTGTTGGCAACTGAAACTCCAATGCCTCCGACTTGTTGATCGTTCTGAATGTCGTTTGCTCCAAACAGGAGGAAGTAGCGTCCGTCCTTTTGAATGATGGCTGGTGCCCACATGGCTCGCTTGGCCCAGGTGATGGCGTTGGTGCTCAAGACTTGGGGATGTTTGGTCCAATGAACCAAGTCAGGTGATGAGAACGCGTCAAAAAATATCTGTTCCTCATACGGAGCTGAGTAGGTTGGGAAAATCCAGTAGTTTGTTCCAAAAACAGTTCCTTCAGGATCGGCATACCAGCCGGGAAAAACGGGATTGCCTGAAGTGCCTTTCTCAACGGGGGCGGCAGCCATGCTGTGGAGTGTGAAAATCAGTGGTGTCAATAACAGGAGTGATTTTATTGAAACAGCAAGTAAAAGAGTTTTTTTCATTTCAGGTATCTGTGGTGATTTGTGAATCAAGTTTTGTGGAAATGTCTGTCCATTATTGGCCAGTTAAATAGAGCCGAGGTAATAAGCGTTGTTGGAATGGAAGTGTAATTGGTGAAAACAGATTTGTCACCCGTGGTTGTTGTGTGTGGGCATTGAAGATTTGATTCCTTTTGTCATGTTGGACGCATAATGGAGGAAACAAGATGATTGTCAACTGCCAGGTAGGAATGTCTCATTTTCCAAATGGCGGGAGGGCTGTGAATGGGGCAAATTGAGACAGCCTTGTGATTTTATGACTGCTGTTGACAATTAATTTAAGTTGGGGATGATGGCCGCACCGTGAGCGATTTGATTTGGTTTGTTGCACATACGCGGCCACGCTGCGAGAAAAAATTGGTTGAGCATTGTGAAAGAGAGGGACTTTTTTCCACATTGCCGTGTTATACGGCGGTACACAAGTATCGTGGGAAAGTTGTGAGATTTCGAAAACCGTTATTCCCCGGCTATGTGTTTTTGAAAATTGAATCAGAACTACGAGACAAGGCCTACAAATCTGATTATGTGGCTAATTTATTGGATGTACCGGACCAGAAATTATTTATCTATCAATTGGATCAAATCCTTCGGGCTCTAGATACAGGGATGGAATTTAAAGTGGTTCCCTCAATAGAAAAGGGGAGTCGGGTAAGAATTAAGAGTGGTCCTTTGCAGGGAATGGAAGGTTGGGTTGAGGATCGATTTGGAATGAACCTTGTCATGCTGCGATTAGATTTCATAGGTCAGGCGGCAGCGGTGGAACTGGATGTAGAAATTCTTGAATTGATCTGATCCCGAGATGGTTTCATAGCCTTAAAAGGAGAAAATTTTCTCGAAGAGGCCCCTAGGAAGGGGTATTTTTCTCTTAAATATCTTATAATAAGGGAATTACATACCTATTCATATAAGAAAAGTTTGGAAGATTTTAGGAATTAGGGAATCTACAGATTAGATTTTCTTATTATTCACCTCGTATAAAGATTTGGAAGATGGGAAAAATCCTATTTTTATATAAATTAAACTTATTAAAAACCTTTAAAAATGGCCTTTCCATGTCTCCACATGTCCTTTCTACGCATATATTTTTATGAAGATTTTCGTAATATTTTCACTGAGTTGGAACAATTGTGAGCATAAGTCAGCCCCATTTGAAAAAAACGATACTCTTGGTGGACGATGTGGATGAGTCAAGGATTCTCGCCAAGTGGTTTCTTAGTATGTTCGACTATTCAGTCGAAGGGGTATCTAGTGCAAAGGAGGCTCTGGCTCGTTTCGATCCAACATTGCATGATTTGGTGTTGACAGACAATACCATGCCGGGAATGACAGGGGCGGAAATGTCCCTAGAGATTAAAAAGAAGTCTCCCAAGACGCCCATTATCATGTTTAGTGGTAATCCTCCCCATGACCTACTTTGTGTGGACGTGGTTATCAAAAAACCCCATCATTTGCTGACTGTCAAAGAAGCGGTGGATCACTTCCTCGGTCCTACTGATACGCCTTCACATCTTCAATGTATTGAATAGGTCTTCCTGAGTTTCCTCCCCCCTTTTACTTCTCTCAAGGGGCGAGTCAAAAGAAACTTTTCCTTTAATATCCCTCATTTTTGCCGATGACTGAAAAGAGGCTTGATAAAAAAACTGTAATTTCAGCTATAGTGGTTGGAGCAAAAGTGAAGTGAAACGGGGGGGATCTGTGGGGGAAACAAAAAAGAACTTCTAGTGACTAGAAATATTAGCAAATGTGCGTAAGGTTGAAAGGCTGAATGGGTGAACGATACTGGAAACTAGATGAATGTTAAATCCTGTAGTTTATGATTTGTTGTAATCATAAAGACACTAGATCAACCACTGAAACAGAATACAGCCATAAGTAGTTAATAATAATATTGTTATGATTCTATAGCCTCTTATTTGACTCTTTTTTGAGGAAATTCTACTAGTCCTAAAAATGTCTGGCAAAGGCTCAAATGTGAATGGACATGTAATTCTAGCTATGGTAAACAGACAGCGTCTAGGTGATCTGCGTAGTAATCAGAGGAAAAGTGAAACGGTAAAGTTTGAAAAGAGAATTACTACTCGACGATATGAGATTGAATCAGTTGGCATGCATTTGATCGTTTTGAGCAGTCTTTTGAAAAAGCTCAATGATTATGGTTACAGACGAGCATGTAAAACGCTCTGCATGGTAATTCGAATGCAATATTCCAGGCAAAGAAACATGCCAATTCGTTGGATCCGTTTTTTAACAGAGTGCTACACGAAAGTGCCAGCAACTGGCTCCAGTGAGTTGGGGAAAGACTATTGTTATGGGTGGGTATGAATATTTGATTTTAAAGACAATCCAACTCAATCCCAATGAAACTTGGAACAATGTTGAGAAGAATGGGCTTTTGTTCTTATTTCTTATCAGCGGAGGGTGCCAATTTACTTCAGGAGCTTTAACGCAACGAATCCGGCCTGGAGACGTATTTATTGTTGGGCCTGGAACTGGAGGGACTTTTACAGCTTTGGACGGAAAACAAATCCGTTTTAGCTTCTTTACGACGAGCATTGATCGTTTTTACCCATTGCTTTCAAGCCAGGAGATTTCAGTTCTTGAATATGTGGTTGGGGAGATGAAGCGTCCGAAGTGGTTTGGTGCGACGCATCCCATTGCCATTGAGTGCCAAAAAATGATTGCAGAAGCGACTCCAGAGCCCACGTTGAGTCACCGGGGGCAGCTTCTGCGCATTGCCGCAGCCTTGTTATCTTCAGAGTTTAGAACAGCATCAAATAAGCGTTTGGGAAATGCAGCTCCTGATGATAATTTAATGCAAGTTTTTGAGAGGTTGTCTGTCGATGAGTTGCTCAATCTTTCAGTGGAAGAACTTGCAGACCGCTGCAATTGCAGCAGACGACACTTAAGCCGTCTTTTTCACCAACATTTCCGGTTTTCAGTGGGAGCCTTGAAAATGGAAATCAGGTTGCTTAAAGCTGTGTCATTGCTGCGAAATCCGGCTGCAAAGGTCATTAATGTGGCTTTGGAGTGTGGTTTCAACCATCAAGGGCTTTTTAATACCTGTTTTAAGAGACGTTTTGGTGTGAGTCCAGGGCAATGGCGAAAAACGACCGTCGACGTGGAAAAACGAGTGGCACAGGCAGAACCTTCAGTCAACGGCTGCCAGCAACTTATGAATGGGCTATGTCCTTTAGCGTTAAAACCAGATGGTAACGATCTGATTATGAACGCAGTAGCCCATAAGAGAGCTGAGAGTTCTGAAATAAGGAATTTCTCAGATTAGACAATTAGTGTCATTTTTCTTTCCTCTAAAAAAAACGCGATTGAGGGGTGAACAACTCTCAACATGGGACAATCTGATTAATTTGACTGATTAATTTTGTAGGCGCCATGGCAATTTGCTGTTGCGAACTGACCGGCACGGAGTGTATATACAAGCTTCCATTATCCAGTGTGATAGGTTAACAAACAAAAGTTTACTAATTCTACTGTTCGCGAGATTATGCAAAAAAAGATAACAGGCCTCGTTGCTCTCTTGGGATTTTTGCCTGCGGGCCATCTTTTGGCCCAGGAAGCTATTCAACAAGTCCTTAGCAGCCGAGCAATCTCAGGAACATCGGCTTTTGAGAACCAGCCCTATACATTTAAAGCACAGGATCTCCGAGTTCACATTACTCCATCAATGGGAGCGGAGTACAACGACAATATTAATATTTCAAACAGAGGGCGCGGACAGGACTACATATTGAAGCCCATGGTTGATGTGATGGGCATATACCCTTGGACGGATCGAAATGTGGTGACATTTAATGTGGGGGTTGGTTATGAACAATACATTGATCACGATGATTATAGTGGTTTGTTGCTGACTTCTGGATCAGGCATTGGTTTTGATTTTGGCGTGGGAGACTTCCAATTTAATCTTCATGACCGATTTTCTTATAGCCAAGACGCGGCAGGACAGTCAGCGATTGCTGGGAATGGAAAATATGGAACAGCCCAAAATTTGGTGGGCATACTTGGATCTTGGGACTTAGGGGATGTCATACCAAGTATTGGTTACGATCATTTAAATTTGATGTCTACATCAAAAACTTCGGATCAGTACAAGGGGCAGGATCACTCGTCCGATATGTTTGTTGAACGCGTGGCGGTAAAAGTTTATCCCGAAGTAGTGACAGGGCTTGAGACGTCTGAATCAATGACGTCTTACGACAAGCAACGGTTGAATGATAGCACAACCTACACTGTTGGAACTTATGCAATCTGGAAGAAAGAGGCTTTTTCGTTGGAACCACGCGTTGGGTATTCGTATTTCCAGTTTGATAAGACAAGCAGTTACATCCAAAGCAGCTCCTCCGGTTCTTGGTATGGTGATTTGACTGGAGAATACATCGTATCAAAAGCCATTACTGCTGGCATTAGTGCCGGGCATGAAGTTAATTTGGGAGTTGAATCTGATGCTATTGAGATATGGTATGTTCGTCCACACGCGAGATGGGGATTTACCGAAAGAGGCAATGTGAATTTGGGGTTCTCCTATGAGAATGGCAAACAAGGGTTTGGTGATCAAAATGGTGGAATCAAGGAGCGATACAACCACTATGGTCCAAACTTGGGAGTCGATTATCGGCTAACCAAGAAACTAGTTGGGAATCTTTACTATCAATTGACTATGCGTGATTCCGATAGTAATGATCGTAATTACTCCCAAAATTTAGTTGGAGTCAGATTCTCTTACCCGCTGGATTGAAATTTTCTGCGGAGAGTTAATTGGTCTGCGTAAGATTTGAGTCAATAGAATTGTAATGTTCTAGAAGCCTTTCTAAAACATACAATCTAGTGTTACGATAGTGTTTTCAAAGGAGTTTTCAGATCCATTTTATTTTCTCTTCCTCTCTAAATGGAAAAATTGGGCTATTCGGTTTTTTAGCGTTTAAACGACAAGACAAATAATGAAAACAAAGAAAATATTCCTCCACGGCTTTTGCCTGTTTGCTTTTGTTCTCGCGTTTTCAGCGATGGCTGGGCGGGGCGCTGAAAGTACTAATTCAACGCAATCCGTGCAAAAAACAAATGATATAATAGCCACTGAAGCTCATTTAAAGGCGATGCTGACCAACATAACGTCACCGTCACCAACGGAGAAGACAAATTCACTGGGGATGCCGGTCACGCTGGATGACAAGCACAAACTGGCTATTGGAGACAAACTAAGTTTTAAGATACAAGAGGATGAGGACGATCCGAGACCGATGATTGTTGCTGACAACGGGGAAGTGGAAGTCCCTTACATTGGACGTGTTCGTGCCGAGAATAAGACATGCAAGCAGCTGGCTACTGAGATTAAGGCTGCTCTCGAGAAGGATTATTACTATGAGGCGACTGTGAGTATTGCCGTGGACCAGATGGCAAAAACACGAGGTCGCGTCTACTTGGTGGGTGCCTTGCGAATGCCCGGGCCTCAGGAGATTCCAAGTGATGAAACCCTTACGCTTAGCAAAGCCATACTACGGTGTGGTGGTTTTGCAGATTTTGCAGACAAAAAAAATGTAAAAATTACACGCAAAACTGGGCCCAACGAGGCCGATAAACAAACATTCATAGTGAATGTTGGGCAAATATACGATAACGGAAAAGTTGAAACTGATCTGCCGCTAGAACCTGGGGATATGATTCTAGTTCCAGATCGAAAAATCCGCTTTTGATTTAGAAAACTCGGCTCTTGCATATAATGAAAGACAATCTACAAATCTATTCTCCCGAGCAATCTTCAGGGCCCATTATGGGATATGACCCCGCAATTCCGGTAGAATCTCTCAACACTCCAACTCCTAGTTTTAGAGTTTCTAAGTTTCTAAGCACGCTACAGAAATATTGGTGGATACCTGTAATTACATTAATCTTATGTATAGGTGCAGGAATCGGTGTTTTCTTCATGATCCCCCCGACCTACGTTTCCAAGGCAGCCTTATGGGAGACAGAAAAATTCAGACTTCCAGAAGGAACTGGCTTTACGGAGGATGTCCAAACAGCTTTAGGCACGCATGTACAATTAATTAAAAGCAGCCGAATGTCTCAACTGGCGTTCGCTAGGTTGAAAAGCCAGGGGACAAACAGTATCCCCCATGATAAGGAAGGGAGGCCGCTTCAGGTCAAAGTAACAGCCGATGTTGTTGAAAAAGCTTCTGTCATTGTTGTGGGGGTCGAAAGTTCTGATCCTGACTATTCCAGAAACTATCTGAATGCATTGGTAGAAGAGTTCCTGACCTATCGGAAAAACGTTCGTAAATCCGTTTCAGGAGAGACCCTTTCATCGATTTCAGACTTGGTGACCAAGTTGGAACGTGATTTGAGAGTCAATCAGGAAGCGTTTAACGATTTCCAAAAAACAAATAACCTGGCCGTCCTTCAAGAGGAAAGTTCTACGATGGGAAGCTATTTGACCAAGCTCAAACTCCAGATTTCTGACCTTAAACTCGAATCAGATCTTATTGATGCTTCTATCGCTGATTTGGAAGCGGCAAAACGATCCAATAGTATAACCACCGTTTCAGCTAGCTCGGGAAACGAAGTGAGTTCAGGTCAGCTTACAGCCATTCGAGACATACAAGTTTTGAAGTTAGAGCAGGACAGATTGAAGAAAAAACTACGCCCACAACATCCTAAGATGATTAAGTTGGCCAATGATATTGAAAGAGCCCAGAAGACAATAGACGTTCTTCGAAATCAAAACCTTGATCAACTCACCATAGCCAAACAATCGTTGCAAAAGAAAATCTCCAGCGTTCAAACTGCAATCAAGGAGTGGGACGTAAAAGTTACTGAAGCGACGGCGCGCGTGGCCGAAGCTGAACGTTTAAAAACAGGGGTATCTCAGGCCCAAACCCTTTATAATCGTTTTGCCGGGCTTCTTCAAAATGTAGATGCCAGTCGGAACATAGACCAAGAGACACTTTCTGTCTTAGAAAATGCATCTTCTTCGGAACGTATTTTCAAGAAGGAAAAAAATCTGGCGATTGGGACATTACTTTTGGGTTTAGCATTGGGTGGAGGAATAATTCTCCTAATCACCTTGCGCGATGACAAGATTTCGACTTCGACAGAAGTCTTGCAGCAGCTCAATACAGCAATCGTTGGGCAATTACCTGAAATCTCAAAATCTAAAGAAGAAAAGACGCTCGCTCTGATTGCGCCAAACGATCAGCGTCATGTTTATGCTGAATCCTACAGAAACTTGCGATCAGCACTGCTATTCCAAGTGATGGACGGAAAGCGACCTCAAGTAATTCTCATAACTAGCTCCATTCCAAATGAAGGCAAATCAACAGTTGCTGCCAATTTGGCCACTACAATGGCATTAGGCGGTTCGAAAGTTCTTCTGATCGATGCGGATCTCCGAAAAGGGAAGCTGCATACTTTGTTGCAGACACAGGCAGAACCGGGATTTGCGGAGCTCCTTTCAAAGAAAGTGGTTGTTGATCATGTGATTCAAGCAACCAACCTGCCCAATCTCTCATTCATAGGAAGAGGTTTACAGGGAGTTAACCCCAGTGACCTTTTCTTAAGCGATGCGACCCCTGAACTTATGGACCTTCTTCGCAAGAAGTTTGACCATATCATTATTGATACGTGTCCTGTTTTTGCGGCAGATGATGCCACAACGCTTGCCCCATTGGCTGATGGAACTCTGTTTGTAGTGCGTGGAAAACAGACTCAAGCAGGGATGGCACGTGAAGCATTAGACCTTCTCCAACAACGTCAGGTGAAAATACTTGGCGTCGTCTTCAATGGAGCAGATGCTTCCTCGAGAAACACACATTATTACCAATATCCGCAATACTATAATTCATAAAATAGCCTGCAGAAGAGCGATCTTGCCTGACTGATATAAAGAAAAATCATTAACAAGGCAAAACGCCTTCGCCCTTAGGACTTGTGTAAAAACGAAAAGAATGCAAAGGGACAAAACAAAGTCCGGTTAATATCTCCTCTATTTCTGTCACTTAATGGGATAACTTGGACTAAGGGGGGAAAAGAGGCAGTTCGGCTGGAAAAGAGCCATTTTGAGGCACCACAAAGGTCATACAATTAAAAAAATAACCACAACACAAAAAAGGTGTTATACTCTTCTCAAGAGTGAGAAAAAACAGAAAACAGAGTGTTCGCACACGTAACTCACAAGAAATGGGGTTCCGATTACTCGGCAGCGTGTGACTCGTTTAAATTGATATTTTTTCTCACTACAGTCCGGCTTAAAAACCTTGGAAATAGGGCTGATTATCAAGGTCAAGTAGGGGGAGGTTAAGGAAGAAAATAGGGGGGGCAAAAAAGTGACAGGTTTAAAATAAAATTGAAAAACTTGCACTTGCCCATTTTACCAAAAAAACCGTAGGAAAATCAACTTCACCCTGATTTAAATCGGAAAGGAGTGGTTTCTGATGTATTTTGATCAGATTTCCATGGAAGGGGGTATGATAAGTGGAAACGTGTGATACAATATCGATACACCCTTGTCGTGATTTTAGACATTAACATGGTCATACTCATAGATAAAGTATGATGGCATTAAATAAGCTTAACCAAAAACGGTTAACTCCATACAGAAATGAGAACATTGCCTAAAAAAGAGCGTAGTATTTGGATTGCAATTGTTACATGTGTGATTTTTTCAGTTTTGTCTTGTTGGCAGACGGCTGTTGCTCAAACCAAATTAGTCAAACCTGACCAGTGGCTTGCAGCTCAAATCAAACCTGTATTTGCACCTGATTCGCGGCTAATTCCATTAACATGGTGGGCGTGGCCGCTTTCTTCAAATGTTAACATTGAGCTCGCTAAAAATTGGGGGTATGCACTTGATCTGTGTGGAGATTTTCCTTGGCTGCTTCAACAACTGACTAATAAAAATACAACAATGTATAAGTATGTTTCCTTGGCAAAGGAAAATCCTCAAAAATATAAGCTTTCGATAAAACTTCCACGCTTTTGGTCATTTAATGTCCCTCCAGGATTGACAATTCCTGATGGAGTTTGGGTCACTAATGAAGCGGGCTACTTCATTGATAAATCGTCAAATACATGGTCTAGCATTACAAATAAAAAATATACTGCGACCGTTAGCCCAGAAAGCCCGGATAGTTTTTGGATTAATTTTGCTGAATATGTAGCTGGACCACTAAGAGTAATTAACTCAAATGCCCCAATTTCTGTTATCTTGGATGGTGGTGAATATGGTCTTGGAGTTACTGGAAATGAGGCAGATGTCTGGAAATATGATCCAAGAGTTATTCAATCAAAGTCAACAAGTGGGATGGGGTGGAATCTATACTCTTCAATACAAAAATCAAGGCAAATGTCTTTTTTAAGTAAGGCAATTGCAAGTGCTGTTCCAGAACGTAAATGTTATGTTTATTACAGCACAGGAAACGAACAAAATCGTTATTACTTCAATTGGATTACAAATTGGTCAGGGAGTTGGGGATGGTCTTCTGATGTTTTTACTAAGAATTTTGATATGCCTAGTTTTGAAAACTATTATCAAGGCCCATACTGCTGGACAAATGCTCCTGGAGCACAATGGAATAAGGTTGCTGACTTGCTAACTAAACAATTAAATGGAGTTGGTTATAACCTAAAGCTTGGCTATAAAACAAATTATTCATGGGTCTGTGGAGGATGGGGAAGTAATCTTTCCGATATTACATGCTACACAGGGTTTCTTAAATGCTTATATACATCTGGAATGATTGGGGGGATAGCTGGATATTTTGATTATCCTGTGGGTGGATTTGACGTCGCATTTGATAGTAACTCTCCACCTCATTGGTTGCTTCAAATACAAGCAATTTCACAGGTGCAGGCATTGTTTTCACGACTTGATGCTTTTTTGTTTGAAGGAGATTTACTACCTGGCCCGAATAAACACGTTTGGGCAACAGATCAGTCGGCCTACGAATTCCCTACTGGGAATTTGAATGTCCGTGTTCTTGTGCGAAAGATGTCTGCAAGTGATAAATGGCTTATAACTGCATGGGCCGCAGATGGAATAGACAGGGGGGTGTCCGTCACAATTCCAGACCTAGGTTCTGTAAGTGTTAATGCCCGTACTTGTGGCTCTGTTTATATTGCCACTCGAAATTCATTACAATTAGTGGATACAGCCGGTCTTTATCCGTCAAACTTGGGGGCCGCGGCTAATTTGCGTTTTTCCGATGAATAAGAGGTGCCGTTAATTTTGGAATGGGAGAATAATGAGGAGGATAATATACAAAACAAGATTGTTTTAGGTTGATTTTGTTAATGGAAAGACAACAGAGACTTGAACATTTTGATGTGAATGTGTTTTGAGATCCAGACGACAAGCAATATTTTTCATTTCATATGGAATAAGGCTATCTGGATTTTGGCCGTGACATTTAGTTTCCAGTAACGGAAATACAGGTTTGAAAGAGAACCAAACTTTTCCTCTCATTTTGGAATATTTCGCAGTAGGAATTCATCAGTTTTACAATTCGAAATTATTTCAACTCCTTACTTTTCCAATTCCAGATTTATAAGCCAAACTGACAATTTTAGCATTTCCCTCTAATGTCTCCTGCCCACCGCCTTGTCCTAAACACCCTCGTGACGTATGCTCGCTCTGTTTTCGGTTTAGCACTGGGCCTTTTTAGTAGTCGTTGGGTATTAAATGCCTTGGGACAATCGGATTTTGGTCTCTTTAGCATCGTAGGTTCGATATTAATTTTTATTACATTTTTAAATAATTTGTTGGCTGGTAGTGCGGCCAGATACTTTGCCTATTCAATAGGAGAGGGTAAGACTGATGAAGTTCGCAAGTGGTTTAATTCAGCCCTAAGTGTTCATGTTTGTTTAGCCGTTATTTTAATTCTAATTGGTTGGCCCATTGGCGAATACGTTATCTCTCACTACATTAACATTCCCCTGGGACGTATGAATGCAGCCCTGTGGGTTTTTCGTATCTCACTGGTTTCTGCCTTTTTTAACATGATTTCGATCCCGTTTGGTGGGATGTTCACAGCCAAACAACGTATTGCTGAATTGGCATTATATGGATTGTTCCAATCTTTGATTTGGTTCTCATTCTCATATTCTCTATTTTATATAAATCATGACAAATTGATTGTATATTCAATCGGAGTAGCAGTTATTATGACTACTTTTCAAATGATCATAATAATTAGGGCATTGTTTACTTTTCGTGAATGTCAAATACGGATTACTGAATGGCTTAATCGGGGACGCATGACGAAAATGGCCTCATTTGCATGTTGGAATCTAATTGGGAGTTCGGGGGCATTATTGAGAGATCAAGGTACTGCGTTATTATTGAATCACAATTTTGGAACTACAGTTAATGCTGCATATGGCATTGCAGGTAATGTATCGAATCAAACCAATCAACTGTCATCTGCAATGATGGGAGCTTTTTCACCTGAAATTACCTCCAGCGAAGGGCGGGGGGATAGACAACGAATGTTGATGCTTGCGGAACGGGCCAATAAATTTGGAACTATTCTTGTCTTGCTCTTTACCATCCCGCTTTTTCTTGAAATGGACTATGTTTTAACCCTCTGGCTTAAAACGCCTCCGCAATATACTGCAGAATTTTGCAAATTAATCCTGACCACATTCATAATAGATCGTCTCACATCGGGATACATGTTAGCTGTGGCAGCACATGGAAAGATTGCAGCCTATCAACTAACAGTGGGCGGATTATTGGTTCTTACGCTTCCCATTGCATGGATTTTTATAAAGTTGGGCTGTTCTCCTACAAGTGTTGGCATTGCTTTTATTTCAACAATGATTTTGTGTAGTTTGGAACGTGTAGTCTGGATGAAAAAACTAATGGGTGTTCCGATGAAACAGTGGATTAAAAAAACACTGGTTCCTTGCATAACAGTTACTTTGATTACTTCATCCATTGGACTTGGTTTCTCCACGATTTTATCGCCTTCATTATTTCATCTAATTTGTATCTGTATTCTAACGTTTGGGACAACATTGATGGCTTCCTGGGTATTTGCTATAGATAAGAATGAGCGCATCTTTTTGAAAAACGCCATTAAACGCGTTTTTGAAAAATTCAAAATGATGAGACTTTTTCAATAAACATGGAATACACATCCGAGATACAAGTAATACCTTGTGGGAATAAGAGTGATTGCACAGGGTGTGGGGCATGTGCCGCCGCTTGTCCTAAGGAATGTATCACCATGCAGCCTGACGAGGAGGGATTCGTATTCCCTGTGACAGATATTACGCAATGCAATCATTGTAATTTCTGTCAAAAAACTTGCCCTATATGGACAAAAAACGGGCAAAAGGAGAATGCAACTGATAATGGTAAAAAACCATTGGATGTCTATGCCGCATGGAATCTTGATTCTGAAATAAGGCAAGAAAGCTCGTCAGGCGGAGTCTTTTCGGCTCTGGCGGAATATATTCTTTCAAAGGACGGAGTTGTTGTTGGTGCCGCGTTTGATGAACAGTTGGTGGTTCACCATATAATCATCGAGGACCCATCTCAACTGAATCGGTTGCGTGGCTCCAAATATGTTCAGAGTGAAATATCGTCCCGACTCTATAAAAGCATTCGATCATACTTGCAAAAAGGCAGAACAGTCCTCTTTTCTGGAACGCCATGTCAAATTGCTGGATTACATGGTTATCTGCACAAAGAATATAATAATCTGTTTTGTTGTGATATAATTTGCCATGGGGTTCCCTCTCCATTGTTCTTTAATGAGTATATTACATATAGCCAAAGAAATGGCAGACGTATTCTAAATATAAAATTTCGTGAAAAACTAGTCGGATGGAAAGACTTTAGAGTAAAACAGGTGTTTCAAAATGGAACAGAAATCCAAAACGAGTGCAAAAAAATGTTTTTGGATCCTTATATGGCCGGATTTCTGCGTGACTATTGTTTAAGGGAAAGCTGCTATAGATGCGCATTCGCCTCAGTTTCTCGAGAAGGAGATCTGACCATTGCTGATTTTTGGGGGGTAGGCCAAAAATATCCAGAATATGACAAGGATGACAAGGGAACATCGCTGGTTTTAGTAAACACTTTAAAAGGTAAAACATGGTTGGAAGAGATACGGGAAAAAATGTTTATAGGACAAGCTGATTTAAATACGGCCAGAATTAATAATGGCATGCTTGAAAAAGCCACGCGTCGTCCATTGGAACGAAATGCATTTTACAGCGATTTAAAGAAGGTTTCATTTAAAAAATTGATAAATAAATACGAACTATGTGGTCCAAATATTTTTCATCGAGTCAAATTCAAAGTTATACATATTAAACAAATTATTTATAGGTGTATTCAATCGAAAAATAGGCGATGAAAATTGGTATATTAACCTATTTTATAGGACAGAATTATGGAGCAGCTCTGCAAGCCTATGCAACTATGCTAGCTTTGCAAAGGTTGGGGCATAGTCCTGTATTTATCTATTATTACCAGCCATGGAGCAAAGGCCCATCGTTTTTCAACCCTAAGTCTTATGTAGGTAGAACTGTTGGGGGAACATTCTATAAATGCAAATGGATGTGGAAGCATTTCAGGTTAAGGTTGAAGTTTAATCAATTTGAACAATTGTTACCCAAAACGTCCAATTATGGTTCAGATGTGAGTTTGCTGAAGCGTACACCTCCAGACTGTGATTTATTTCTCGTTGGAAGTGATCAAGTGTGGAATTGTTCCTCAGGTTTTGGCGCAGTTGAAGCATATTTTTTACCATTTGAACATGGTTCAAGTTTGAAAATATCATATGCTTCCAGTCTTGGTGGCCATGAATTTCCACAGGATTGTCTCGAATGCATTAAAAAATATTTATCATCGTTTACAGCTATTAGTGTCAGAGAGTCGAGTAGTGTTCCGTATTTAAATCGGCTTGGATTCTCCAACGTATCTTGGGTGCCTGACCCTACCTTGTTGCTTTCATCTGAGGATTATCACAATTTAATTTCTAATACCGAGAGTTTGAAGAAGTATTCATTTGTATATATTCTTAATAATAATAGCGAGGGGCTTGTGGAAAAAGTCAGACGTTGTATTGGAAATTATGAATTGGTTTTAAACATAGTAATACACGATTTCATGCTGGCAGAGGCAAAAAACATTACGGTTACTGTGCAAGAGTTCGTTAGTTATCTGTCAAAGGCATCACTTGTTGTGACGAATTCATTTCATTGTTCTGTTTTCGCCGTTTTGTTTCATCGTCCGTTTTTTGTAATACCTCTAGAAGGAGGTTATAAAAATGGAAATGTCCGCCTTAAAGATTTTCTGAGTGAAATTGGCCTCCAGGACCGAATTCTAAAAGACAATGAGGAGACGTGTTTATCGCAAGCAGAGGACATTGATTGGGAAAGCGTTGATAAGCGTGTTCAGGCATTGCGTCAACGTGGATGGGATTTTTTAAATTCATCATTAAAAAATTGTGAGCAGATGAACAATTTGAATTTTTAACATATTTTCATGGATTCCATACAAATAGCCTTGGCATCAGATCAGAATTATCTTCCTGGGTTGCGGGTTACGGCTGCGAGTATTGCTTGTTATGCTTCGCGCAATGTAGAATTGGTTTACCATATCCTGGATGGAGGGATACAGGATGAGACATTTGAAGATCTTCGGCTTTTGCTTATAAGAATTCATCCACATGTTATTGTTCATCGTTATTGCATTGACCATCTGGCTCTCAAGGATTGCCCGGAATACGGTGGTAGTCGGCTGACCTATGCGAGACTGTTATTGCCAGAGTTGTTACCGGATGTTCACCACATCATTTATTGTGATTGTGATTTTTTGTGGCGTGCTGATATTGCCGAGTTATGGAAGGAAAAAGATGATTCGGTGATTTATCAGAGCACACGGGATGGGGTGCCTCAAACTCTTGAGCGAGAAAATAAGTGGTTTGTGGAAAATGGTTACTCATTTGATCCACAGCTGTATTTTTGTGCAGGTCTCTCATTTTTTAATCTGGAATTGTTCCGAAAAGAGAAAGTTTCCAAACGTGCGTTTGATTTTCTGCACAGATACCAGAATATTAATTCCGCCGATCAAACGGCGTTGAACGTGATCTTGTTTGGGCAGGTCCGACTGGTTTCTCAAAAGTGGCAAAGATTTTCCAGAGATGTCACTAGTGAAGAGCTTAAAAGTCCTATTGTCTTGCATTATGCTGATGAGTTGCCATGGCGCAGGCAGGCGTGGTGGAATCTCCTTACAGATACCGTTTTGATCTGGCATAGGTTTAATGATCTTCTGCTTGGGGCTCGAGGGGGGTCGCTCGCAATATTTTTTTCTCTTCGGCAAATCATATTGAAGAGGGGATTGAATCAAATTTTGCGTATTCAGCCAGGTAAATGGTTGTTTTATCAAATTTTGTGTCTTACAGGACGGGGCAGCTATAGGTCTGGTTTTGATACATGGTCAAGACATTTGGGAAAATGTCCAATGCCGGACCACATTTTTCGAACAAAGGTTCCTGAAGATTTTAGCGCTTCGCAGAGTAGTGTTTCCAAACGAATGTTAATCATGACCGACTCCATGGTTTGTGGAGGAGTCGAGAAATCCTTGTTGTCCTTGATGGCTGTATGTGAAGATTATGCCATTGATCTGGTTTTGACCCATAAACGAGGAAGTCTGCTTTCTTATGTTCCAAATCACTGCCGGGTATTAAGTGTTCCATGGACGCAAGAAAATGAGTATGAGTGGGAATACGGAAATAGAAAATATCTTTCTGCGTTATTGGTATCTTTGCGCTGGGGCCAAGCTATTAAGCTCTTATTTACGCACTTGGTTTATTTGCGATGGGCGGTACCTGCGGGGAAGAGGAGAGCAGTGCGTTTCATGAAGATGGTTCAAAATAGAATGTCAACAAATGTTACGCATTATGATATTGCGATTTCTTATGGAGACACGACTGAAATCTTAATGTATGTTCTTAAAACTGTTCATGCAAAACGAAAGGTTGCATGGATACATAATGATTTTCCTTTGTCCTACTTTGACCGTGCTGCATTTGGAGAAGAATATAAAGCTTTTGATTTAGTTGTGGCTTGCTCAGTGGAGCTTACCAGCACTATGTCAAAATTGCTGCAAGAAAAAGGGGTTGTTGTTAGTTATATACCGCATATTCTTGATAGAAAAACTTATTTAAAACTCGCAAGCGAATCACAACCTTTTGTCAAGAATAACTGTTGTTTGAATATTGTTTCTGTGGGACGTGTTTGTGAACAGAAGGGGTTCGACATCGCAATTGAAGTTTGTGAGAAATTGAAAAAACAGGGAATAAATGTCCAGTGGTATGTTGTGGGAGATGGTGATAAAATGGGAACCTACAAACAGCAGGCAGTCGACAAGGGGCTTGAAAAGGATTTCCATTTTGTCGGGCAGAAGTTGAATCCGTATCCTTACATTTACAATTGTGATATTTATGTTCAACCATCTCGGTATGAAGGCTACTGCCTTACGCTTGCTGAAGCTCGATTGTTAGGCAAGCCCATCGTGACCACGGATTTTGTTGGCGCCAGGGAGCAAATAAAGGATGGGATTACTGGAGTGATAGTGAAGTGTGACTCGCAGGCACTGGCAGATGCTGTATGCAGGCTCGTAAGAGATCCACGACTAAGGGAGGAATTTTCAGTGAATCTTCTTGGACAAAACTATGTACAAAGTGACACAAAAGCCGTGCGTATGCAATTATTTGGCGAACAGGTGGAAAAGTAAGTAAACATGCAACCCATATGGAAATATTGAAGGAGTTTCTTCGTGGTCATCCATGGTTATATAGTTTAGTTTACAAGGCTCGTTTTTTCTTTTCCCCAACACGGTTTCTTGCCAGGGTTTTTATTCAGTGGAGGCATCGAATACATCGGAGCATAACAACCGTTATGGCCGGGCCGGGGTATTTGGGATATGATGGAGGGGTTTATAATCCAGGAGCTATAATCCACAACAGTATTGGGTTAATTTTATTGGCAAAGGGTCAGACATGCCACTGGTATGATGCTGTTGGTTCGAAAGCGGACCTTTATTGTAAAGGAGCCCCAATTTTTTTTAAATTAAACCAATCTCTCAATATAACATCAAGTTATGGAATCAAATCGATAAAACAATTTCCCAACTTGGATAGAGTGGGGTTTGAAGATTTCCGTCTGTTCAAATATAAAGAGGAAATATGGGTGAACCATAGTATGATCCCATTAGTGAAAAAAAACGATTGCGTTTGGACATTCCGGAGTGCGATTCCATGTCTGTCCCATTTGGAGGAAGATTTAAATACGTTGACGTTTCTTGGTCATCCGCAATTAGATATTCCATTGAATTCTATTGAGAAGAATTGGGTTTATTTGGAAGATAACTTTGAATTATATTTATTTTATTCGTTTTCACCTTATCGGGTTTTGAAGTTGGTTGATAGACGAAACCTACGTTTTTCCACAGTTGTTAATTGTCCACTAAAAGGTAAATTGACCGATATCGGTGGGGTGGGAACCATGATTTCATATAGTACCAATCCAATTGAATATGATGAGCAATACTGGTTATTATTAGTACATCAAATTAAACAGTCCCGCATTGAACGAATTTACTACCATTGGGGTGTTCTAGTTGATAAAAAAACTCTTCTTCCGCACAAGATAACCGAAAAATTCCTTTTTTCCGGTCTGGGGGCGAGAGGAAGGAAACCCGGCATTGTTTATGTTTCTTCGGTTATAAAGCAGGACGAGAATTTTATTTTTTTCATGGGGGAAGGTGATACATATATTACTCGTGCGTCTTTAACCAAACAAGCTTTGGATCAAATGTGGTGTAATGTTTAGTCCAAAAGGACCTCTTCCATCAGAGCCTCATAAGTGCTAAAGAATGAAAATTGCTCCAACGCATGGTTGGTTTGTTACATGCCAAAAAGTACATAATGTACATTTTATTTAAAGGTATGGATTTAAAAACACCTGTTTCACTTGCCTATGCGCATATTTGTTATCAATCTTCCAGACAACATTAATCGGCGTTTGGCTATTGAAAAGCAACTCCAATCACTGAAACTTGAATACGAAATTTTTCCTGCTGTTTTTGGTAAAGGACTAACTCAGGAAGAGCGCGAACGAGATTACGATGTTAAAAAGTGTTTTCATATTTTTGGAAGAGAAATTTCTCACGGTGAGTTGGGATGTGCTCTAAGTCATATTTACTGTTATAAAAAGATTATTAAAGACGGGACCCCATATGCGTTAATTTTAGAGGATGATGCCTGGCTTAATCCCAATATTCCTCAATTGTTGGAGGCTATTGAATCTAAATTTTCAGCAGATAAGGCGGATATCTTTCTTTTAAGTTGGGCAATTGCGGTTAAATCAACATACCAGCCTCTTTGGGCTGGTTACGGTATACAGCCAGTTACTTCGGCACAGTGCACGCATGGTTATGTTGTTAGTTTAATGGCTGCAAAGGCACTGTTAAATGTGCTTTATCCAGTGCATGGGACGGCAGATCAATGGAATTGGCTTTTAAGACATAAAATTGTAAATATTCAGGCAGTTGTTCCTCCTGTCATTACAAGCGACTTAAGCCATGTGTCAAATATTGCGCCGGAGATACAAAAGATGATTGGTTCATGGTCGCTAAAATACCGTTTTTCAAGAAAACTTTCTCGTATATGGTGGTTAGCTTGGGATGAAATGTGTTTTTTAAGAGGACGTTTTGGAAGAAAGTAGAAGTTAGAATGAAGATAAGAGTTCTATACGTCATTGGGCATGGCGGATTCGGTGGAATTGAACGCCATGTACAAGGAATTCTTCAAAATATTGATACAACTGCTGTTGAACCTCATTTGTGTGTTGTTATGGAGGGGGGACCGATTTCGGATGAAATAGGCAGATTAGGTGTTTCGGTCACTGTGATTAATGCACACAGTGGTCATGATGTTAGAATATTATCTCAATTCCGTGATCTTTTAAAGAAGTTTAAACCAGATGTGATTCATGCTCACGAGATGCAACTACTGGTTTTGTTAACATTGATGATTTGTCAAAAAATTCCTGTTGTTTACTCAATTCATTGCCCTGTAAAACAAATGGATCAAAGTTGGTGGAAGTCAATGTGGATTATTAGTGGCATGTCCTATCGCATTGATCGGTTTGTAGGTGTGTCTCAATCGACTTTAGATTCCCTTTTAACCTGTGTTCCCAAAGTTAAGCCTCGTAGTTTAGTTGTTTTTAATGGCTTATCCATGGAAAATCTGCCGAAAAAGGATTCATTTGGTTTGAGACAAGAATTTAGAATTCCCGATACGGCTCCGCTTATTTGCGGGGTAGGGCGTCTTGCTGAACAAAAGGACTGGAATTCCTTCCTTTCCGTGTGTGCTGGAATTCATAATGTTCTCCCTATATGCCACTTTTTGGCTGTGGGGGACGGCTCATTACGCGATGCATTAAAGCAACGAGGCAGTGAATTAGGCCTGGATAACAATTTGCATTGGCTCGGTGCTCGTACAGATGCCAGACGAATCATTGGTGGAAGTGATTTGTTTTTGTTTCCCTCTTTACATGAAGAATTACCGACAACCTTATTGGAGGCTTTTGCCATGCGAACACCAGTCGCCGGATTTTTACCCACTGGTGGAACAGCAGAAGTAATTGCGTTATCCAAAGGGAAAACAGTAGCTATGCTGCTTGAGAAGCGTGATTGTACAGCTTTGACTCAAGTCGTTTTGTCAATCCTTCAAAATCATGATGAATCTGTACATATGGTAGATGAGGCATACAAACTTGTATGTAATCATTTCGATATGAAAATCATTGCCGCCCAACTTGTTCATGTATATCAGTCTCTGGTGTATGGAGCGAACCTGAAAAAAGATTGAAACAAGGCTTTTTGGCGTTCGGGTTCAAAAAATGTCGTAACTCGGTTTAGATGACACATTGTAAGAGGATGGGATTGTTTATTGATTTTTCAAAATCCAGAGGGAATTTGTAGTTTAGGGCATCGGGCAAGACCACTTATTATCATCCCCCGTAAATAGGAGCCAGATTGGCAATTTATTTGCCTTAAGAGTATCATGAATAACGGAAATTCGAAAATCCCAGAGAAATTTGGAGGAAGACAAATTAGGACAACTAGATATCCGAAACATGTTGGTTGGGCTGGAATTATTGTAGTTACTGTGTATTTCATTAGAGGAACAGTATTGCCATTGTTTGCTCATATTCCAGAATCTATCTTGATAGGATTAACGTTAATTGCGCTGATGAGTTGTCTGGGGGTTGTAGTAATGGCCGGGGGAAAATGGCGTTGGTGGTGGTTATTTGTTGTGTGTGTGTTTGGATTTGGTTGTTTAGGAGCGGAACACCCAGTCGATTCTATATTACATTGGTTTGGTATCATTGGCATGATCTTTGCCGTAGGGCCTCTTATTTCAAATCCAGTTGGATATCAGCTTCGCATGAAAGCATGGAAGTTTACAACAGATGGCATTGTTATACTGAGCATCATATTCTTGATTTGGTATTTGTTGCATCTGCCAAGTTATGGCGGATCTCTTTATTTTTCGAGTTTTATGAACCAGTCGATGTTGCTGGGGCCCATCGTCGGAATTGGAATTTCAATAGCTTTAATACGTGCAATTCATATGAAATCATGGTTATGGGGAGGAGGTGCTATTTTGGGGGTGTTACCTTTGTTTGCATCCGGCTCTAGATTGGCAACATTATCAACTGGTGTTGCGATATGTTTTTTGTTTTTGCGTCGCAAGCCCATTTTGGGGTTAATTTTTAGCGTGGTTATTTCTGTTGCAATTACTTTGTTTTTTACTCATGGCGGAGAATTAAAAAGTGAAGATTCGGCAGTTGGAATGCTTGCAAAAAAGGGAACAAAGAATAGCCGAACTGATTTGTGGCAATCCAGAATCGACGAATTTAAGTCCAGTCCTATAATTGGAATTGGTATTAGTATGGGGTCTGGCAGTGGAGTATCAAAGAGTGAAACTGGTATCAGGGTTGAACCGGGATCGTCATATTTGGCGATTTTTTCAATGACAGGGATTTTAGGAGCATTTGCGTTTTTCTCAGGAATTTTATATGTAATATGCCGGTATGCTTTCAATAAAAATGGATCACCTCTGCAAAATGATGTTTTGAGTGTAACCGGGATTTATTTGGGTGTTCACGGGATTGCAGAGGGATGGGTTTTAGGTTTTGGAAGTCCTCTTTGCCTCCTATTTTGGCTTTGGCTTGGCAGGCTTGCAGATGCTTCCGAAACTCAGGGGAACATTGCCAAAACATCAAGAATGCGGATGCGTTTTAACGCCGTCAGAATGGGAAGAGCAAAGATGGTTGGTCCTTCTCCCAAAAACATTGAAACGTGTGCCTGCACATCCACTCAAGGTTTATAGGGTAATGGTTTGATCCTGCTAAGAACCAATGGGAAAATATTGCCATGACCTATTTATAGGCTTGTTCTCTTAACTTAAAGATCGACCTTTTGTCGGTTTGAAAAATGCATTTTGTATTCTGGCAAAATATTATAAGTCCTCATCAAGCTCCTTTTCTGCGGGCGTTGCCTGACTTGAAACACAGAGTTACGGTTATTACTCAGGAAGCCATGAGTGAAGAGCGTGTGAACTTAGGGTGGAAGGTTCCTGAGATGGGGGCGGTGAAATTAATATTTTCCCCCAAGATTGAATGTATTCAGCCAATTATTTCTGATGCAGGAGAGGAGGCAATACATATTATGGCTGGTGCTCGTTTGAGTTCACTGGGACGTGAGGCAACTCGGATTTGCATCAAAAGACATTCTCGATTGGGAATTCTTACAGAAGCCCCAGACCCCAGGGGAGTCGGTAGATTTGGGCGAAGATTGAAGTATATATTTGAGAGATACACTAGTGGCCAGGCTTTTGATTTTTTACTTGCGATGGGTGAAATCGGGATTAGATGGTTTCGTGGGTGTGGATATTCGTCGGAAAAATGTTTTCCTTTTGCTTATGTTACTGAACCACGCGGCAATCTTGTAAAGGAGCGAAAGAATGGGCTTATTACTCTGTTATATGTCGGACAATATATTGATCGAAAAGGTCTTGATATTTTATTACGTGCGTTGAGTGGCTTTGCTTGTGATCAATGGCAATTGCAATTTCTTGGTGATGGACCTGAAAAAACGTCATTGGATATTTTGGGGAAGGTTTTGAAAATTAGTGACCGAATTATTTGGTTGCCTAAATCCGATGCTTTGGGAGTTTGGAATGCCATGTCAAACGCAGACATTACCTTGCTCCCAAGCCGGCATGATGGATGGGGGGCGGTTGTGAACGAATCCCTCATGGCAGGTACGCCCGTTATTTGCAGTGCAGCTTGTGGAGCTGCGGATTTAATCCGAGAGCCTTGGCTGGGAACTGTATTTGAATCTGAGTCTGTATCTGCTTTGCAAATCGCATTGAAGAAATGGATCAAGCTTGGTTCTCGAACCACTGCTGAGCGGGAACGAATTCGAAGTTGGACTCCATGCATTAGTGGAGAATCTGTAGCTAGGTATTTTTTGAAAATTATGGGTCATGTATATGCCAATGAGCCAAGGCCAACGGCTCCATGGCGTCTGATGTTAGAAAATTGCCAGTAATGCACGTCTTATTTACCATTCACAGTTTATTGAAAAAAGGTGGGGGAACCTCTGCTGTTGTACAAAACTTTAGTGGTGAGCTTTCAACGATTGGTGTGGACGTAACAATTCTCACCCATGAACCCGCTAACGGTGAAGCCGAAGCTTTTCCTAACAAAGGTAATGTCAGGCTTGTTTATGTGCCTTCTAATGGGAAGGATGTGTGGGGGACTGAATTTCGCCGGAGAATGAATAGCTTAATGGAACACCAACCTGTTGACCTAGTTCAGGATTTTGGTTTATGGCTCTCATCAAATCATGCATCTGCTTCTCTGGCGAGACAACGAGGTGTTCCTTACTTAAACGCGGTATCTGGGATGCTTGCAAAATGGGCTCTTCAGCATAGGTCATTTAAGAAGAAGATTGCTTGGTGGCTTTACCAACTCAGAGATTTGCAGGGGGCGGCTCTTTTGACAGCTTCTTCTGCACAGGAGTTAGTCGATGTTCATCATCAATTGCCCGGAAAGGAGATTGCCGTAATTCCTAATGGCATCGAATTCCCATTTTTCCAAAAGGAAAGAAGACCTGATAACGATCGTAAGTTACGAAATGTTGTTTTTTTGGGGCGAATTCATCCTGTCAAAGGCCTTATGAATTTGGTCGAAGCGTGGGCAATGATACGTCCGAAGGGGTGGCGTTGCATTATTGCAGGACCGAACGAAGCTGGATATCAAGCAGTTTTGGAGGAAAAAATATTGAAGTATGGTCTTGGTGATTCATTTGAATTTCCAGGTTTGATGGATTCAGAACAAAAATGGAAGCTTTTAGCTGATGCCAACCTATTTGTATTACCAAGTTATACTGAGAATTTTGGTATTTCTGCGGCAGAAGCGCTTGCTGCCTCAGTCCCTGTGATTACAACAATCGGGACGCCATGGAAAGATCTTGTGGAATACAAGTGTGGGTGGTGGATAGAAGTAGGTTCTGCACCACTCGCGAGTGCATTGACTGAAGCCATGGGATTGAGTGAAGCTAGTAGAATCGAAATGGGATTGCGAGGCTGTAAACTTGTTCAACAGAGATACAATTGGAACCGTATCGCAGGATTATATTTGCAATCATACGAATGGGTGCTTAAAAAAGGTAAAAAACCTGCCTTCATTTCATAGTTAAAATGAGTGATACCCTTGATATAAAGGCCAACCGGACAAGTTCGAAATATACTATAAAAGAATTGTTTCTTAGAATTTTATGGGGAGTAGGCAAAGTGTTTATAGTTTGCAGTCCTCGTCCGTTTTTTGGATGGAGACGTTTCGTTCTTCGATGCTTTGGTGCAAAAGTGGGGGCCAATGTGAATATCTATCCATCCGCGCACATTTATTTTCCTTGGAATTTCGAGATTGGAGATTGGAGCGCCATTGGTGAGGATGCCTTGATTTACAATTTGGGGAAAGTGACGATTGGAAAAAGAGTTACAGTATCGCACCGGGCTCATGTTTGTGCGGGAACACATGATTATGGGAAACCGGATTTGCCGTTGCTGAAACCACCAGTGAATATTTACGATCAGGTTTGGATTTGTGCTGATGCATTTGTTGGACCAGACGTGGTGATTGGCGAGGGGGCGATCGTCGGTGCTTGTGCTGTTGTTGTCAAAAATGTTGAACCGTGGACGATCGTTGCAGGGAATCCTGCGAAATTTATCAAAGCACGGAAGTTAAAGTAAAAAGAGTTGGGCTTTTACAAAAGTTATAGCGTGAAATCCTAATCCTATTGCAAATAATGAAATGAGTGTATCAGTTCTTATTTTAACCTTTAATGAGGAACAAAATATTAGCAGATGTATGGACTCTGTAAAGTGGTCCGATGATGTTCTTGTGGTCGATTCATATAGCACTGATAAAACTGTTGATATTTCCAGGAAATTTGGGGCTCGTGTTGTTCAGAATAAGTTTGTCAATTTTGCCACACAGCGGAATTTTGGAATATCGCAGACATTCAAACATGATTGGATTCTACATCTGGATGCAGACGAGGTTGTCACTGAGGAGTTGCATCGCGAGATTTTGGAGGCCTGCCAGCATAATGAAAAAGATGCCTATCAGGTTTCTTCAAAAATGATGTTTCATGGTCGATGGTTAAGGCATTCCAGTTTGTTTCCGTGGTATCAGGTGAGGCTGGGACACAGGGACCGCCTGAAATTTGTGCAAGTGGGGCATGGGCAACGAGAGTCTTTGCCTGCGGAGAGAATTGGCACTCTAAAGGAATCCCTGATCCATTATTCTTTTTCCAAGGGCATATCTGATTGGTTGGATAAGCATAATCGATACGCCACGTTGGAGGCTGATCAATATTTTCGTGATATTTCATCTGATGTACCGCTCAGCTTTAAGGAATTTACCAAGGGTGATGCGGCTCATCGTAAACGGGCACTTAAACGGCTATTTTCCAGGCTTCCATGCAGACCATTTTTACGGTTCATTTATATGTACATCTACCGGATGGGTTTTCTTGATGGCAGACCGGGATTGACTTTCTGCACGCTTCTTTCGATTTATGAATACTTCATTGTACTTAAGATTAAAGAGCGCCGTTTGCAAGATCGCGGTATTCCTTTGTGAATCTTGAATGTATGATTCAATGTAAAGTGATTCTATGGCAACAAAAACCGATAATTTGATAGGTGTAGCTTCAGGGGCTAAAGGACATTCTTCTCAAGGAATCAAACGTGACCCCTATCTGGATTTATTACGCGTAATTGCGGTCAGTTCAGTTGTCGTATATCACTTGGCCCAAATGTCTCCTGTTCCAATCCCTGCTGTGACGCAGTTTACGCGAGTGGGATGCTATGGTGTTGATTTGTTTTTTGTGCTTAGCGGATGGCTTATCGGTGGGCTCTATTGGAGAGAACTTCAGAAATATGGAAATGTAGAAATTGGACGTTTCTGGCTTAGACGGTGGTTTCGCACGATTCCTCCCTACATGGTGGCTCTATTGCTTTCATGGGGGGCTGTTTACATTGAGCGAAAAGAATCATTCGATTTTGGTTATTTGTTTTTTGTTCAAAACTATTACAAGCAAATTCCGTTCTTTCTAGTGAGTTGGTCGTTGTGCATAGAGGAACATTTTTATTTATTTCTCCCGTTACTTTTGTTGTTGGTTGGACGGATCAGATTTGCTGTTACCATTTTGTTTTCAATCCTGATTCTGGCATCTTTCATTTGTAGATTATTCTATTCATTAACAATGGAAGGAACGACAGGAATCAGTGGTGGTTTTGGTTACTATACAACAGCTACACATCTGAGATTGGAGGGGCTGATACTTGGATTTTGGGCGGTTCGGCTGTTTATACTTCACAAGGAGACTTGGTTAAAATTAAAAAAACTGTCCAAACAGTTTGTGATTCCACTGTTGATTGTGACTATTGCATTGATGTTTATATCGCAGACATGGATGTATCGTGTCGGGTTTTCACTGCTGGCTTTTACGTTGATGACGGTATTAGTTCTGTGTGTTGATTTTGAAACGAGCTCTTTTATCATGCCGAATATTATTAGATACATTGCTCAGGCATCATATTCCATTTATTTAACACATGCCCTCATGTTGCATGTTGCACGCAAGGCCGTGCATTTGTTTCAATTTTTGCCCTGGTATTGCTATTTCCCAATAGCAATTTTTGCCATAGGGGTAATGGGTTTTGTGTTCTACTTTGCGATTGAGCGAACTTCAATTATGATTCGAGACCGATGGCTGCCTAGAAGGGCTAAATGTATTGTCTGATAAATGATTCATTTTTATTGGAAACTGAGATGGCGTTGAATAATAACAGTTTTATTCGTTAAGAAACAAAGTGGACAAGGTGCTATTAACATGTTGTTATTTTCTTTAACTCAGTCGATCACATCGACCATGGGGGATTTAGTAAAAGAATCAAACGTCGTTTGTGTTTAATAAATAACTGTATTCTGATACATAAATGTTGTTTTCGAATTTGCAACTGATGAAAAACTACTTGTTTGTTCTGCCGTTGGCATATTTGTGGTTTCTGGTTTTTGATAGTGTCCGACTGGAGTGGACGACCAATCCGCAGTACAGTTATGGGTGGTTTGTCCCCATTCTCATGATTGGTTTGCTTCTAAAGAATTGGCAAAGTGGCAAAAACAGTCTTTCCAGTAATGAACAGACAAATGTTTCTCGTTTAGCCATTGGATTGTGCTTGCTAGGGGGATTGGTCATGCTTCCTGCCCGTTTTATTGCGGCTTCTACCCCCGAATGGCGTCCATTGCAGTGGACTTTTGGGTTCATGTCCGTTGGGGCAACATTGCTTTATCTTCAATATCGCTTTGGAAAACGTGGATTGGAGTTATTGGGTTTTCCAATTGCCTTTTTCCTTGTTGCAATTCCATGGCCATCGCCAATTGAACAGCCAATTATCCAGTCCTTGACTCGTGCCGATTCTGCTTTAGTTGTCGAGTTGATGGGATTATTGGGAGTTCCAACTGTGCAACATGGGAATCTGTTGGAAGTCAGTTCTGGAATCGTTGGGGTGGATGAGGCTTGCAGCGGAATCCGGTCATTCCAATCGAGCCTCATGATTTCGTTGTTTCTTGGAGAGTTCTATCGGTTATGTTGGAAACGTCGTTTGGGATTAGTGGGCATTGGAATCATACTTTCGTTTTTATTTAATGTATGTCGAACTGCCTTGTTGACTTGGGTTGCTGCAAAGAAGGGAGTATCAGCCATTGCCACCTATCATGATCCTGCCGGACTTGCCATTCTTATCATATGCACTTTGAGTTTGTTGTTGGTTGGGGCTTGGATGGGGAGAAAAGGTCAATCAAATGAGCAGGGGCAAGAGTCAAAGAAAACACAAAGCGATGATTCAAATGTAGTGGCTAATCAGAGAAAGTTTTTTGAATACTTTGGGGCGCTGGGACTTTTTCGGATTTCGCTTGTACTTTGTATTTGGCTTTCTTTGATTGAAATCGCTTGTTTTGCATGGTTTTCATACAGAGAATCCAAAACAAGTGGCCTAGTTAAATGGACCATGGTTTTTCCGACAAATTCACCATCATTTAAGCAGTTCAAGATAGCAGAGAATACTTACAAATTGTTGTGTTATGATGATGGAACAGAGGTTGAGTGGAAAGAGAATGATGGAAGTGTCTGGCATCTCTATTATTTCGACTGGTATTCAGGACGCGTTGCCGGGTATTTGGCAAAGAGGCATACGCCAGAAGCCTGTTTGACAGGAGTTGGATATTCCATGCTGTCTGGACCGGATCTGTTTCTTGCGAAGATCCATGGTGTTACTTTACCAATTCGCCAATATGTGTTCAAAACAAAGAATACAAAAATACACGTTTTCCACTGTCGGTGGGAAGCTGGAACAGAGGAGAATGCATCGGTGAAATTTGAGTCTTCACGGATGAATTTGCTCAGAGGCATTTGGGCGGGGAGAGGTAAGAATGGACAGCAGGTGTTCGAAGTCATCATTGAAGGATATGATACTGCAGCTGAGGCAAAAGCGGCTTTGTTGCATCGTCTTGATGGGTTAATCAAATCGGAATTGCCTCTCACCCCTGAAAAACATTTGCGGTGAAGTTGCAGTGAGGTGAGATGAATGGCAATCATTCAGTAGGCTTGCTGGTGTGCCTGATGATGTAGTCTTACGGTGCAATGAAATTATGATCGGTATGCGGATAATTTAAAATGACTGTTATTGCGTTAATGCTACATCCTAACAGATAATGTTGCTATTTAACTGGCCCCAATATGCGCTTTTGCCTTGATGGCATTTCTGAAAAATCATCATGTTTGATTTCCGATCAACTAAAATTAGTAAACACTGGAAATTGTGTTTCGGAATAGTGGTTTTTGCTGCGTTTTGCCTTTTCTCTTCTTTATATTTTGCTCAGGATTTATTATTTGTTGAAAACAAAATCGATCATGCTGATGCAGTGGTTGTTCTGGGCGGGGAATCAGGGGACAGGGCTTTTCGTGCGTTGGAGGTGTTCAAAACGATCTCTCCAAAGTATCTGATTGTTTCTGGTATAGGTGATTGTTATTTGATCCGCGATAGGTTGTTGTTGGCGGGCGTGCCCAAGGAAAATCTTCTGGTCGAAGAAAATTCAAAAAACACCAGAGAGAACGCTCTGTTTTCCATTGAATTACTCAAGCGTCATCAGTGTAAAAATGTTGTAATTGTTACCTCCTGGTTTCATTCAAGACGAGCGTTGGCTTGTTTCAAGAAATATGGTTATGAAATGAATTTTTTTTCGATGCCAGCATATCACGGGGTAGACATGGAGCATAAGCCATCTCTGAATGAGACGTCTTCGGTTCTACGGGAATATTGCGCATTGCTGAGTTATTTTGTTCGGAGTGGGATTTCTCCTTTCTAAAACGTTGGTTTTATTTAAACGGTGCATTTTCTTTTACTTAACCAATTTTACCCTCCAGATCCGGCTCCAACGGGCCAGTATTTGCACGATTTGGGGAAGGCGCTTGTTGAACAAGGGCATGAAGTAAGGGTGCTTTGTTCACGTCGATCCTACAATGGAACGGATAAATATCCTGCTCGTGAGACCCGAGATGGGGTTGAGATTGTTCGACTGCCAGCAACGGGCTTTGGTCGTCGAGGATTTGTAGGGAAACTGGCTGACTACGGATCATTCTATGGTTCGCTTTTCACCTCGCTGATGTTCAAAGGGGGAAAAGCAGATGTCATTCTAGCTTTGACGACGCCTCCTTACATTGGCTTACTCGGAAAATGGGCGGCGTGCTGGCATGGAGCTCGTCATGCTCATTGGATCATGGATTTGTATCCTGATGTGATGTTTGCACATGGAATGGCGCGTAAGAACAGCTTGTTTTTTTGCCTTTTGAAGTGGCTGACGCGCTATCAGTTTCGCGGTTCTGGATGGGTGTTGACTTTGGGACCAATGATGGCCGAGAAAGTGAAACAATATCAGTCTGATTCAACTGGTTCCAATAAGGATGGGGACGACTTAAATCTTTCCGATCAGATTCCTTCAACTCTTTGGGTTCCACTTTGGAGCAACGAGAATTTATCTCCTTGGCCGGCCAAGGAAGAAAACCCGCTACGTGCAGAGCGGGGGTGGAAGAAGGACGAAACCGTCTTTCTTTACTCTGGGAATATGGGGCTGGGGCATCGGTTGGGGGAATTTTTAGAGGCAGCGCGTCTATTGGGGGCAAAGGGGCCACGCTGGGTTTTTGCAGGAGGGGGAAAACGTCGGGCGGAAGTTGAGGCATTTGCAAAGGCTCATCCAGAAGCGAGGATTGATTTGATGGGATATGCTCCCGACGAGCTGTTACGGACTCATCTTTGTGCTGCGGATGTTCACTTGGCAAGCTTGGATTCCTCTTGGCAGGGGTTAATGGTTCCTAGTAAACTACAAGGAAGTTTCGCTGTTGGTCGCCCAGTGCTTTTTGTTGGTGGCCGAAATTGTGAGACTGCGAAGTGGATTGAAGAGTCAGGCGGGGGGTGGGTTGTTCCTGAGAACGATATTTCCGCCTTGATATTGGCGGTTAAGCAAGCGTCAAATCCTGTTGAGTTTCAGGCTAGGGGATTAGCTGCGCGACATTTTGCAGAAACATACTTTCAGAAGTCATCCAACTGTGCCCAAATCGTGTCTTGGCTTGAGACTCTCAAGTAAAGGGAAAACACATTGTTTTGTGCAATTTGGATATTTGAGGTTTATGTTTGTCCGTCGACTTTAGATTGACGAAGTAACGTTTATACGATACGCCTCTAAAAAAGAGACGATGAATTGAGTTTTTGATTAAAAATAATTACTTCTTAAGTATTTCGTGTTGAATAATTTAGACAATTATTTAGCAGTAATTTTAGCTGCGTTTCTGGTGGTTTATTTATTGACCCCCCAGGTGAGGTCATTGGCGGTTCATTTTGGGGTGATTGATAAGCCAGATGCCCGGCGTCCTCACAAGCGTCCCACAGCACGAGGCGGTGGACTTGCTGTTGTAATTGGTGTTCATATTGCCTGTGCTCTAACTCTGGGATTCACATGGGTTTCGTCAGAAGCCGCAATTGATAGAAATTGGTGGGGGCATTACCTTGCGGCATCTTCTATTCTCCTTGTCGTTGGTGTGATTGATGATGTTCGGGGAATGCGTCCCACTGTCAAGCTAGCGGGGCAAATACTGGCTGCTTCGGTAATTTGCCATGCTGGAACTCGATTTGGTTCACTGTTTGGTATTGAACTTCCATGGTTACTTGATTGTGCAATGGTCGTTTTTTGGATTGTAGCAGTCATTAATGCTTTTAATTTGATCGATGGTTTGGATGGTTTGGCTTCTGGTCTGACGATTATTTCTGCGACTGGGCTTTGCGGAGTTTTTATTGCCATGGGGCATGTGTCGGGTGGGATTGTGGTGTTAGCAGCTCTAATTGGAGGAAGTCTGGGATTCTTACGATACAATTTCTATCCGGCTTCGATATTTCTTGGTGACACAGGCAGCATGTTTTTGGGATTGACGCTCGGAGCAATCTCGCTTCAGACCTTTAACAAAAATGCGTTATTCCTGTCATTGACAATTCCACTCTTAGTCTTGGGAATTCCACTTTACGATTCTTTGCTGGCGATTTGGCGTCGTTCTGTGCGTATGTGGTTGCCTGCCACTAATGCTGATGGGACTCCCAAAAAGAGGGGTATTATGCAGCCGGATGTGGAACATATTCACCATCGCTTGCTGAAGATGGGGTTGAGCACACCTCGTGTGGCCACGAGCCTGTTTATCCTAAGTGGTGGGTTGGTGTTTTTCGGACTTTTGATGGCTACGTTTGAGTCACATCGGGCAGGGATCTTCTTGTTTGCGCTATTACTGGCGGTCTATGTGCTGATGCGTCATCTTGCGGTGATTGAGCTTCACGATACGGGCAGGGTCATATTAACTGGTATTCGACGACCAACGCATTCCACATTTAAAGCGCTTTCATATCCAGTTTGGGATATGTTTTGTTTGATTGGTTCAATGGCATTTATCATGTGGGCCATCGAATCCGTCCGTGTCAATTTTTGGCACACCTGGTTTCTTGAGTTACCGATTTGGGTGACTCCAACGTTTTGTTTGCTGGCAACCTCCCGTTCCTACATAACGGTTTGGGATAGAGCCCGCGTTTTGGACGTTTTGATTCTGATCGGGACTTTGGAGATTGGTGTGGCGATTAGCTTGGGAGTCGCCCTGCTTATAGACCCATCGAATGCTAGTCAATGGGTTGTTCGAGCCATCATTTTGGCAGGGTTAAGCCATCCAGCGATTGTTGGGTTGCGCGTAATTTACAGAGTTACTGAGGAACTTGTAAATTATTTCAGAACACCGGGAGCGAAAATAAATGCAGAAAAGATATTGCTTTATGGTGCGGGGGGGCGATGTCAACTCTACATAAAGGAGCGTAATTTCAATACTTCACCATCGAATGACGGCAGCGTTATCGTGGGGTTGATTGATGACGAGCCTTTGTTAAGGCATCAGTGGGTCTATGGATTCAAGGTTTTGGGGAATTCAAAAGACTTGGCAAGCCTTGTTTCTCACTACAAAATTAATCGTATTGTGATTACGGCTGCTCTAAGGCCTGAATCTCAGGACTATTTGAGACAAATTGGTGAGCAATTAAAACTGAGAATTACTGAGTGGCATTTTTCGGAAGTTCAATTTAATATTCAGCCCAAGTCGGTGGAGCAACCTCGATAACACACGTGCAGTTCAATGGCAGATGAGTCATTCATACTGGAATTGGAAATTGGGCAGCTAAAAACTGTGGAATAATAGAAAAACTTTGTCATAATTCCTTCGAAACACATTTATGCGTAAAATCATTGTTGTCATACTTTGTCTAACCATCCTCCTGCTTGGTGGGTATGCAGGCTTCCGTGGTTACAAAATCTGGAAGCAACGACACATGGTAACTCTCGCAAAGAGTTTTATGGAAAAGGGCGATGGACGAAATACGTTACTTTGCCTCCAACAAGCGCTTGAAACCAATCCGCGGAATCTCGAAGCCAATCGAATGATGGCAGTTATTTGCGAAGCCACTCACGATCCTAACTCTGTGGCATGGTGGTCACGCATCGTTGAGATCAATCCCAAATCTTTTGAAGATCGGCTTGCTCTCATTCGAGCGGCTCTTTCATCCCGCGATCTGAGAACAGCCAGCAAAACACTTGACGGAATCGATCCAACGCACAAGAAAACTTCTGAATACCACAATGCAGCAGCCGCGGTTGCCATCTCCATGGGAAAACCTGCCGAAGCGGAAGCTCATTTCCAGGAAGTTGTCAAACTAAACCCTCGAGATCCTGTTCCACAATTGAATCTGGCAGTGATCCATATGCACAGCACAAATTCCCAAGTGGCAAACGAGGCAAGAGCCATACTTAATGTCATCAGTCTGAATCCCACCAACAGTGGACTTCGCTGTCAGGCGCTGCGGCAGCTCGTGGCAGACTCGGTTGCTACAAAGAAAGTTGACAATGCTGTGACCTTTACCCAGCAATTACTCCGAGAAACCAATTCTAACTATGGGGATCGCCTTCTGCAATTAAGCGTTTACCAGCTTGCAAAACGCCCGGAATTTTCCTCGTTAGTCAGCAATTGCCAGCATGCAGCAGGTAATGATCTGCAGAAAATTGGCGAATTTATTACATGGCAAATGAATGAGATGTCTCCCAGTGATGCTCTCGCATGGATGAAAACCCTCCCGACAACAATTCAAACCAATCAACCAGTTGTGCTCCTGATGGCCGAATGCAGGGAATCAACAAAAGACTGGAGAGGGCAGGAATCTTCCCTTGCCAAACAAAATTGGGGTGAAATGGAATTTCTCCGTTTTGCATTTCGTTGCCGTGCACTTCGTTCCCTCGACATGGGGACCTCGGCAAAATTGGAGTGGGATCAGGCAATGAAAGCGGCAAGCAACAATCTGAGAAACCTGGTATCTCTGCTGCGACTCGTTTCGCAGTGGCACTGGAACAATGAAATAGAATCCATCTTGCTCACTGTCAACAGTCGATTTCCAGAGGAAACATGGGCTACTCAAGCTCTGGGAGAATCCTATTACACTGGCGGCCAAACCAGGTCATTATTCTCATTGTTTAAGAGTGAACTTCAGAAAAGTCCAACAAGTCTTACAGCGAAGAATAACTTGGCAATGGTGGGAATGCTTCTGAATGCCACCGAAATTGATCCGTTTGGCATGGCTCGTGATATATATTCAAAATCACCTACTAATGCGAGCATTGCCTCGACTTACGCATTTTCACTTTACCTCCAAAAGAAGAATGCAGAAGCTCTTAAAGTAATTGAGACAATTAATAGTGCCGAACTCGAAAACCCGTCCATTGCTGGTTACTATGGTCTAATACTTAATGCAAACAATAACAAAGCGAAGGCGCGGAAATATCTTGATATAGCACTCAAATCAAAACTGTTGCCAGAAGAGCGCAAATTGATGAGTGGTGCTCGGTAAAAGGTGAGATTACAGGTTTATGAGCGAGCTTATCTGAATAAGATAAGCTCGTTTTTTTGTACAGGCGTGCGACGTATCTTTCTCAGTGGCCTGAGTGCAGCTCCCCATGGTATTGACCTGCTCCCCGAAAGATGGACATGGGAAAAGTAGAGTTCTGCTGGTAAAAGAGAAGAGAGAAAGCAGAACGAATGAAAAAGAGCCAATTCAGCGACGAACAAATCATCAACGTGTTGCGTGAAGCTCAGGGACCGACACCGATCAAGGACGTTTGCGCCAAACACAACATCAGTGAGCCCACGTTCTACAAGTGGCGAGCCAAATTCGGCGGCATGGACCTCAACGAAATGCGCCGGTTGCACAGCCTGGAGGACGAGAACAGCCGATTGAAACGCGCCGTGGCCGATCTGACAATTCAGAACCAGATTCTCAAAGAGGTGAACTCAAAAAAATGGTAAGCCCGTCGACCAAGCGTCGGGCAGTGAGACTGGTCGTAGACGAAGGTTTTGGCACGACGAGCAACGCGTGTCGTGCCCTTGGGCTCTGTCGGTCAGGCTACGCCCACCCTACGCCCCGAACTGAACAGCAGAAACAAATAAAAACAATGGCAAAATTCTACTTATAATCTGTCCACCTTTTCGGGGCAGGCCAACGGCAAATGCCATTTGTAATCACCATCATACTGATATGTAAACGGTTGGTGCTTTTGGACACGATACAAATTTATGTTTTTATAAAAGGGTTACAGCCTCCATGCCAAAGTTCTTTAACATGCAAATGCAAATCCCATCATTATATGTTCTGCAGTTGGATCTGCCGCTCTATGCAAGTGAAGGTTTGAATCCGTGTTTTTCGATGTGTTCCCTTAGAAGTCGAAGTCCTTCTGTCGTGCTGATTTTTGGGACATACCCCAAGTCATGCCGGGCTGCATCAATGTTAAACCAATGCGAAGTGCTGAGCCCCGTTACCACAAAACGCGTGATGAACGGTTCGTTCTGATTTCTGGAGATTCGATGCATCATCTCTGTCATCCAAGCGAATGCCATGGCAACAGGTTTTGAGACTGTTCTTGTGACAACGGGAGCTCCTGCCGCGAGAAGCAGTTGATTGATCATTTCCCAGATTTCCACTGGTTCTCCTTGAGAGATGAAGTAAGCCTTTCCTGCAATCGGCCTTTTTTGAAACAAACCGTCTGCGGCTAGAATATGGGCATCTGCTGCATTTTCGATATAGAGCGTATCGATCCTCTTGTTTAAAGGGGTGATACGGCATAGTTTTCCCGCTCTGGCACGTGATTCAAAGCGTGGCAAAAGATGGTGATCTCCGGGGCCCCAGATCAGATGTGGGCGGAGGGCAACGGTGGAAAATTGTGATGAATTGGCGGCGAGGACCTGTTGTTCCGCAATGGCCTTGGTCTTTGGATAATGAGTGGCAAAATGGCTGGAGTAGGGGGCCGTCTCGTTCATTCCCTCCATGTCATTTCCATTGAAAACAACACTTGGAGAACTTGTGAAGACAAGGTGATGGACTTTGTGTTTCAAGCAGGCGGCAACGATGTTTTGTGTGCCGAGAACGTTTGGGCGATAATACTCCTCATAGTCGCCCCACATTCCGGCTTTCGCAGCAGTGTGGATGACAACATCGCAGCCCGCAATAGCACGGCCAACGGCTTGGGGGTCTGCCAAGTCGCCAGTAATCTGTTCCACATTAATTTCACGCAGTTGTGGGTGTTCGTTTCTGGAAAAACTGCGAACGGAATCCCCGCGCTTTACCAGTTTCTTCGCAATTTCAAATCCCAGAAAACCACCACCGCCAGTCACAAGTGCTTTCATGGTTGACGGTTATATTTGTTGTTGTGCCCAAATTGTCAATTTCTCTCTGAAGATTTTGGCATTATGGCGTATGTCGACAGGAAAAGCAGGATGGAAGAAAAGGGTTTGGATGGGGGCTGTATGCGGGGATTTGGCACCGATGGCCAGAAGTTCCTTCCGAATTGTGTCGAGGTCAGGCTTGGTGACACTGGGCTCAAGTTCAATGCAGATTGCTGGTTTGGTTACCCCATTGCGTTTTACTCCGACCAGCGCAGAACGATAGACAGCCGGATGAGTGTTGAACACGGCCTCGCATGGAATTGTGAAAAATGTGGTGGTGGGTGTCACCACGCGGTGGGCTTTTCGTCCGCAGAACCAGATTCGCCCTTTCTCGTCCAAGTATCCAACATCTCCCATCCGATGGTAAAAGCTGGAGCCTTTTCCCTCGGGAATTTTTGCCAATGCTGTCGCCTCGGGTTGGTGGTAATAGTAACGCGTGGCATGGGGGCCTTTTACTGCAATTTCACCAATGGTTCCCTGGGGTAAAACCAATGTGTCGCTCCACTGTTCAATTGGCGTGTCTGTGATGTTGATGATTTTTACGGTCAACTCAGGAACAGGAAAACCGACGCACACGCCTTTTCCAATGTCTGTCTGGAAACGGGTCTCTTTTAAGATGACATCGCTCCCAATGGATGCGACTGGCAGGCATTCTGTCGCTCCGTAAGGGGTGAACACCTGAACTCCTGGTGGGAGCATTGCGCAGAAACGTTCAAGTATTTTAACCGAGGCAGGTGCTCCAGCGGAAATGACGCGACGGAGGGAAACAGGAAAGTGAACGTGGTGTTCCTGCCCGTAGTGTCCCACTCGGTTCAATAGTGCAGGAGATCCAAACATCTCGGTGACGCCAAAGTTATTGGCGGCTTCGAGAATTTTTGCCGGATCAACGTTGGCCGGGCGTGTTGGGTCCATATCTGGAATGATGGCTGTCATTCCGAGCGCGGGGCCGAATAGGGAGAACAATGGAAACGTGGGAAGATCAATTTCTCCGGGGGCGATCCCATAGATTCGCTTGAGCTGTTTGACTTGTTCCGTGAAGTATTCATGGGTGTAAACCACCCCCTTGGATGGACCAGTGCTGCCGCTTGTAAATAGTATGGCGGCAACTTCTCCGGGCTCTGGAATCACGGACTCAAAAGAGGAGGCTGCCGATCCCAGACGCTTGATTTCATCCAAAGTGTGGCCTCCCGGCAATGGATTGATTCCGACAACGATTTTTATCGAAATTGTTTTGCGTGCCCACCCAAAGAGGATTCGCGCAAAATGGGCTTTGGGGATGCCGATGAATGCTTCTGGTTCTGCTTCCGACAAGCCTTTCCCGAGACTGGATAGGCCGATTCCAGGATCGATCAACACAGGGACCGCTCCAAGTTTGAACAGCGCAAAAGTCAGCGCGAAAAAGTCAAGACTGGGCGGTGCCATCAAAGCCGTGCGCATGCCGCGTTTGATGCCGATCTTCAGCAATCCAGACGCAATCTGGTTGCTGGCTTGTTCGAGTTGGAGAAATGTGTAATGGGTGTAACTGACGCGCCCCTGTGAATCTCTGGAGTGCGGAAATACGACTGCTTGGCGCCAAGGCTGTTTTTCAGCCATGGAGGAAAGGTGAGAGGCAATGTTGTTAGTTATCTGTCCAGCCATGATTTCGGTGATTCCGAAAGAATAAACGCGAATTTATTGCCAAGCAGGGGTCAAATGCAACAAAGATACGTCAAACGAACGGGGCTACACGACTTGAATCGCGCCATCTTTGAGTTCTGCCAAAAATTGGCAAACATCCCGCTGTGCGCAAAAAGCGACATCATCCCGCAGCTCTGTTTTTTCGAGAAGTCGGCGTCCGTTACGTGACCGTGAGAGTGCGCCTAGAAGGTCGTTCTTGTTTCCGGTGTAAAGCTCACGCGCGATGCGGGCTGAATCAATGATTTGACTCTCATCAAACCGGCTCCAGAGGGCATGACACAGGGCTCCCGCAGCCAGCGTGTCTTCCAGGGCCGCCTCTTCAAATGTGCCGGCACAAACGGCGAGCAGGCTGCATTTTTCTGATGCCTTGATGGCTTTTACCACCGTATCCAGGTTGAGGAAGGAAGCGGCAAAGACGCGTGCCGCACCTTCGCAGGCGCGCAGAGCCCGGGTGCCATTGGTCGTGGTGGTGATCAGGGTCTTTCCTGCAATTTTTTCACGGGTGAATTCACGGGGGGAATTTCCAAAATCAAAATCAATGCCACCAGTCTGGCTGGCGCGGATTTTGATGCCAAAGCGTTCTCCCGCCAACATGGCGTCGGGATGCCTTGCCTTGAGTGAAAGAGCATCTGGAATATCACAGGCGGGTAAAATCATTTTTGCCCCGTTGGAAAGGGCAGCGGTCATGCTTGTTGTGGCACGCAAAATATCGAACACCACGCAAATCGTGTGGGAAAGATCCCGCTGTTTAAGGGAGCTAAAATCGGCTGGCGTAAAGGTGACTTCCAGACTTGGTTGCATCAGGTCTTCACTTTACCGCAGAAAACCAAGTCAGCTCAAGGGACTTCTATCAGGACGATTGCTGGAATGTCGAAGTTTTCCCGGGATGATACAGCGAGGCTCAGAGCAGACAGCCTTCTCGCATGGCGTAGAAGGGATGGTTTTTTGCCGCCATTGTTCGCATTTTGGTGACGGCTGACTTCATGCTCTTCTCTCCAAATAATCCGGTGCCACTGATCAAAATGTCGGCTCCCTCGTGAGCGCATTCCATGGCAGTTCCGAACTTGATGCCTCCATCCACCGCAATGCCGTATTTCAGGTTATGTTTGACACGCCAAACATGGGCCTGCTTGATCTTGGGAAGCGTTTCGGTGATGAATGGCTGTCCGCCAAATCCCGGATTCACTGTCATTACAAGGATGGAATCGATATTGCGCAAATGCGGCTCAATGCTTTCCATGGAGGTTGGAGGATTGACGCAGAGCCCCACTTTTTTGCCCAGATTGCGAATTTTCCAAATCAGGTCAGTCACGCGTTCGCGTCCCAGTTCGGCATGGATCGTAATGCGATCTGCTCCCGCGTCGGCAAATGACTGCAAAAGTGTCTCGGGGCGTTCGCACATCAAGTGAACGTCAAAGACCAATTTTGACAACGGGCGGAGGGACTTGATGATGGCTGGGCCAAATGAAATGTTTGGAACAAACCGCCCATCCATAATGTCAAGATGAAGCCAATCCGCTCCCGAACGATTGACACGTTCGACTTCTTTTCCCAATTGAGTGTAGTCCGCCGCTAATAACGACGGAGCGATGATGATGTCAGAATTTACAGCCACTTTTCAGCCCCTTTTTTCTCAGACTGTGGCTGGCGCTGGAGTTCCAAAACCTGGCAGTTTGGGTGGCAGTGGTTTCGGAACTTCAGACAATGGAGTTGCCGCAGAGGCCCCGCTTGGCGGATCGGTCTTCGAAGCAGAAGAGGGTGGCGTGAATTTGCCTGTTTTGACAATCTCTTCAACCTGACTCCCATCAAGCGTCTCAAATTCAAGCAACGCATTGGCGATGATTTCCAGTTTGTCGCGATTGGTTATGATAGCCTCATTTGCCACCTTATAGGCGTCGTTGATAATGCGTTTGACTTCGGTGTCAATTTCCTGGGCGGTGTATTCGCTATAGTCTTTCCGTTGGACCATGTCACGACCGAGGAACACCTGATCGTTATCATTGCCATACATGACCATCCCCAAACGTTCGCTCATGCCCCATTGACAAATCATGGAGTGGGCGAGGTTGGTGGCCTGCTGAATATCACCGGAAGCCCCACTGGAAATATCCCCGGAGATGATTTCTTCCGCGATGCGGCCTGCCAGCATCACAGAGATGGTTGCCAACATTTCCTTGCGTCGATAGCTCAGAACGTCGCGTTCGGGCAGGGACATTGTGGATCCCAATGATTGGCCGCGTGGAATGATCGTGACTTTGTGCAATGGGTTTGTGTGATCCAAAACCACATTGACGAGTGCATGACCGGCTTCATGCCACGCTGTAAACTTCTTATCTTCCTCACTCATGGCCATGCTACGGCGTTCGCGGCCCATGCGGACTTTGATGCGCGCCTCTTCAAGCTCGGCCATCCCGATGGATTTTTTGTTCAAGCGCGCAGCTTGCAATGCAGCTTCGTTTAGGAGATTCGCAAGATCAGCGCCAGAATAACCGGGAGTGCCACGCGCGGTGATTCCAAGGTCAACGTTGGGATCAAGCTTCACATTGCGGGCATGGACTTTCAAAATGGCCTCGCGTCCTCGGACGTCAGGCAGATTGACCATGATTTGGCGATCAAAACGGCCTGGGCGCAACAACGCTGGGTCAAGCACATCGGGACGATTGGTTGCTGCAATGATAATAATGCCGTCTTGCGTGTCAAAGCCGTCCATCTCAACAAGCAGGGCGTTGAGAGTTTGTTCGCGTTCATCATTGCCGCCGCCCCAACCGTGACCACGGCTGCGGCCAACCGCATCGATTTCGTCAATGAAAATCAAACAGGGCGTGTTCTTTCGTGCCTGTTCAAACATGTCGCGCACGCGGCTTGCTCCCACGCCAACGAACATTTCCACAAAGTCTGAACCGCTGATGCTGAAGAATGCGGCATCTGCTTCGCCGGCAATGGCTTTGGCCAAGAGCGTTTTACCCGTGCCGGGAGCTCCAACCATCAGTATGCCCTTGGGAATACGTCCGCCAAGTTTTTGGAACTTCTTGGGATCGCGCAAGAACTCAACCAGTTCAGAGACTTCTTCCTTTGCCTCTTCAACACCGGCAACATCTTTGAAGGTGATCCGGTTTTTATCTTTGGTCAGCATGCGAGCCTTACTTTTTCCAAAGCTCATGGCGCCTTTACCTGCCATCTTAATTTGGCGTGCGAGGAAAAAGTAAATGATGCCAAGAATCAACAGGATTGGCAGCAGGTTATACAGCAAACCAATCATGATGTTGTTGGGTTCTTCGGATTTAAAACGTCCCGACTTGATCAGCTCAGTCTTAATCTCGTCAGTCAGGGGAGTGCGGAGAACAAATGGGACTTCCACTTTTTTCCCGCCAACAAGAGTGGGCTTTCCTGAATCATCGGCTTTATAGAATTTGCCGCTAATCTGCTTGATTTCCGATTGCGGAGGATAAGTGATTTTGCCCGAGCCGGGTACAATCAAATCCTGTTTGATTTTTTCCGCGAGAATTGGATAGCCCTCAAGTTCAACGGGCTTGGCCTCTTCCCTCATGAAAAAGTGCGTTCCAATGAAAAAGGCAGCAATCAAAATAACCCACACCAAGATGCTGCGTGAAGGGATTCTATAGTCCCCCCCGTTCTTCTTATCATTTTTCTCCGGATCGTTCGGTATGTTCGAATCAGGCATTTGTATTCCTAAATTTCCGCCAAACTACCATGAAAATTGTTCCTCTGCAACCACGCACTTGGGTGAAAACTGTAAAAAAATAGGCAACATATTCTTGATAATGAAGCGCGTTGCATTTTGGGAAGACCATCAAAAATGAATGGAGTTCATCGTTGTTAACACACTTTTTTAATCGCAAGGAGAACAAGAATAATGGAGAAAAGTTTTTTTTAGGTCAACTCAGGTTGTATGTTTCATCCGGAAATAATTACAGATTATTCTAAACGATTTTTTCCCATTGCCACTTTAATCTCTGTGTGGTTTCGGACGTCAATTTAAAGAGCTCTGAAATACGCAGTCCTTCGACCCAAAAAATATCTCCGTTTTCAGCAACAGCGACCAATCGACAGTGGCGTTCATTCTTAGCGACCTTGGCATTGACGAAGAGATCCTGAAGTTTTGCAGATATTTTGTTTCCAATTGATTGGAAACGATCTCCAGGTTTCCAATGTCTTAGAGTGATTTGTTTTCCCACCTTATTTGCATCAAAAAATTCAGTGTTTTGTTCCGGATGTAATAGGGTGCCTTTTACTTCTAAAACAGACCATTCAATTTTATATCCCTCAAAAGAGGTCTTATTGCATGAATCCAACCGGATGGAACGTTGAATTTTATTCAGAACCAGGGGCTTGATTTCATACGTGGAGACGAATCCATGTTGGTTACGAATGAGCTGTTGCGCTGGCCCGATGGAGATGGGCGTGTCAGGATGGAGTCGAAGACGTTCCAACTGCTCAAAATCAATCGATTGATTGAGCTTGAACAGTTGCAGTCGGAGACACTGACGTTGCACTGCGATGGGAAGATGGCAAAAGGTTGTTTTTCGACGTGCCGTCAGCCATTTTTCGGCGGTTTGAGTGACATACTCGGATTCTGCGCCGACGAGTTCCATGAGTCTTCCAACTGTCTGACTGAGGGCAGGTTGATAGTGTTTTTCCAACAACGGAATCAATTCGTGGCGAATTCGATTACGCTGAATATCCAGTGATGCGTTGGTGGCATCCAGTGCAAAAGAGATGTGTTGTTCTCGGGCGATTTTTTCGAGTTCTTCTTTGCTGGTTGAGAGAAAGGGACGTACCAATTGAATGGTTGGATCAATGGGGGACGGACTGATCCATTTCATTCCTGAAATGCCGTCCGATCCGGCACCGCGGATGAGACGTAAAAAGAAAAGTTCAAGTTGATCGCTGGCATGGTGGGCAAGGGCAATTGTGGAAATATTGAGCTTTCGAGCCGTTTGAGCCAGAAATTCGTGTCTGAGTGTGCGCGCTGCCATTTCAGTGGAAACGCCGGTTTTTCGCGCAAGTTCTTTTACGTGGCCAAATCCGAGTGTAAAAGGAATTTCCAATGACTTGGCGGTGCGCTGGACCAATGCGGCATCTTCTGAACTGTCGGGGCGGATTTGGTGATCAAAATGACAGACGGCTAGTTTCCATTGATGGCGAGACGCCAGCGTGTGGAGGGTATGGAGGAGCACCATGGAGTCGCTTCCTCCTGAAACGGCGATCAGAATCGATTGGCCGTCGTGAAAGAGCTTCTTTCGGCGGATGATCTGGTCGATTTGTTCGAACCATTCATTCACAACTTGTCAGTTCAAAAGAAGGGGTTGTGCTCTTTTTCTTCAGCCACAGTTGTAAATGGACCGTGTCCGGGGCAGATCAGCGTATCTGGCGGAAGAGAGAGAATTTGTTCCCTGACCTTTTGTTTCGCGAGGTCCCAGGATTGGAATCCGCGCCCCATGGAACCGGCGAACAGTGCGTCCCCTACAATCACAACATAGGGAGCGTCCTCTGGCCAGTTCCCGATAATATAACTGGCGCCTTCCTTGCTATGGCCCGGAGTTTCGCGATTGCTCAAGCGTAAATTGCCGAGGTGAATGAAATCATTTGCGCGATTCCGATGTTGTGGTGGAAAAGTTTCGGAATTGGCATGGAGATGGACCTTGGGATATTTGGCACGGATTGCATCCAAGGCACCGATATGATCGGAATGCAGATGGGTGAGAAATACGTGTTGAAGCTGGAGTCCATTTTTTTCAATGAGATCAAAAACGGGTTGAGCGTCAAAGCCTGTGTCAAACAAAGCGGCTTCATGCGTGATTTCATCCCACACCAGATAACAGTTGACGGTCATGTCATCGTCGGGAGTGGTGATTTGGCGCAGTTCACGCCATATGGATAAATCCGGGGTGGCAGGGAGCCAGCCGTTTGCGATACCTTCGAGTTTAGTGGGATTGAGCTTTGCCAGTGTGGCAAGCGCCGTGTAGTTGGGCTTCTTCGAACTGTGTCCGTCTTTCAGAAATGTGCCAAACTCTGCTTCACTCAATCCTGCGGCTTTTGCGGCGGCTTGCGTTGAAACGCCAGCAGCAGCACAACCTTTTTCGACAATATCGCCAATGTGATCTTCCAATGTCATAAATGTTTTCCTAAGATTTTGTAATGGAACCCTTGCGTTCCTGCGACATCAGGCGGGCTAGCAAAAATGCCATCTCAAGAGCCTGCTGCGCATTAAGACGCGGGTCCACTGCCGATTTGTAAGCCTTGACGAGGTCGGCCTCGGTTACTCCGCTAACGCCGCCGAGACATTCCGTCACGTTTTCGCCTGTCAGCTCGAAATGAACCCCTCCCAAGTGTGCGCCGTGTTCGCTTAAAATCAAATAGGCCTTTTCCAATTCTTCCAAAATCTTTTCAAAGCGGCGTGTTTTGATGCCAGACTTTGTGACTTCGGTGTTTTTGTGCATGGGATCACAGCACCACAACACCTGTTTGCCAGCGCGTTGAACAGCATCAATGATCGGCGGGAATTCACTGGTGATTTCCTTCGCGCCAAAACGATGGATCAGGGTGAGTTTGCCCGGTTCATTTTCAGGGTTGAGAATATCGCATAATTTTACGACTTCTTCTGGCGTGATCGGACTCCCGATTTTCAGAGCAACAGGGTTTTGAAGTCCCCTGAAAAACTCAACGTGAGCACCGTCCAAGGCGCGGGTACGATTTCCAATCCATGGAAAATGAGTGCAAAGGTCATACCATCCTGTGCGGCGTGGCAATTGTCGCGTCTGGGCCTGCTCATAAGGCAGGAGGAGCCCCTCGTGGCTTGTGTAAAAGTCCACGCGGTTCATGTCTTCGATCGTGTTGCCACTAATCATTTCCATCAACCGCAGGGAATCGCGGATGGATTCCACCATGCGAGTGTATTCCTTGGCGAGCGGCGTGTTTTGGACGAAAGGAACATCCCAATATTCCGGGTGATGCAGATCAGCAAAACCACCATCAATCAGTGCATGGATGAAGTTGATCGTCAACGCGGAACGCTCGTATCCCCGCAACATCAAGGTCGGGTCAGGCGTCCGGTCATCAGCGGTGAAACCTGGACGATTTACAATGTCACCGCGAAAAACTGGAAGGGTGACTCCCTTGCGCGTTTCCGTATCCGAGGAACGTGGCTTGGCATACTGGCCTGCGATGCGTCCGACGCGGATCAATGGTTTTCCACAGCCTTGAACGAGCACAAGGCTCATTTGAAGTAGAATCTTCAGCTTTGCCGCAATTTGAGTCGATTCACAATCGTAGAATGTCTCCGAACAATCCCCCCCCTGGAGCAGAAATCGCTCACCGCGAACGGCTCCAGCCAATTGGAGTTTTAAACTTTCAATTTCAAAGCTGGAAACCAAAGGGGGCAACCGGGTCAGCTCCTTTAGCACCGCATTGAGTTTTTTGGCATCTGGATAAACAGGTTGTTGCCGGGCAGTTTTTGTTTTCCAAGACTCCGGGCTCCACGTTGACTGATTTGAATGACTTTGTTGCATGAACAGACCTCCTCAGGCTGACACAGGCGGCGACAGACCGCAAGACCGAAGGAAGGGGCTCCAGTTTGCAAATCGCAAGAACATCACGAATCGACATTGGATGAAGTGGCATCCAATTGCCTGTTCCCCATTGGAAAATTGGCAAAACAATCAGGTGATGGTGGATAGTTCCCATCCTTGCGAATTGGAGAACCGACGATTAAAATAAACACCATGAAAGTCATCGCATTCAACGGAAGCCCGCGCAAGCACGGGAACACCGAAATACTTTTGACAAAAGTTTTGGAGCCAATCCAGGCAGCAGGCGTTCAAACCGAGTTGATTCAAGTCGGTGGTCAGCCGATTAGGGGGTGCCTTGCCTGCTACCAATGCATCAAGAAGCGCGATAAGCGTTGTTCCAATGATAACGATTCTGTAAATGAGTATATTGCCAAAATGATTGAAGCGGACGGGATTATTCTTGGCACCCCAACTTATTTTGCAGGGCCAAGCGCTGAAATCAAAGCGCTGATTGATCGCGCAGGGCTCGTTGCCAACGCGAATGGACGGCTGTTCTCCAGAAAAATTGGTGCTGCAGTGGTGGCTGAACGCCGTGGCGGTGCAACCAGTGTTTTTGACTCCATAAACCACATGTTTCTCATGTCGCGCATGATTGTTCCCGGATCGACCTACTGGAATTTTGGAAATGGATTGGATAAGGGAGAGGTTTTGAATGACGAAGAAGCTTTGGCGAATATGAAAGACTTGGGAGAGACTATAGTTTGGCTTTTGAAGAATTTGCATGGGAAATAATGCTTGATAAAAAGAGTTGGCAGACCGGGCCAAAGGCGTTAAAACAACTCTCGAAATATTCCAGCTATCTGTGCGCCTAAACGGTTTTTGACGTTGTGTCAATAATTTCATTGCAGACGCAGAAATGGGGCCTTTGGTCTCAATTTGCCGGATGTATGAGTGAATACGAGGTAATCAAGGAACACCTTCTTTATCCCAAATCGAGTTCTTGTTATGAAACGAAGTGAAATCAATCAGATTCTGAAGAATGCAAAGGCATTCATGGCCGAAAAACAGTTCTTACTACCACCTTGGGCTTATTGGAGCCTTTCGGATTGGAAGAAAAACAAGGTTGGCGCCGAAGAGATCCTTGAGAACAAACTGGGCTGGGATATTACCGATTTTGGTTCCGGCGATTTTTACAAGAGAGGTTTGTTTTTGTTCACCATCCGAAACGGAAAATTCAACGTGGACAAAAAGCCTTATGCTGAAAAAATCATGATTGTCGCCGAGAACCAGGAAACGCCGATGCACTATCACTGGTCAAAGATGGAGGACATCATCAACCGCGGCGGGGGCAATCTGGTGATTGAACTGTATAATTCCACCAAGGACAGCAAATTTGAAAAAACGCCGGTGCATTACAAAAAAGATGGAATCAAATACACGGTCAAAGCGGGGGGAAAAGTTGTCTTGACTCCAGGCGAGAGTATTTGTCTGGAGCAGGGGATGTATCACCGCTTTTATGGCGAACCCAAGAAGGGACTGATCCTGGTAGGAGAAGTCAGCATGGTGAATGATGATTCCACCGATAATTGTTTTTATGAAAAGATCGGGCGTTTCCCTGTGGTTGAAGAAGATGAAGAACCAATCCACCTGCTCATGTCGGATTATACAAAATTTCTTTCGTAGACAACGTGAGTCTATAGCCGTTTCTATTCTGCAAACCTAAAACAATTCCCCCGGTTACACGGGGGATTTTTTTATGCTCCTGATGAATCTGAAAGTCGAATTGATATTGGTGGCGACGGATAGTGAGTGAAGAATTACTATTTTTTCAAAGAGCCGTCATTGTCTGTGGTGATGGACTTGGTTTCATTTTTACATGAGAAATTTACGAGATATGCAGCCCACTTATGCGCGTTAACGATGATTAAAAAACAGAAGATGATCGTGATGAGATGAGGGAGAAAAACGGAATATTGCTCAGAATGGGCATTCGCCAAAATAATCAGAGAGGAAAGTAGAGGAGGGAGTTCGCTGACGAAAAAGTAAACTCCGAGAGCCATGAATGCAATGGTGTAACCATCAATCAGGAATATTGTGCCAAAATTGATTTCTTGTGGATGGTCCCTTGTGATAAAAGTTGCAATTCGAGGGGCAAAAATCCAAAGAAGAATGGCAATTACCGGGTATGAAATTACAACCAAACAGTAAATGAAGGTGTCGCCTAAATGGTGAAAAAGCATCGCGATCAAAGGAACTATTTGGCTTGCAGTAGTGACTAAAAAACTGACAGCCAACAAGCGGAGAATGACAATGATCAGAGTGTTTAGTTTCATATGGCTTTCTCTTCTAAGCGAGTGATGGCAAAGGCCCACTTGCGTGCAAAGATGATTATCACAATGCCGATGATAAAGGAGATTGAAGTTTCATACAGAGTAAGCCAAGACACATTTTTAGTCCAAGTCAGGTTGGGAGAATTAATGCACGTTTGAAAAAGTGAAATGATAGAAAAGAATACCGCTCCAACTTGATGAAAGGTAAAGTAAAGTCCAATCCCAGCAAAAGCTATGGTGTAACCATCTACAGCGGATAGAAAACCGCAATCTAGAGGGAGTTCTTTTGTGAGAAGACCTGCGATTCGAGGTGCCAGAAACCAGAGCAGCATCGCAACGACCGGCTCAAAAAATTCGCTCAGAATATGTGGTGATATTGTAAAAGACAAAAGACAAAAGACTAGGTAAAAATGCGTTCCCGTGGAACGTTGCCATTGTCATACAAACGAGATTTGGAATATTGCAAATTGCAATGACAAAAAGTTTGATTGCCATCAACCGTAGAATAATAACAACCAGCGTGTTCAGATTCATAATGGCTCATTTACGATTTGTAAAATTCAAGGCTGATTTAATGAGACCCATTCAGGCTATTCCCAATATCTGGATAGTGCAATTACTGCATTTATAATGTTCTATTGCCCCCAAAAAACAATCCACGAGTGGTAGTGTACCCCAGGCGTGGATTGTGTAATGGGATTTTTCCCTTCTCGATTAACGCGCAGTCAACTTAACAGAAACATGCAACGGACCACGGATGTCTGCTGGCAGTTGAACCGCTTCACGTTCCAGATTGATTTGCATGTTTGACTTGCCATTGATTTCAACCGATTCGATTTTCTTGTCTTCTGGAACACGCAGGACAAGCCAGACTTTTGAGGCGGGGTTGCGGGTTGGTAGTGTTATCTCGCCTTTGATGTCATTTTCTTTGGCTACGAGATCAAGGTTTACCGGCCCGAAAGCGGTAGGCATTTCTGTCAAATGAATTCGATTGCCAGAAGCCAGCCAGCGTCTTGGTGTTCCAAACGTGAGCCATAATTCATTTCCTTGTTCGTGGACGAGCAGGTCGCGAACACGGCTGACGAATCGGGCTTCATCGGGTATTTTATAAAACGGCCCGGAAGCGGCCTTCCATTCGTGATACTCTTCGGTGAAGGCGTTGACGTCTGGATAAAGGCAGGAGACAAAGTCGTTGTAGAGATTGCGAATTGCGGCGGGAACTTCGCCGCGGCGCAGATACGCAAGAACAGGGTTTTGCAGGTTGGCCTGGAAAACCATGCCTCCTTGGCTGAACCACATGTCGTCTTCAACCCAGCCGTGGACATTCAAACCAAAGCTGGTGGACATGGTGAGATTGTCTTCCCAATCGTCGAGCACCCATGCCGCCAGTGGCTCTTTTCCTTCAAAAATATCGAGGTTGAGGAGAATGAGTGGACCGTAAAGAACCTCGCGGGTTGATGCCAGACGGTAATTCGTTTGGACGGGATGTGGGTAGCGATTGTAGTAGCCTGCTCGCATGGGACCGAAGAGGCGAAAGTGTTGATGCGGGCGGACTGGAACGTAAGGAATGTAAGTATTATCACGCAACCGGGTAACTGGTGCTTCTTCGGTTGCCCTGAGAATGGCTTGTCGTAAATCTGCACGATAGGCTCTGGCCTCCTTGCAGATGCGATCAGCCTCGGGGTGTTGGATTTCACGCAGGGCATCGCCAAGACGCGTCATGCCGATGCTCGCATAGGCGTTGATGGCGAACCAGTGCGCCCAATCCGGGTTGTCTTCCAGGTTTCCGGCTGGCAACAATCCGTATTCCGGGACCGGCTGGCCGTTGTCATTGGCCATGGTCAAGTGACGTTGTTCCACGACCCAATCCGCAGCGCGAATCATTCCGGGCAGGGCGTGTTCGAGCCATTTCTTGTCGCGAGTCATGAAGAAGTGTTCTGCCAGAGTCCAGAGAACGGTTCCATGGTCCAGGTTGTATTCCGATGCAGTGTAATCATATTCATCGTTCACCTTGGCCCCGTGATAAACGGCGTCCTGATTTTCACTGGTGCATCTGAAGGCTCTGGATCCCTGCAACTTTATGAATGTTTCAAGGTAATCCGTTGCGGTTTGGTTGTCCCCCAGTGCGTCGAGAGCCAGAACCTGAAAACAGGATTCATTGGCATAGACTTGATAAGTATAACTGGCCGCAGGAACCATGAAGAGTCCGCTCTTGGGATCTTTTGTCGTGCTCAGGTGGATATGAACGACTGTTGAGCGGCTAAAACTTACAAAATGCTTTTCTGGAATGTCAAAATGCGTGGCCTTATCCGCAATGGAACGCCAATAATCAACAACACGGCTTCGTTCCTGTGCGTAATCCAATTCGGACATTCGTTGGCGTTGGAGCTCCGATAACCGGGGAATAAAAGGGAGAATGACATAAGTGGATTCCTCGGCGGAAGCGGCAAGGGTGTTTTCAATATGAAGTCCACGGAGTTTGGTCTCTTCTTCCTTGAAATCGGTCAGGCTGACTTTGGCTTCTTTGGGGGAAGTGATCCGTGCGCGCACAAGTTGGCCATCGGCTGACAGAACTTCATTTTTGTCGAGTTTGAGATCCTCTGATGGGGAAATGCCCAGCCAAACATGGGATGTTTCTGGCTGGGAAGCCACATTTTGAGCTGTCAATTTAATCATCAACACCACTGGGCTTTGTTCATCGCGCTCTTTCCATCCGAGCGTGCCTGTCAACGCGGTAGCGAAAGCTTCTTCATGATAAACGATGCTACCATTGGTCCAAACAGCGGTTACCACAGGAAGACAATCTTCAAGGATGCTCATCTTGGTATCGCTGGCAGCGGGGCGGAATGTGGGTTCTGTTCCCGTTCCCAATCTCCATTTGATTTCATCGCCATTCCATTCCATGCGTTTGAGTTCGTCGCCCTTGGCTTTGGAATGATACTTTGAAATGAACACGCTGCCTCCCCAGGAGAAGGCAAATTTTTGCCAGCTCGAATCAATGGTTAATGGCAGATAAAGTCGTCCATTTTGACGTTCCACCGGATCAAGGGCGGGAATTTCCTTGGAAGCCCGTTCATAAGTTTGTTCCGGTTCGTGCGCCAGTTTTTCCCGAATTCTCTGGCCTTGCTTCACAACGGAAGCGGGGGAAACTTCAGGCGAGGATGCCAATGTGACGATGGCATCAAAATCAGGAAGATACATGGGGCCGTTTTGAACATCGGGCAGTGCAAATGTGAAGGTTCGATCCTTTGAACGGAAGGTGACCAGCGTCATATCGTGCGAGCCCGGGAGCGATGGCTGGCAACCGTTCACGTCAAAGACGAGTCCCTTGCGTCCAGAATTGGAATTGGCGCTGAAATGAAAATTGGCTCCGTCAACACGATCTTCAGAAGAGGTTTTCCATCCGCGCGCGTTATGTACCGAGCCATTATAAGCTGTCAACCGGCCCTCGCATGTTGCTGGAAATGTTCCATTGGTTCCTAGTTCAATGCGAACCGCAACGTTTGTCTGAATGGAGCCCGAAAACACTTTGATTTGTTCCAAAGCGGGTGGTTGAGCCTCAGAAATCAGGCGCAGCTTGAGAGTTCGGCGGTAAATCAAATCAGGAAGATTGGGGGCGTTTTCGTTTTCTTTTGCTTTCAACGGTTTAAAGGTCAGACGGCAATCCTGTCCATGGACTTCGCTTTGAATCTCTGCTGGAATCCAATGTCCCCGCCAAGGATCATCAACCGGATCTTCGATTGATGGCATGGCAGGCGGTTGATATGGCCATTCGGAACACCAATACTCCAGTCGGAGGGGGCTGTTGGTGAAAGGGGAAGTAAAGCAAAGGTTAATCTCCTGCACATCACGTTCCTCCTCCCATTGCAAAGCACATACAAAGTGGTCAGCCACGCGCACAAACTGTGGCTTTCCATCATTCTTGAGATTGTAGTCAAAAGTCGTTTGTTTCTTATAATGGTCCTCACCAAGGCTGGGATGAGCAAACGGTGAAATGTCAAACAACTCGGAGCCCGCAAAAAGACTGGCGGTTGAAATAGCCAGGCATAACACTACATTAATAGCCGTTCGTCTTGATTTTTGACCTGATCTCAAGGTGTTTTGTGAATCCATAAGTTTAGATATGATTGCTGGCTGGAGAGATGTCAAGACAAGGAGAAATGACTCTGCTTATTTACACCTTTTTGTTGGGCACCATGTCTTTTAGCTGGCGTAAAATATATAGAGTGACTGTCGTTTCGGAGATTTCTTATGGCATCAGATCACTACGCGAGCAAATACGGTTGGCAAAGTAAAATCTGAAAAGTGCACGATGACGTAGATTTTTCTCCGCCATGTTATAAAATTCTCTTCAGTTGAAAAACAAACAGGTTGAAGTGGAAAACTTTTTGTTTCACGTCCAGATTTGCCTGTCCAGAGAACGATATTGGATGGCTTCCGACACGTGATCAGACGATATCTTTTCTTGTCCAGCGAGGTCGGCAATGGTTCGTGCCACTTTCAAGATTCGATCGTAGGCACGCGCACTGAAATTCAGATCAGCCATGGCGAATTTCAACATCTCCTTTGTGGCGCTATCAAGTGCACAAAAGGTGCGCACTTCGCGGCTTCCCATTCGGGCGTTGCAGGTGATGCGCGGTTTTTTTGCAAAACGAATGTGCTGGCGTTCACGGGCAGCAATGACACGTTCGCGGATTTTTGCAGAACTTTCACTCCATTTGTCACTGGTGATTTCGCGGAATTTGACCTGAGGAACTTCCACGTGCAAATCAATGCGGTCGAGCAGGGGACCGGAAATACGGCCAAGGTATTTTTGAATCTCGTGAGGAGAACTTTGAGACTCGGAAGGCATTTTCCCATCAGGTGTGGGGTTCATTGCTGCAATGAGCATGAATTCAGACGGAAAAGTCATTGTTCCGGCGGCGCGGGAAATGGTGACGTGTCCTTCTTCCAACGGCTGGCGCATGGTTTCAAGAACGTTCCGCTTGAACTCGGGCAACTCGTCCAAAAACAGCACTCCGTTATGCGCAAGGGAGATTTCTCCGGGCGTGGGATTGGCATTGCCGCCAAGAAGTCCAACATCGCTGGCAGTGTGATGTGGAGCACGGAAAGGGCGCCGGGTGACAAGGGCCTGGCCGGGTTTAAGAAGCCCAACAACGCTGTGGAGTTTTGTTGTTTCCAAAGCTTCGTTTAGTGTTAATGGCGGTAAAATGGTGACAAGCCGCTTGGCCAACATGGATTTTCCAGTACCGGGAGGTCCTATCAATATCACATTATGACCACCTGCCGCAGCGATTTCCAAGGCACGCTTGACCGATTCCTGGCCCTTGACTTCCGAAAAATCAATTTCTTCATCGCTGGGTTGATCGAATATTTTGGAAAGATCCACCTTGGTGGGGGAGATTTTGACTTCGCCTTCCAGAAAAGAAACAGCTTCGCGTAGGTTCCGAATTCCGATGACATTGAGTCCGTCAACGACGGCGGCTTCAGGCGCGTTCTCCTCTGGCACGAGAAGCCCTACTCGACCATCCGCTTTTGCCTGAATTGCAATTGCGAGGACTCCTTTGACGGGGCGAATGGCTCCGGTAAGCGCCAACTCGCCAACCATGGAGAAATTATCCAGTTGATCGGGGTTCATCTGCTCACTGGCGGCGAGCATTCCAACGGCAATGGGGAGATCAAAACTGGGGCCTTCCTTGCGAACATCGGCTGGAGCGAGGTTGATGGTTGTGCGGCCCATGGGCATTTTAAAGCCGGAATTGCCCAGCGCGGTTGTGACGCGGTCCCGGGATTCCTTGACAGCCGCATCTGGCAGTCCAACGATGACGACAACCGTGTCGCCCCATCCTGCATTGACTTCGACCTCAACTGGATAGGCATCGATCCCATTAACAGCACCTGATAAGACCCGCGCTAACATGGCCTTAATTCTGGCAGACCTTTAAACAGGGTCAAGCTTGGAGCGTGGCCCATTTTGCGTAGCGGCGTCTCGGTAGAGTGTGGCACTTGCTGGCAATGGTGACGGCCAATCCTATTGGTGCTGCTTCGACGGCATGAGTACTGATAGTGATGACGATTCCGGCTGAGCTGATGGAGAGACCTCGCTTGATGAAGAATTTGCGCAACCGTTCAACAGCACGGGTAACACGTTTTTGAGCGGCCTCGTCGCTAATGTGGAGAAGTGCAGCTATTTCTGAAGCCGATTTATTCTTAAAGTAACGAAGCATGAGAGCGTCATGCTCGGTATCGCTTAGGTCGCCCAGGCAGGTGTCCAAGTACGGGGCACGAGTTCCCAAGTAACCTTGTTTCCATCGCAAATGAGTTGATTCATGTCGACAGCTTCCCGTTCATAAAATTGACGTCGGACGGCGGCACGGACGGTCTTGGCTGCGAGATTTCGTAGCCATCCTTGAAGCACAGGATTTCGGGCGACGCGCGCAGCGTTCTTCGCGAGTGCCACAAACACAGCCTGACTGACATCTTCCGCAGAATGCGCTTCGTTGGTCATACGCAGCGCGGTGGAATACACAAGGTCAATGTTCCGGTGAACAATCTCGGCGAAAGCGGCTTCGGAATGGTGTTTCGCGAGTTACTCAAAAGTTGCTGGTCGGTCAAAGCGTTCACTCATCCCATAATACCCGGCGGTTTCAATACCGGACAAAAGAAAAGTTGCTAATTGAGAACGACACCTCGGATTCAGCAATCAAAGAAGGTGTTTTTATCTCAGTCATATCTTGTTGACAGTCCGTAACTTCAGACAAAATGCACTGAACCAGGGATTGTTATAACAACAGTATCACATTATGCCCCGCCTGCCGCAGCGATTTCTAGGGCATGTTTGACGGATTCCTGTCCCTTGACTTTGGCACTTCATCGGAATGAAATAGAACGCTTTCAGGGATATCTTGTTTAAGCAGGTTGGGGCCGCTCCATTGGACTATCAGGGTGGGGGTGTTTTGCCGGGAAATAAGGGAGAGTTGAATCGGATGATATCCGGCTTTCAACTCCACAGTTCCAGTGACTTCGGTCTCCGGCGTGTAACCAAAATCGGCATCAATGACGTTGATGTGATGGATTTTGAGAAAGGCATGGCCGGTTGTTGTCAAATAAAATGTATATTTGCCGTCTGCCGGTACTTTTAGATAGCCTTGAAAATACGCTCCGGAATTTTTAGGCAGCTTACCCAGTTCAAAGATGGATGTGATGTCTTGATGAGTGGGGGTGAATCCATGAAAATCGGGCACCCATGGAAAAGTCCCGTTGAACTCTTTATTGACCAGACCTGTTTTCAGGCCAGTGACCTGATTTGCCGGAACGAATTCGTCATCATACGGTCGGGAAGCATCCGGCTGTGGATTTCGCAACTGCAACACACAATCTTTCATGCGCTGTTGAAGTTCTGTAAAACGGCTTCCCACAGTCGCAAGATTGGTCTTTTCCTTGATATCATTTTGCGTGTCGTAGATTTGGAAGTCATCAGCCTGAGATTTGATGTTGTAACGGATGCCCTTATATCCCTCCAGATAGATGATTTGTTCCTGCCCGCGGATGGCGCCACGGCGAAAGGTTTCGAACTGGTTATAATTGGGTGTTTTTCCCGGGAAATTGTATTCAACATAGATAGTGCCAGGGCGTTGAGCACCATGTCTGGTCAAGATTGGCAGGAGGGACACCCCGTCAGAACGGACGGGAGAGGGGACGCCGGCCAGTTCGGCAAATGTTGGCATCCAATCATGAAATTGCGAAGCGGTCCAATTCGTTGTTCCAGCGGGGATGTGTCCGGGCCAGCAAGCCAGCGTTGGCACGCGAATTCCAGCTTCCCATGAGTCGCGTTTTATTCCGTCCATGGGGCCAAACGAACGAAAGAACGTGGGGTCTTGAGCAAAAGTGCCATGCGTGCCGGCTTCATTGTGTGGACCATTGTCTGAAGTGAAAACAACGAAAGTCTTGCGGTCAATATCGAGATCTTTGAGTAATTGCATGAGATCTGCGATGGCATCATCCAGTCTTCTTATCATTGTGGCGTGACGTTTTTCTGCCATGGGCCATGGGATTTCTGCCGTGTCTGGATTATTGTCATTGTCCCACGTTTGATTTGTATAATCGGGGTGTATCCAGGAGTCGATTTCTCCCTTTGCCGTGTTGATCATTTCTCCATTTTTACCGGTCCATTGCACTCCGCCGTTCAAGCCGGCTCCGGAAGGGTAGGCCGTTGAAGGAACCTGAAGCCGCGCATGTGGAGTGTCAAATGCCAGGTAAATGAAGAAGGGCTGTGCGGAATGATCGTGTTGGTGGTCTGTGATCCACTTTTTAGCGCGCGCCGTCCATAAATCCGTCGTATAACACTTGTCCAGGTTGGTTGCGGCGTGTTGGTTATATCCATTCCAAACCTGCTGACCGTTTTCCTTTGGATAATGTTGATGGCCATTCAAGTGTTTCATGTATCCAAAGAAGTAATCAAATCCACGATGCATGGGATGAGCCTCGGGGGGATTTCCGGCTCCCTGCAATCCCCATTTTCCGAAAATGGCTGTTGCATAACCGGCCTGTTTTAGCACCGAGGCCAGGGTGTGATTATTTTCGAGAGCCTTGTCAAACTGGTTGTCACGGACGTTGGCATGGCCTTGATGCACCCCCAGCAACAATGAAGCGCGGGACGGCGCACAGACGGGAGCTGAACAGTAGTGGCGTCGCAATTGCATTCCCGCGGAAGCCAGTGTATCCAGTTTGGGCGTGAGTAATTCCGGCTCGTTGCGGTGGGTGTCGAAATTCCGACTGTTTTGATAGAATGCGCCAAGGTCTCCCCATCCCATGTCATCCACTAGAATGAAAATAATGTTGGGACGACTGGAGGGTTCAATCGCATGGGCGGACATCAACGCCATGATTACGAATAGCAGGATGCCAAAAATGAGGTTCTTGCATTTCATTCGACAGATTTAGATAACACAAAAAATTAGCCAGTGTCAGTTCTTTCTCCAAGCCCATTGAAACTTATTATGCACGATTTTCTTTGGAGTATAGGTAATAGTTATGCTTAGGCCAACAAATCAGCATTGGCGAAAAGCATTAACCTCAGCCATTTTGTTTCAACGAAAGTGAGTGCGACTGATTGGAGTGAAATGAAGACGATTTTCACAAGTGCTGTTGATCGTTGATTTTGCTCCCTTGAGCCAGAAACAAAAAATTATGACAACTGTATCCATTATCTATTTTTCAGGAACCGGTCACACCGCAAAATTGGCTGAGGCTGTGGCAAAAGGCAGCAGTTCGGTCGCGGGTGTCAAAACAAACCTGATCGCAATCAACGGTGCGGATATTGTCAAAGGACGATATGCCAACAATTCGGTGCTGGCTCAATTGGATGCCAGTGATGCGATTATTTTTGGAACTCCAACTTACATGGGAGGGCCTGCGGCACAGTTCAAGGCGTTTGCTGACGCGACGGCAGAGCGGTGGTATCACCGGGCTTGGAAGGACAAGATCGGGGCTGGTTTTACCGTTTCAAACGGTCCAAGTGGGGACAAGCTGAGTACGTTGCATTCACTTTTCACACTGGCTGCGCAGCATGGGATGATTTGGGTTGGTTTTTCGGAAACTCCAAATGAGAAGGGGGTTAATCGTTTGAGCAGTTATAGTGGTGTAATGGCGTTGGCAGGTCAGGAGCCGGTGGATGTTGCTCCAAATGAGGCAGACAAGCTCACTGGTGAGATATTGGGACAACGCGTTGCAACAATCACGGCCAAATTCAAATCTTGAAACGAACCTTGCGATGGATTCTGTGCTCAGACAGTTTGTAGCAGGCATGGATGTTGAAACGCCCATGCCTGTTTTGTTTATTGGACACGGCAGTCCGATGAACGCGGTGGAGGAGAATGAGTTCAGTCAGGCCTGGGCTCAACAGGCGAGAAATTTGCCAAGGCCAAAAGCCATTCTCTGCATTTCAGCACATTGGGAGACGTCTGGAACTCGTGTCACTGCGATGGAAAGGCCCCAAACCATCCACGATTTTTACGGGTTCCCATCGGAATTGGCCCAGAAGANATGGGGCTTGGTCTGTGTTGTGCCGGATGTATCCTCAGGCAGACATTCCTGTAGTTCAATTGAGTCTCGATCGTCGAAATGGCCCTCTTTATCATTATGAGTTGGGGCAAAAACTGCGAATTTTGAGAAGGAAAGGAATTCTAATTCTTGGAAGCGGGAACATCGTTCACAACCTTCGGGCCATTGAGTCGGATGACGTGACCTATGACTGGGCGGAGGACTTTGACAGCCGTTGCAAGAATCTCATTTTAACCGGCGACCACAAGGCGTTGATCGCGTATCAGGGAATGGGTGATGTGGCACGGCTTTCAGTTCCAACGCCGGAACATTTTCTGCCTTTGTTATATGTTCTTGGTGCTGCAGAAGAACACGAGCGGGTCACTTTCTTTGCTGAAAAAGTAACCCTTGGGGCGATTTCAATGCGTTCACTCCGAATTGGATGATTTGCAATCTCAGAGCATGCTACGCATGATGGCAAGATGGAGTTTTTGTTCAATCCCCTTGATACGTTCGGGGCTTTGAACTTTGCTCCCCGTTCTTTCAGTCACATAAAACGTGTCAATGGCAGCACCTTTTTCCGTCAGAATCTTGGCAAGAGACACTTCGAGCCCAAGCTCGGCAAGCACAATGGAAATATTGTAGAGCAGACCCACGTGGTCTTCTGCTTCGATATCAATAATGGTGCGGTCTGTGGCTGAGTTATCGATTCGAATGGAAATGGGGATGCGTTCCCCTTCAATGGATTTGTAGGTGGATGGAGCGCGTTTCTGACGTGAAATAATGTCCGAGAGGTTTGTATTGTTGCTTGTGTGTATTTTGGTGAGGAGCGCCTCGAATTTCTCGCGTTCTTCACGTCCGGGCAACAAACCTGTTTTTGCGTCGGAAACGTAAAATGTGTCCAGGGCAATGCCATCCGAACGGGTGATGATTTCAGCACTGAGAATGTTGAATCCAGTGGCGGTAAAGGAACCAGTGATGTTGCTGAACAGACGTTCGCGGTCCCACGTGCAAATGCTGGCAGCGACATAACCACGATCTGGTTCATTAAGCCAGAATACAATTGGAGCCAGGGCGTTTTCTTCCTTGTCAGACACTTGGAGTTGAAGGAAACGGTGGACTTGGGTGATGTCGCGCAGAATTTCGTGTGGGTCGTTGATTTGAAAATAACGGGGAGAAAGGTCGTTGAAGTGCGCTGCAATCTCGTCTTGACCGATGGCGGGTGGCATCATGCGTTTGACTTCCTCAATGAGGAGTTCGCGTTGGCGGGCTTCCACGATCTTGAATTCCGAGCCGCCGGAGAGCATGGCGTGCGTTTTGCGGTATAGAGACCAGAGAGATGCTTCCTTGAAGCCATTCCACAGTGTTTCACTTGTTCCCATGGAGTCGGCAAAAGTATGGAGCGCAAGCATTCCCAGGTTTTCAATGCTTTGGATTTGTTGGGCAAAGGAACGGATGATTTCGACATCCTCCAAATCGCGGCGTTGGGAGATTTGGACAAGGGCAAGGTGATTTTCGATGAGCAACCGGAGAGTGTGTGTTTTTGCTCCGTCCAGACCTAGTCTTCTTGCAACACGAAGAGCCAGTTTAGCCCCAATCTCCTGATGGACTGCCCCTCGATAAGCTTTTCCGGAGTCATGCAACAGTAGCGCCAGATAAAGAACGAAGGGACGTTCGACCTGTTGGAACAAAACATTGTATGTGGAGTAGGGAGTTTTCTTTGTGTTCCAAACCATGTCCAGTTTTTCCAGACAGACAAGGGTGTGTTCGTCTGCTGTGTATTGGTGGTAAAATTCGTGCTGGACCAGACAGGTTAATTTGCCAAATTCCGGTATGAATTTGCCGAGAAAGCCGGTCTCGTGCATGGCGCGCATGATGGGAGCCACGTTTCCGCGTTGGTCAAGGATTTCCAGAAACGTCTCACGTACGTGGGCATCGCGCAGAAAGGAATTGTTAACCAGGGAAAGATGGTTGCGGATGAGTTGTGCGGTGTCGGGATGAATCTTGAGGTCGCGTTGCTGGGCGTAGAGGAACACGCGCATCAAGCGGCGCGGGCTTTCGCGAAAAATGTTTTTGGAAGTGGGATGAATCTCTCCATTTAAGAAGGTGAATCCATCCACCTGTTGTTCGCGTTCCTTGCTGCCGGAGCGGAAAAGATTGCGAAACGAGGTGATAAGCGGAGTTTTCGGCACGAGTGCAAGCCGCTGTTCGACAGAACGGGTAATCAAGTCGATGTCCCGTGCGTGAGAATAAAAATCTCCCATGAAGTGTTCGACTCGCTCACTTGGGGAACGTTCTTGGTAACCGAGGTAGTGGCCGATTGATGCCTGGGCGCTTTTGATCAGAATGTCAGTCGGGTGTCCCAGATTGTAGTGCAATTCATTTCGGGTTCGCAGAAGGAAATCGTAAGCGGTGACGAGACGCTTATGCTCATTGGGATTAATCATCTCCTTTTGTTCCAGTTCCGCCAGGGAGCGTGTCCGATACTTGAAGAAAGTCATCCAAATGAGGTTTTGATAGTCCCTCAAGCCGCCGCATCCATTTTTGATGTTGGGTTCCTGCATCAATGCGGAATTGCCATATTTTTCGCGGCGGGTGGCTTGGTCGGCAAGGCGGGCTGCAATGTATTCTTCTTCATAGCCCATGACGCATTTTGAAACGACGACGCGTTGAAAGCGGTCGAACATGTCCCGGTCACCTGTGATGTAGCGCGCTTCAATGAGGGAAGTCTTGGATTGCATGTCGACATGGGCCACACTCAGGCAGTCATCGACACTACGGACAGCATGTCCCACTTTCAGCCCAATATCCCACAGTGTGTAAAGCACCCCATCAACGAGTGTCGAAAGAGCAGTGTCACTTTTTCCGTGACTCACACTCTCCTTGTCGTGAAGGAACATGATATCGAGATCGCTGAAGGGATTGAGCTCAGCGCGTCCATAACCGCCGATTGCCACGAGCGAAAAACGAGGCGGTTTTTCCGTGCTGAACACGGGAGAATTAGTCATTAACCCCTTGATGACATGACGAAGTAGCAGATCAATCATTGTCGCCCGGGCATGGCAAATTTCAGTGCCACCACCGCCTGCTCTATGCAGCATCTTGAGACGGTGGGTTTCTATTTTGAGATAATTTTTATAACGAGCCAATTCCTGCGAGGGCAGGCGATTGGCAGGCAGGGTCAGACGCAATTTTGCGCTGGCCTCCATCTTTTCTAACAACGTCGGCACGCGGGGACTTTAGCGTGAAGTGCAAAGAAGGACAAGGAGCAGATGATCCTACACTTGTTTTTACGCCTGTTTCAAAGGGGGGAATGGGGGCTTTTGCAAAAATCTTCAATGCTGTTACTCGAAAAAACTTCCAAGCCTTGTCCTTGAAACAAAAGGGGCGGACGACACGAAATTCGTCCGCCCACTTAGCGGGGGCTGGGAAAAAGATCAGGGAATGATCACACGGTAAAAGCGTTGCGTTCCCCCCATTGTATCGGAGATCGAAAGGGTTGAAGCGGTGGCCGTTACCGCATTCCCAAGATTGATCCATGTGGGATTTGCCAGATCGTCAGTGTATTGTACTACGTAGGATAAACCTACCGTGGTGCTCCATGTCAGCGTTAATTTGCTGCCAGAGAGATGCACTTTTTTGACACTAGGCGACGAGATGGGCTGGACGGAAATGCAATCCAAACCGAAAGCATTATCATCGTTTCGAAAACCAAATTTGATCTCTGTCGAGGTTCCCGTTGCAGTTACTAAAAAGGTCTTTGTTGTGCCGGCAAAGGCGCTCAGATTAACTCCATCATAGATGACATTGCCGTTCCAATAGGCCTGGAATTCGTTGGGAGTTCCAGTGGCGGGATTTGAGACCCAAAAAGAGAAGAGATAGCTCTTGCCGGTTTCAGTGGGGATGGCCTGGCTGAGGTAACCCAGACGTGTGTTTTGTCCCAGGAAAGCGGAGGAGAGCCCAGAACCAACGAATTCGGTGTCGGAGACGCCATCGACAAGAGGATTTGTAAGAAATTGGCTGTAGTCAACTGTTGTCACAAAATTGACATCTGTCATCGCGTTCAAGGTCCAATAAGTGAAGTCTCCAGATTCAAATCCAGCATTGCCAATCGATAATGTAAAATCTCGCGTTTGGTCCACACCGCTGGTCGTGTCTTGAAAGGTCACAGTGGTGTCATATTGTCCAAGCGAGAGGTCGCTGGCCGAAGTGTTTACGGAAAGAACCGTTGTGGCTGTTTCCCCTGGAGCCAAAGTGCCGCTTGTGATGGATGCACTCAGCCATCCCGAGGTGTTGACAAGAGTCCAGTCGAGGCTGCTTGATCCCGTGTTTGTAAGTGTGTAACTTTGTGAAGATGGGCTGAAAGAACCACCAACTGGGCCCGAGGCAATAAATCCGAGTGGTGAGGTAATAACAAGAGGTTCGCTTGGATTTGAGAGCAGCGCCTCAATGAGATTTGTTCCGAGTGGCGTTCCCCAACCAGTGACAAGGTCGTAGCCAGCGACTGCCGGGAAGAGCGAAGGATTATCTGTCGAGTAATTGTTGCCAGTCGTGATGTCATGAAAACTGCTTGAGATTTTTGTTTTTCCAACAGAGTAGAGCGCAGGGTTAAAAAAACCGACCGGAGGTTTGCCGAGGGTGGATGCGCGTTCATTTGCAAGAGCTGCCAATCCCGCCCATAGAGGGGCAGAGGCGCTTGTGCCGCTGACGATGCTTTGTTTTCCATTGGCATAAATGCCGATGTTGTATGCGACCATGGAGACATCAGGAAGGTTACGCATGGTGGAGGAGGCATGATTGAGCGATGTCACAATATCTTTTTGCCAGGCGGGCAATGAAAACACTGTGCTGATGCCGCCACCGCTTCCACTCCAGCCGGTCTCTGAAGACCACGCTCCGGCTGTGGTTGTGGTCAGCTTCGTTCCCCCCACCACCGTGATGTAAGGACTGTCGGATGGTTGTTCCACAACGTCTCCAAATGCGCCGTTGTCGCCAGATGCCAGAAAAAGTGATTGGCCCTGAGCTGCGAATTGAAGAAAGATTTGTTCTGTGTTCTCGTCAATGTCAAATCCCCACGAGCAACTTAGTTGCTTGCAAAGGTTGTCTGTGGCCATGCGGTTGAAAATGGCATTTACGGAAACAAGTTTGTTGGGGTCGGCTTCGTAGACATAGACTGCTGACAAGCCGGGAGCCATGCTGATCGCCATCTCAATATCGAGTGACACCTCCATGACATAATCACTGACACTGGGGCGACCACTGAACCCGTTGATAAGGACGGCTTGAACGGGCACTGACGGCAACCCTGTGTAGGAAATGTAGCTGTTAATGTCTTTTGTATAGAAACCATCCAACTGAAAGAGTCCAACGGATTGGCCAGCTCCAGTGAGGGCAGCATTAGGCATGTAGGCTTTCCGAAAATCGTATCCCATGAAACAGCCGCTTGGGCCTGATCCGGTTCGGGGCGTCGCGATATCCTCGGCTGAGGAGGGGGCTGTTTTAAGGCGCATCTTTGGCAACGAGTAGTTGTTCAACCCCGAAATATGGGACACGGGGACTGTTGCGTCGATCTTTGGTTCTGTATCTGGAGCGAAGTAGATCCGGCTTTCAGTGGGGTGCTGATACCATTGCATTTTCACTCCGAATGCTTTTTCAATCTGTGCTGAGCTTGCCTTGATCTCAAGCATCGTTCGGTTGGAATGCTTGGCGGTGATTGTCATGCCGTTGTTTGTGGCAAAGGCGATGACCTTGTCGTAGTCTTCCTGAGACGGTCCAAAGTGTGTTTCGAATTGTTCTGGTGTCAGGTATTGACCGTAAATGGAGCTTGTGGGATTGGAAAGTTGTGAGATGAACGCTTCGAGCTGCTTCCTGTTTTTAAGAGGGAGGCCGATGGCTAGGTCCATTTCCTTTTCGGATGAGACGCGTGATATGGCAGTTGTCTGAAGCCGGGGTATGTGGCCAGACAGTGTTTTTTTTGCTTCGGCCCCATCAGAAACGCCGAGACACACAGCAAAAATTGTGGAAACGCAAATACCAAACTTCCAGGTGTTGATCTGCAGTTTGGAACCTCCCCTCATTTTGGCCAACTTCATAAGTCGGTTTATGGCTTAACTATAATTAAATGGCAATTTTCAAATGCACCGCTCCCATTTACTATAAACCAAAAATCGGGATTAGTTTCAACTTTTTATTTCAAGGCAAGCAAAAGTGCTCCGGCAACGATGAGTCCCACGCCGGCGGCCTGATGCCAGTTCAACCGTTCGTGGAGGATGAGCATTGAGAGCAGGACTGTGAAAACAACGCTCAATTTATCGATGGGAGCCACGCGGGATGCTTCCCCCAATTTGAGAGCGCGAAAATAGCACAGCCAAGACATGCCGGTCGCAAGTCCTGAAAGAATTAAAAATGTCCATGCCTTCTTGTTGATGGATGAGTGCAGGACCCCAGGATTGGTCGCAAACACAATGGCCCAACTAAAAATCAAAATGACTCCAGTCCGAATCGCAGTTGCCAGATTGGAGTTGATTTCGTTAACGCCGATTTTGGCCAGAATCGCAGTAAGTCCTGCAAAAAAGGCGGACAATAAAGCCCAAACAATCCAATTCATATTCTGGAGATTGGATTCTAGTGGAACCCGAACGAAAAGCAAAATCCGTTTTCCCACGAGGAATGAAGTTTTGGCGTCTTACCCAGATTAACAAGGAGTGCTGGCGTAATTTATGCTCTAAAAAGTTAAAAATTGAAGAATGCGGACTCGAGAAACAGACAAAAGCATAAGTTCCAGGGGTAATTGGAATGACGTAACCTATTGTGCTTCAATTGAAAAAGAGTGTATCAAAGAAAGAGAAGAAGAGGTTTTTCCCCCCTTCTTTGAGAGGCATTTTTGGCTCTGTTTTTTGGGGCACTATCCGGCAGTTTTTGCTGGAGTCAGTGTTGCTGGTCAAACTTTGCCGTCGGTTTTCATGAACAAATAATAATTTACTGCTGAAATGGCAATCTCTTCCATATCGTCGAGCAATTCTCAGGAGAACAACAACCCTTCGGTGTTGCCAAGCGCTTCTGAGAGTGTTAGCTCTGCCGAGTTTGCCGCTTTGCTGGCCTCTCGATTGGAAACAGCAAAGCCTCAGCGGGCTTCGACTTCTGAAGAGGGAAGCCCTGGAATCTTTACTTCGACCCAGTTGGCTGTAGTGGCCAAATTTACTCTGGATGCGCCTTCGGCTGATGAGGATATCACGTTGCTCACGCAGACGGACATTCAGAATCTGACATCCACTGACATTGCCTCTCTAACGACGACGCAGATTGCCGCTCTGACGTCGACACAGATCAAATGGCTCTCGGGAGAACAGATTGCAGCCATTACCTCGACTCAACTGGCGGTGGTGACATCCACTGAGATGGGGGCCTTAACAACGACGCAAATCAAGCAATTGCTGACTCAGCAATTGGCCGCTCTGACGACAACTCAGATGAAGGGGCTGAGTGCGGCTGACATTGGGGTTTTTGACGAGACGCAGCTTGCCGCACTTACTGCTGAACAACTTTCCAATCTTGCCGCGACGCAGATCCAAGGGCTGACATCTTCCGAATTGGGTGCTTTGTCCACAACGCAAATCGGAGCGTTAACCACCACTCAGATTGCAATGTTCACGGCAGTTCAAATGAAAGGAATCACGGGGGCTCAGCTTGCTTCGATGTCGTTGTCCCAGTTTGCTGCTCTGACATCAACGGAGTTGGGGGGATTGATGGCAAACGTGGTCAATTCGCTGACTCTTTCTGAGTTGGGGGCGATGACGACGACGCAGATCAAAGGTTTAAGCAGCTCCGGTTTGGGGAGTCTGGACGATACACAAATCGAGGCATTGACGACGACGCAGATTGGTGCGCTGACGTCGTCCCAGATCAAGGGATTGACCGGTGATCAAATCGGTTCTCTGAATTTGGAACAACTTGCGGTGATTTCGTCCACTGTTCTCGGGGCTCTCAACACCACGCAAATGCGGCAGTTGTCCCTGGATCAATTGGCTGCGCTGACGACGACGCAAATTCGCGGATTGAACAGTAACGGTCTGGCTGCGCTGGCGGATTCCCAGTTTTTGGCGTTGACTGCAACGCAAATTGGGGCGCTTACGACAACTCAAGTTCGAGGGCTGAACAATTCCGAAGTTTCAGATTTGACGTCAACACAATTGGCAGCTCTTTCGTCCTCGCAATTGAGCATGTTGGCTGCCGGAGCCATCAGCGGACTCACGGAAACACAAATTGTTCTTTTAACGTTCACTCAGATCAAGGGATTGGCAACGACTTCCATCGCGGCGTTGTCCTCCACTGCTGTTGGTGCCTTGACGACGACTCAATTGGGATGGCTGAGCACCACGCAGGTTCAAAATCTGACGAGCACTGGCATTGGGGTGATGACGACAACCCAGGTGATGGCGTTGAACACGGCCCAGATTTCCGTTTTAACGACCACTCAGATGAAAGGGTTGACGGGGGACCAGATCGCGGCTTTGACGACACAGCAGTTTGCTGCGTTGACTTCCACTGAAATCAGTGGTTTTACCACGACACAAGTTGGACAGTTGTCCCTGGCTCAACTGGTGTCTTTGACAACGACTCAGATCAAAGGATTGGATAGCACTGAACTGGCGGCTCTGGCCGAGACCCAATTCATGGCTCTGACACCGACACAGCTTGCGGTGATGAGCACAACGCAGATTCGAGGATTGAAGAGCACTGAGGTCGGTGATTTATCGGTGGCACAGTTGGCGGCGCTTTCATCAACTCAGATTTCTGCGCTGGCCATTACTGGCATTTGCGGATTGACGAGTGAGCAGGTTGTTTGCCTTACAGCAACGCAGCTCAAGGGGCTGACGAGCAGTCAATTGGCAGCACTGACTACCACCACACTTGATGCGCTGACAACAACGGAATTGGCTGTTCTGAATTCGACTCAAATTCAAGGGCTGACCAGCACGGCTCTGGGGGCGTTGACTCTGACACAATTTACTGCGTTGAGCGCCTCCCAGATTGAGGCTTTGACGGGGACCCAGATACGAGGCATTACCGAAGACGAGCTTGACGCACTGACGCAGAACCAGTTGGCTGCGCTGACAACAACCGCGCTGATTTCACTGACAACAACTCAGGTTGGAAACCTTTCACAGGACCAACTGGAGGCGTTGACGACATCACAGATTCGTGGATTGAGCAGCACTGGAATTGCGGTTCTCAGTGAGACTCAACTGGGGGTTCTCTCTCAGGAACAGTTGGCGGCGATGACGACGGCACAGGTCAAGGGCTTTACCAGTACCTCAATTTCTTGCCTGACCAATACTCAACTGGCTGCTTTTTCTTCAACTCAATTGGGGGCTCTCCTAGCCAAGTCAGTTGCCGTTCTTGCGGATACGCAGATCGTATCATTGACGTCGACTCAGTTGAAGGGGCTGACCTCCACTCAGCTTGGCTCGATGACGACAACCGCCATCGATGCTTTGAGCGGCAGCACCCTTGCGTTTCTGTCCACACAGCAGATTCAGGGATTAACCAGCACAATAATCAATTCGTTAAGCACGGATCAACTGGGAGCGCTAACAACGTCCCAGATTTCCTATTTGACTCCCTTTCAGGTAAAAGGGTTGAATTCTGATCAGATTGGAACTTTGAAGGGAGCCCAATTGGCGGCTTTGACGTCAACGGCGTTTTCTGCGCTGACCTCCGATCAGGTGGGGCAGTTGTCCTTGGATCAGTTGATGGCAATGACAACCACTCAGATTCGGGGATTGTCCAGCACGGCCATTGGAGTTTTGGTTGACACGCAGATCAATGCATTGACGATCACCCAACTGTCGGTTTTGACAACCACGCAAATGCGCGGTTTCTCCAGCACCGAAGTGGGACAACTCGATCTGGAGCAACTTGCAGCACTGTCCTCAACACAGGTCAGAGCCTTGACTGCCACGGCGATTACGGGCTTTACCGATTCTCAAATCAATAGTCTGACCACAACGCAAGTGGGTGGCCTGACAGCAGCACAGGTTGGGGCGTTGACAACTGGGCAAATCGCTCAGCTTTCCGAGGATCAGCTCCAATCCTTTTCGACGACCGGGCTTTCAGGACTGACCAGCACCAGTCTGTCCGCACTGACCACGACACAATTTGCTTCGCTCACCACCACTCAAATTAAGCGGCTCAATACGGTTCAGATTCAGGCGTTGACAAAGGACCAGATGGATGTCATCACGCCGGAGCAGTTGGCGGCGCTGACTTCAACGGAGATGGGGGCCCTGACCACCACCCAGGTGGGACTGTTGTCGACAAATCAGTTGACAGCGTTGACAACCACTCAAATCCGGGGCTTGAACAGTGCGGGGATTGGCGCTTTGGCGGACACGCAGATTTTTGTGTTGAGCACAACGCAACTTGCCTCGCTCTCCATAGCTCAGCTAAAAGGGCTGACAAGCACCGAGGTCGGAAATCTGTCCTTGAATCAGTTGGAAGCAATGTCATCCACACAATTGGGCGCCTTATCGACCACCGCGGTTACGGGACTTGTCGAGACCCAACTGGTTGCACTGACAACAACTCAGATGACAGGGTTGACATCCACCAGCATCTCTGGATTGACGACGACCCAGTTGCAACAGCTGACCGCAACCCAGCTTGGAGCCTTGTCAACAACTGGCGTGAGCGGTTTGAGCAGCACGGATATCAACACGCTCTCGACCACGCAATTGACCGGCCTGACCACGACGCAGGTTGCGTCGCTCAAGATAACCCAGATTGCCGGTTTTCGTCAGGATCAGTTGACTTCATTGAGTCAGGAGCAATTAGTGGCGCTGACTTCAACTGAACTTGGCTCTCTGACGGCCACACAAGTCAGCCAACTGACGACGACGCAGCTTTCATCTCTTACAACAACGCAAATCAAAGGGTTTTCTTCCAGTGGAATTGGAGCGCTTGCCGACACACAGTTGGCTGCATTGACAACTCAGCAAGTGGCGGCGTTGACCACGACTCAAGTGGGTGGTCTGACCAGCGAGGGAATCAAGCAGTTGACAGCGGATCAACTGGCAGTGCTGACATCAACACAGATGGGGGCGGTCAGTACATCGGCCATTCCCGGCCTGACTGACACGCAAATCCTGGCTTTGACAACAACACAGGCTCAGGGACTGACCGGGCCACAGGTTGGCGCTCTGGCAATCACCCAGTTGAGCCTTTTCAAGGATACCCAGCTTGGGGCTTTGACCACCAGTGCGCTGGCCGGGTTGACAAGCACTGAGGTTAACGGGCTTTCTCTGGATCAAATCGCTGCTCTTTCTTCCACGCAGTTGGGGGCGTTGTCCGCAAGAGGTGTCTCTGGACTGGCTGATACCCAGGTTGCCGTTTTGACCAAATCACAACTTCAGGGGTTGACTTCCACAGAGATGGGGGCATTGAACATGGATGCCCTTAATGCGTTCACCGCGGTTCAGATTGCCCAGTTGTCAACAATGCAGGTGAGGGGAATTTCTTCCACGGGGGTTGCATCCTTGTTGGATACCCAGCTTGCTGCGCTGACCTCGACGCAGTTGGCATCAATGACAACGACGCAGGTCAAAGGTTTGACAAGCACGGAAGTGGGCGAACTTGCCGTGACCCAGCTCGCCGCATTTTCCGGGGCGCAATTGGGTTCATTGTCGACAACTGCCGTTACCGGTTTTTCCACGACTGAATTGACCGCAATGACGACAACGCAACTTGCCGTGCTTGCCTCAACCCAGGTGTGTGCGCTTTCAACGACCCAGTTGAATATTTTGAGTGCGGCACAATTTGCGGGCATCTCCTACACGGCCATGAGCGGCTTGACGACAAGTCAGGTGGCGGCCTTGTCCGAAGTGGTGATCGGGGCATTGTCAACAACACAAATCAAGGGGTTGACCAGCACGGCTGTTGGGGCGTTGACAATAGAGCAGGTTTCAAAACTGACAACTTCGCAGCTTTCTGCTTTGACGACGACCCAGGCAAAAGGTTTGACAAGCACTGAGGTTGGCGCGCTGACGACAAATCAACTGGCGGCGTTTTCAACATCCCAGATTTCCGGTTTGGATCCGGCAGCCATGGTCGGAATGACGGCCACTGAACTTACTGCATTGAGCGAGGATCAATTGACTTCGCTGACGGGTTTACAGGTGGGGGCATTTACTACGACGCAGATTGGTTATTTGACTGCGACGCAGTTCTCCAAGCTGACAACGACGGAGATTGGTGGCTTGAAGGACACGCAGATCACCAACCTGTCGCTTGCACAGCTGGCCGCTTTGAATAGCACACAGATTTCCTCTTTTTCAACATCAGGCATTGGGGGGCTTACGGCAACTCAGTTGAAGGCGTTGTCTGTCGATCAATTTGCCGCATTGACCACAACAGAAATGGGCAGCCTGAGCGACAGTCAGATCATGGCGTTGACAACGACTGAGATTTCAAATCTGACGACGACCCAGCTTTTGGGACTGAAATCCACACAGGTCGGTGATTTGATGGATACGCAGTTGGCGGCACTTAAGGAGACTCAGATCGCATCGATGGCGACAACGGAAATCAGTGGTTTGACCTCGACTCAATTGGGCTTGTTGACTGTGACTCAAGTGAGTGCATTGACTACGGCGCAGATTGCGGCGCTGGCTGTGGCGTCCATTACCGGTCTAACAAGAACTGAATTGGCGGCGCTCAACGCCAAACAGCTTGGTGCAATGACGTCTTCGCAAGTCAGCGCATTGACGACCAGCCAGGTTTCCTATTTGAGCGCGACGCAGATTTCCTCGCTGACAACGACAGAAATCAGTGGCTTGACTGATTTGCAGATGGAGGTTTTTTCCGCCGACCAGCTCGCTGCCTTATTTGACACCCAGATGGCGGCTCTTTCGACCACTGCCATCAGTGGATTGACGGCCACAGAGATGTCTGAATTGGCTTTGACGCAACTGGCCGCAATGACTTCAACGGGAGTCGCTGCACTTGCGAGCACTCAATTGGCTTCATTAAGCACCGTGCAGCTTGGCGCTTTTACAACAACACAGATTGCCGCGATTTCGACAACTGGAATTTTGGGGCTGACACAAAATGAAGTTGCTGCGCTGACCAACGACCAACTTGGGGCTTTAACCTCAACTCAACTGGGGGTGTTAACTGAGACTCAGATTCGCTCTCTGACTTCCACGCAATTGAGTCAGCTTACAACATCCCAGATTAGCGGCATGGTGGACACTCAGGTGAGTGCGTTGACTGCAGATCAGCTTTCAGCCCTGTCTGCCAGCCAGTTGACAGCCCTATCAATTGCGGGTATTGACGGTTTTACAACGACCAAAATCGCCGCACTGACGACGACGCAGATTGCCGCTCTCAACACGACGCAGATCAACAGCCTTTGCGACACTCAGATTGCCTCCTTGCAGGCAACGCAGATTGCGATTTTGACAACGACGCAACTCAGCAGTCTTGCCGTCACTTACATAGACGCTTTGACGACGACGCAGATTGGTTATTTTGCTCCGACGCAGATTGCCGGTCTGACCACGACAGAGATTGCGGCGATGGATAGCACGTTGGTGGGCGCGCTTTTAGCCACTCAACTGGCTGCTTTGACGACCACTCAGATTGGGGCCATGAGCACCACGGGAATCACTGGTCTGACTGGTGATCAACTGGCGGCATTGTCAGTGCGGCAGTTGACAGCAATGACGTCCACCCAGTTTGGTTCGATGACCACAACGCAGATCGGCACGTTGACAGCGGACGAGCTTGGAGTGATTACCACCACTGAATTGTCCGGCATGACGGACGTTCAGATGGCGGCGTTGACCACGACTCAACTGGCCTATCTAAACACGACTCAGATCGGAGGACTTTCCACCACGGCGGTAAGCGGTTTTACGGCGACGCAAATTGCGGCTTTGACATCCACCCAGCTAAGCGCGTTGACGGATGCGGAAATTGGCGCACTGACCACGACGCAACTCGCAATGCTGGTTCCCGACCAGATTTCGTCACTGTCCACAACGCAAATCAAGGGGCTTACGAGCACTGAAATCGCGGCTTTGTCCACGACTCAATTGAATGCGTTTTCCACCACGCAGATTGGAGCTTTGACAGCCGGTCAGGTCAAGGGATTCACTGGAGACGAATTGGCGGCGCTGACACTGGATCAACTGGCTGCCTTGACGACAACGCAAATGGCGGCTCTTTCCACGACGGCCATCAATGGTTTGACCACGGATGAGATTGCTGCATTGTCAACAAAACAAGTATCCGCTTTGACAGCCAAGCTGATTGGTGCACTGACAACGACCCAGATTGCCACTTTGACCACAACTCAGATGGGGGTGTTGACGACGGCTGAAATGTCTGGGTTGACATCCACTGCCGTGGCCACATTGACAACGACCCAGATTGGGGTTCTGACGACGACTCAGATTGCGAACTTGTCCACCACCGCAGTCAAGGGGCTTTCTGAGACACAATTTGAAGCGTTGCTGCCCACGCAATTCTCGGCTTTGACTTCCACTGAATTGAGTGGGCTGACCACGACGCAAATTCAATCTTTGGCAACCACCTTGATCGCTGCATTTACAACCACGCAGATCAAGGGGCTGACAACAACCGAAATTGGTTCCCTGACGGCGGTTCAATTGGCCACGCTCAGCCAGGGGCAGATGGAAGTTTTGACTGTCGATGAAATGTCGGGGTTGACTTCAACCCAGGTTTCACTCCTTGCGTTGACACAATTGTCAGCTCTCTCAACAACCCAGATTGCCGCCCTTTCGACGACAGGGGTTGCTGGTTTTACCACGACACAGTTTGATGCCTTGACCGTGAAGCAGCTGACTGCAATGACATCAACTCAGGTGGGGGCTTTGACTACGACACAGGTTTCACTGTTGACTTTAAACCAGATTGGAAACCTGACGATGAGTGAGGTTTCTGGTTTGACGTCGACTCAAGTGTCAGTCCTAGATACAACTCAGATTGCGGCTTTAACAACGACTCAGATTGCTTCTCTCTCCGCTTCTGGAATCTCTGGTTTGGCGGCAGCGCAAATTGCAGCCATGACCACGACACAGCTTGGTGCCTTGACGGTTGCTGAAATGGCGGCCCTGTCAACGACAGCCATTTCCGGACTCTCGGTTGAGGATATCGCCTCGCTGACGACAACTCAGCTTGCCAGCTTCTCATCCACCGGCATAGGTGCCTTGACAACGGATCAGATTCGCAGCTTGACGACGACCCAGATTTCAATTTTGACGGTTGCTGAATTTGGTGGACTGACCTCCACGCAGGTTGCCACGCTTTCGCTGGATCAATTGGGAGTGATCACCTCAACGCAAATGGCCGCGTTTTCAACAACTGGCATTGGTGGTTTGACGAAGGACCAGATTGCGGCTTTGACAACAACACAACTTGCCGCACTGACATCCACTGAAATGGCGGCATTGTCTGTGACGGCCATCTCCGGCCTGACGGCAACCGAGTTTGATGCGTTGACTACCACACAATTCCGAAGCCTCTCCGCAACCGGCATTGCCGGGTTGTCCGTGGAGCAAATCTCCGGATTGGATACCACTCTGATTGCGCTTTTGACTGAGAATGAAATAAGCGGATTGACCTCCACTCAGGTCGCTGCTCTGAGTTCCACGCAGTTTGAAGTGCTTACTCCGACTCAGATTCAGGCATTCTCCGCGTTTGGTATTCCCGGTTTGACGGAGGTGGACATTGAGAAGATGACCACAACGCAGCAAATGGGATTGACCGCAACTCAAATTGCAGCGTTGACCACCACTCAAATCGATTATCTGAGCACCACGCAAATAAACGATCTTTCCATCTACCAGATCAGTGGGTTTGGTCGGATTCAGATTCGTTCGATGTCGACCGATCAGCTCAACGCATTCTCGACAACTCAGATTTCATCCTTGAACTCCACTCAGATTTCAAGTTTGACAACCACGGAGTGGTTTGCACTGCCGTCGACGTTGTTGATTTCGCTCACATCAACACAAATTGGTGCCTTGACGGGAACACAGATTGGTTCACTCGTTCCAACGCGAATTGGTGACTTTTTGCCGCAGCAATTCAGCGAGATTACCACCACCACAATGGCACAGATTCCGACGACTGCTTTGGCTGCTTTGACAATAACACAAATTGGTGAGTTTAACGGCACTCAGTTAGGTGCTCTGACTTCTGACCAATTGGCGAGCTTCTCTCAGGATCAACTGGCCGCTCTGGCTGCGAGCAGTGTGTAAAATATTGCCAGACAGGTAATGTTTCCTCTTTTTGCTTCATATTTGGATGGCATTAACGAGCTTTTTCGAACACAATTTTAGTCATGGCAACCGATATTCTAACTTCAGCAGTCATTCATTCCATGGCGCGGAACATGAGTGTCACAGATCTCATCCGCACGGTTGAAACATTAAAGCAGAGTGGGCAGGAAGCGTCAGTGGAGACTCTCTATGACGCGTGGGTGCAGCACAATCAGGGGAATCCGCTGCTTTACGCGATTTTGTTTAACTATTCCGTTGCGCTTTCGGATGCGGGCAAACTTGTTCCCGCACGGGAATGTCTGGAAAAGGCCATTGCATTGAATTCGGAGTTCATGCCTGCCTATATTAATCTGGGCCGGATTTATGAGCGGATGGGAACGCTGGGGCCAGCGCTTGTCCAATGGTCGGCTGTGATTGCAAAGCTTGCACAGATCAACGGTGGGAATATTACTTTTAAAACAACGGCACTGAATCAGAGTGCTCGCGCGTTGGAAGCGGTTAATCAGGACGAAGCGGCTGAGAACATGCTGAAGCAAAGTCTTGAAATCGATTGTCATCAGCGAGAGGTGGCACAACACTATGTGGCATTGAGGCAACGGCAGTGCGAGTGGCCCGTGGTGGCACCATGGGAACGCGTATCCCACGAGGTTTTGACGGTTGGAATGTCCCCGTTGTCCGCTGGTGCCTACACGGATGATCCGTTGTTCCAACTGGCCACTGCATACAATTATAATAAGGTGGAAATTGGGATTCCACCGGTTCTGGACTTGCCATTGAAGAGGGCTGTTGATGTTTCCGGTCCGTTGCGTATTGGATATGTTTCCTCCGATTTGCGTGAGCACGCGGTGGGGTATCTTTTGACCGAGGTTTTTGGTTTGCACGACAGAAAAAAAGTTGAGGTGTTTGCGTATTATTGTGGTCCTGAATCAAAGGATTCTTTGCACGAGCATTTCAAAAAGACGGTGGATCATTGGACTTCCATATCAAACATGGATGACATTGCCGCAGCTCGAAGGATTGCAGATGATGGAATCCAAATCCTTGTCGATCTCAATGGATACACTCGGGAGGCACGATTGAAGATTTTTGCACTGCGTCCGGCTCCGGTCATTGTCAATTGGCTTGGTTATCCCGGAACGCTTGCCAGTCCCTATCATCATTACATTATTTCCGACGATTGGATCATTCCCGAGGAAAACGAACTGTATTATTCAGAAAAGGTTCTTAGGCTTCCGTGTTATCAACCGAGCAATCGCCAACGCGCTGTGGCACCGAAAACTCCGACTCGCGCTGAGGTGGGACTGCCGGAGAAGGCCATGGTTTATTGCTGTTTCAATGGAGCGCATAAGATCAATCGTTTTACATTTGAACGTTGGATCATGATTTTAAAGCGTGTTCCCAAAAGTGTTTTATGGCTCCTGGGCAGCACAAAGACGACGGATGAACGTTTGAAGAAAATTGCTTCTGAACATGGCATTGAGCCGGAGCGGCTTGTGTTCGCGGAAAAACTGGCAAATCCATATCACCTTGCTCGTTATGTGCTCGCCGACTTGTTTCTAGACACCGCTCCGTACGGAGCGCATACGACGGGGTCTGATGCGCTTTGGATGGGGGTTCCAATTTTGACATTCAGCGGCAAATCCTTTGCTTCACGGGTTTGTGGAAGTCTGGCTCGTTCCGCTGGAATTCCAGAACTGGTTTGTTCGAGTGCGGAGGAGTATGTGGACCGCGCTGTGGAATTTGGAAACGATCCATCGTTACTGGAGCCGTTCCGTAAAAAGCTGCGTGCCGAAAAGTCAAAATGCGTTTTGTTTGACACACCACTTCTTGTGCGGCGATTGGAGGATCTTTATGTTCGCATGTGGAATGACTTCAAGGATGGCAGGCTGCCCAAACCGGATTTAACCAATCTCGATGTTTATTTGGAGGTGGGCAGTCAGGTGCATCATGATGAAATCGAGGTTCAGACGCTTGATGATTACCATGGCTGGTGGCTTGAGAAATTGGCGAAACGCAACAAATACCGTCCAGTGCCCAGTGATAATCGTCTTATAACAAACGAGGACGTCTTTTTGAGGTTCAAATAGCAATGGAGAGGATGGTTGATCTTGTGCGGGCTCGTTCTTGACATCGGGGTGAATCCAAAACAACCTTGGTGGAATGAAGAAATCCTCCATCACTCTAGTTTTGTCTGCGCTTGTTGGGCTTGTGGTGCAGACAGCCATAGCCTCTGAAGATAACGTTCTTACAGACCAGGAAAAATCCGACGGTTGGAAACTTCTTTGGAATGGAAAAACAAGCGACGGTTGGCGCAGTGCCAAAAAGGACACTTTCCCGACGAAAGGTTGGGAGATGAAGGACGGGGTTTTGACTGTTTTGGGGACGGACGGTTCTGAAGGCAAGGGAGGTGGCGGTGGCGATATCATCACGGTGGACCGTTTTTCAAGCTTTGAACTGAAGGTGGATTTCAAGATTACTACTGGCGCAAACAGTGGCATCAAATATTTTGTTCATCCGAACTTGGATCCAATCACGGGAACCGGAGCGAAAGCGGCTGCTGGTTCTGCCATTGGTTATGAGTATCAAGTTTTGGATGATGCGCGGCATCCGGATGCCAAATTGGGGCGAAACGGTGATCGCACCACGGCTTCCCTTTATGACATTCTTCCAGCTTCCAAGAGCAAAAAACTCTCTCCTGTTGGCGAATGGAATAATGCTTTGATTGTAGTTCACGGAAACGGACGCATTGAACACTGGCTCAACGGCGAAAAGGTTCTCGAATACGATCGATCTTCGGATGAATTCAAAAAGAATTTTGCCTTGAGCAAATTTAAAAACATCAAAGGTTTTGCGGAATGGCCCGATGGTCACATTCTCTTGCAGGATCATGGTAATACGGTTTCATACAAGAATCTCAAAATTCGAGTTTTGAAATAGTTGCATATGCGGTCCACCCGCAGGCAATAAATGGCAAATGAGACACTATTTCCCCTTTATTTGGGTCATGGTTGCAGCCTGTTGTCTGAATGCACAGACAAATGTGTGGCAGCCATCTTCTGGACATGGGCAAATACCGATTTGGCCGGGTAAGGTGCCAGACGCTCAGAGAATGGAGGGGGCGGAATTTGCCATGACCGGAGATTCCAAGATCGCGGGAAAAACTTGGACTGCGGTGAAACGTGTTTCTTGCCCCACCATGACGGTTTATTCGCCGAAAGGAACCAACACAGGAGTTGCGATCATCGTTTTTCCCGGTGGTGGATATCGTGTTTTGGCAATAGACCTTGAAGGCACTGAGGTTTGCAAATTGCTCGCCTCCAAAGGCATGACTGCAATTTTGTTAAAATACAGGGTACCTGCTTCTGGACCCTATTGGGACGATGTTGGCAAGAGACACAGAGATCCAAAAGCCCCCATGGCATTAGAGGATGCGCAAAGAACCGTGGGATTGACTCGGCTCCATGCTTCCGAATGGCATATCAATCCGCATAAAATCGGGGTGCTCGGCTTCTCTGCTGGAGGTCATCTCGTGGCGGATGTTTGCACGCATTTTAAACGACGCGCCTATGCACCAGTTGATGATGCCGACAATGTGAGTTGCCGCCCTGATTTTGGTGTGGCGATTTATCCGGGACACATGTTGGAAAAAACAACCCGACCATTTGAATTGAACCCAACAATACCTGTTACGAGTAACACGCCTCCGTGTTTTCTTTTGCAGGCAGAGAATGACCCTGTGGATACTGTTCGCAATTCCTTGGTTTATTATGCGGCTTTAAAGGAAGCTGGTGTTCCGGTTGAACTGCATTTATATGCGGAGGGAGGACATGCTTTTGGCGTGCGCCCCACACGTTTTCCGATAACCCACTGGCCTGACTTGTTGGAGACGTGGCTTCAAACAATTGAAATGTTTTAGCGCTGAGAGAACGTGGGGGAAAAGGGGTGGAAATCAAAAGATTACATTCCAGACTTGCTCTTTGTCTCAAACTATTGGAAGAAAGGATCGTGACTCACGAGAAAATCTTTCGTTTGGGAATATTAGGATCAGGAAAAGGCTCCAATTGTATGGCCATTGCGGATGCGTGCTCGGCGGGAATCATCCCCGCAGAGGTTGCGCTGGTCATTAGTGATGTGGCAGACGCGGGCATTTTGAGCGGAGCCAGAGAACGGAGACTGACTGCTGAATACATTAACCCAGGAAAATACAGGACCAAGCTGGACGAAACCGCAGAGCGTGCCTATGTCGACGCCTTGCAATCGGCTGAAGTCGATCTGGTTGTGCTGGCTGGATTCATGCGTATAATAAAAGGTGGCTTTTTGAAAGAGTTTCCGAATAGAGTCATTAATATTCATCCGGCTTTGCTGCCAGCGTTTCCGGGATTGGAAGCATGGAAACAAGCCTTGGATTATGGAGCCAGGGTGACGGGCTGCACGGTGCATTATGTGGACGAGGGGATTGACAGTGGACCCATTATTGCCCAAGAAGCGGTGCCCGTGCATCCAGGGGATACTCCTGCGTCATTGCAAGCGCGTATTCATCAAGCTGAACACCGGATTTTCCCGGCATCCATTGCTGCTATCGCCAGAGGGGAAGTCTCTGTGGTAGGCAAGCGTGTGGTTTGGAAAAAAACATGATTTGTGTTGAGTTTTGCCCAAATTCGCGTATTTAGCGATGGCGTAAAAAACAAAATTGTCGCTTTATCGTGCTGGCAGTGAGAAGATAATTGCTGCTCCGCGCGGGGCAGAGTTTTTTTATTATGAGTGAACAGGTTCTAAAGTTGGGATTGCCGAAAGGTAGTTTGCAGGATGCGGCTTTGGCTAAAATGGCCAAGGCTGGATTTCACATTTCCGTCAGCAGTCGGTCATACGTGCCTTATGTGGACGATGATGAACTGATGATTCGTTTGATTCGTGCGCAGGAAATCAGCCGGTACGTTGAGCATGGTTACTTGGATTGTGGGATTACCGGATACGATTGGATCAAGGAAAACGGATCGGATGTTCAAGAAGTTGGCGAATTTATTTTTAGCAAAGTCAGCAGCCAACCCGCTCGTTGGGTGTTGGCAGTGCCTGAAAACTCTCCGATCAAGAGCGTTAAAGATCTGGAAGGCAAGCGCATTGCCACTGAAGTGGTGAATATCACCAACAAATACCTTCGCGACAATGGAGTGAAGGCTGAAGTTGAATTTTCCTGGGGAGCAACCGAGGTGAAAGCCCATGAATTGGTGGATGCCATCGTGGAAATCACCGAGACGGGGTCCTCACTGCGCGCGAACAAACTGCGCATTGTTGATACGCTGATGGTTTCGACTCCGCGCCTGATTGTCAACCATGCCGCATGGAAGAACGAATGGAAACGCAAGAAGATTGAAACCATGGCCATGCTGCTCAAAGGAGCCTTGGATGCAGAGTCCAAGGTGGGGGTAAAAATGAATCTGGAGCGAAAAAATTTAGAAAAGTTGTTGCAATCTTTGCCCGCGTTGCGTAATCCAACTGTCTCGGCTTTGACCCAGGAAGGCTGGATTGCGGTTGAAACAGTTATTGACGAGCGAATAGTTCGCGAGTTAATACCGCAACTGAAGGCTGCGGGTGCGGAAGGGATAATTGAATATCCGTTAAACAAAGTCGTATACTAAAAGAAAAGATATGGGATCACTTAAAAAACGTCGTAAAAGTAAGATTAACAAGCACAAACGCCGAAAGAAGTTGCGTGCTAATCGCCATAAGAAACGAACCTGGCAGAAATAGCACCAACATGGTATCATTTCGAGGCCAAAGGGCGCACTTCGTTTACAACGGAGTGCGCTTTTAATACTATGGCCGAGTGAACTCGATACTACAGCGCTTAATAATTATCGGGGCGAGCTTGATACTCGTCTCAGGGTGTCGGACTAGTAGTCCAACAGCAGCCGGTTCTCCGGCTGATTCCATGGCAACCATGGAGCAGGCTCTTGATTCCTTGGAATCAGATTCTGAATTGGACGTAGGTATTCCCGTTACTCATCCTTCCGAAGGAAATCCGGATTCACTGGCTCATTTTGCGGCAGGCGTCAGTTATGCCTTGCGTGATGAGCAGGATCTGGCGATGGATGAATTTTATAAATCCGCCTTGGCGGATCCTCATAACGAACCTCTTGTCGTTGAAGTTTCCCGAAGCTTTCTCGCTAAAAAACAAGCTGGCAAGGCTGTTTTATTGTTGAGCAAGGCTGCTCATGTTTCTCAATCCTCCGTTGATGTTCAGTGCTGGCTTGCACAGGCGCTCTTGGAAACAGGCAAGACGAATGAAGCAGTTGCTGCCGCTCGAGTGGCTGTCAAGAAATCCGGGGCTTCAATTGAAGGCGAGGAAACTCTGTGTGCTGTGTGCCTGAGGGCGGGGCGCACCCATGAAGCTCTGAAAGTGCTTTCCCGGATGGAGAAAAAGGCCGGAGGTAGGCCGTTGGCATTGATTGCCACAGCCAGATTATATGCCGAATATTTACAAACCCATCCGGCTGATGCAAAGAGCGTGAAGTTGCGTGCCGTTCGTCTGCTTGACAAGGTGGATGTCTCAAAGCCGGGAAATCAACTTTTACTTCAGCGTCTGGCGGAAACATACCGGTATCTTGATGAACCCGGCAAGGCGGCGGAGATGCTTCTCAAACTCCTTCCCAAGAATCCAAAACCATCTCCTCAACTGGATGCCTTACGGGAACGACTGGCCAATCTGTTCCTTATGGGGGGCGACAATACGCACGCAGCAGAGCAGTTGGAGGCCATTGTAAAAGACAACCCGTCGAGTTATCCGCAAGTATGGTATGTGCTGGGAACACTGGCAGGTGACGAAAAACAATATTCGAAGGCCATTGGTTATTTTCAAAAGGCCCTTCTTTTGGATTCATCCATCGAACAGGCATACTATCAACTGGCTTTGGCACAAATTGACGTCGGGCAAACAGGAGAAGCCTTGGACACATTGGAGAAGGCGGCAGTCCGGTTCCCCAACACATTTGTGGGTGAGTTTTTTACAGGGGTGGCTTACTCAAGGCTGAAACGTTATGACGAGGCGATGAAGCATTTGACTTCGGCTGAAGTCATTGCAAAGGCAACGGATGCCAAACGGCTGACTCCTCAGTTTTATTTTCAAATTGGCGCTGCTGCAGAGCGCAATCACCAGTTTGAAATTGCGGTCGGCTATTTTGAAAAGGCATTGCAGCTTGATCCCGGCTTTTACGAGGCAATGAATTATCTGGGCTACATGTGGGTGGAACGTGGGCAGAATCTGGACCGGGCCCGTTCTATGATCGAAAAGGCGGTGAAGGCGGAACCGACAAACGGTGCTTTTCTTGACAGTCTTGGCTGGGTGTTTTTCAAGCAAAACAAGGCGAAAGAGGCGTTGCCGGTGCTTCTTAAAGCGGTGGCTTACACCCCGGAACCGGATGCTACCGTATTTGAACATTTGGGGGATGTTTACATGGCTTTAGGGCAGAAAGAGAAGGCGTGTGAGGCATGGGGAAAAGCCTTGAAAATTGAGCCCAATGATGAAATCAGCAAGAAACTGAAACAAGCTTCTGGATCTTAGTCCCTTCCATCTGGCAAGTCTGCGTTGTTGACAAAAGTATTTCATCATTTCATTGGAAAATCTGTGGCGTTTTGACTTGCTTCCACATCATTGTCCCACTACAACCTCAGAAAAATTAAAAGAGCCTATGGAAATTCTACTCGGTTGTATTTGTGGTTTCGTTGTGTGGTTCCTGGTTCGTTATCTCGTGGCCGGAGTCTACACGGTCAACCAAAATGAACGGGCTGTAAAAACTGTTTTTGGCAGGGCTGAACGGGTTGGAAACGCAACAACATTGCAGGACCCAATCTCCGAGTCTCTGAGTCCTGAGGAACGTGAGCGCTATAACTATCCTCAATTGAGGGTTATTCCACCGGGAGGACCTTACTTCAAGTGGCCGTGGGAAACGGTTTACAAAGTGTCCATTGCGACTCAAACCATCAATATGGCTTATGACCCGGAACAACCCAATGCCAACAATGGGGGCGAAGTGCTGGAGGCTGTTACAAAAGACCAGCTTAACACGGGGTTGACGGGGCAGATTCGATATCGGGTTTCCGAAAAAAACCTCTATGCCTTCCTCTTTGGTGTCAAACATCCCATTGTTCATGTCATGGGATATTTTGTTTCCATTTTGCGGGAGCGCATTGCAAATTTTGAAGCCCCCCGGCGCAAAGAAGAGAACAATCCCCTGAGCGGTTCGGAAGCGGTGACCATTGGCATCTCAATCAACGATCTGCGTAAGAATTTGCGTGACATCAATGAACACATGGATCGGGAATGTGCGTCTTCTGCCGCGCGCTATGGGATAACCTTGGATGCCTCTTTGATTACGGGAATTGATCCTCCTTCGGAGGTGGAATCAGCCTTGGCTGCGATTAACACTGCCTATAACCAGGTCTCTTCTGACATCAGTCTGGCACAGGCGGCGGCAGATCAAAAGCTCGTCCAATCCCGTCGTGCTGTGGAGATTGAAACCCTCAATGCCCAGGCGGAAGTGGAACCGCTCACGGCGTTGGCATCCCAGTTAAGCGAACTAAAAAAGAGCGGGCCCGTTGCCCTGGCCACTTATGTGCGAAATGTCCGCCTCAAACTTTTCAACAAGTCTCGCCGCGTGATTATGGAGGTGCATCATGACTAATTTTATAATTGGAGCGGTTGCGACGTTTGTCGGCATGTTCATCCTTGTGCCGGTCATCATCTGGCTTGGTGAGCAATTTGGTTTCTACACTGTCGTCCGCGAGCGCGAATGCAAAGTTTACATGCTATTCGGAAAGCCGGTTGCCATTTTGAACGAGCCGGGATTGCATTTCCTCTGGGGAAAGCTTGGATTCCGTTCCTTGATTATCAACTGGCTTGGCAAATGCCTTGTGCTTGACATGCGTCTGGATCAGGAATACCTCCGCAGCCAGCCTGTGAACAGTGAGGAAGGGGCTCCGATGGGAATTGGAATCTGGTATGAAATGTTTATTGGGGATCAGGAGGCATATCTTTTTAAGAATGCCGATCCTCGCGGATCGCTGGCGGCCAACGTGAGTAATGCCACGGTCCGATGCCTCAGCAATATGAAACTATCGGACATGCTCGAAAACCGTCATGCGATGAGCCAGACCGTCCGGGATGAGGTTTCTCCCAAGTCCCAGGAGTGGGGATATCATCTGGGGTCCGTTTACATTCGAAAGGTTCATTTCCGTGATGCGGAGATGGTGAAGCAGATCGAGGGAAAGGTGGTCAACCGTCTGCGTCAGGTTACAAGCGCCATTAAACAGGATGGAGCTAATCAAGTGAGTGTCATCACAAGCACGGCCGAGCGTCAGGCTGCCGTTGAATTTGCAAAGGCAGCGGCAATGCGCCCGGAAATTGTTGGCGCCGCATTGGAAAAAATCTCCAAGGATCCTGAAATCACAAAGGCCATGTTTGATATTTTGGAGACTCAAAACATGGTGGATGGAGGAACCTCCATTACTTTGGTCCAGTCCAACAATAGTGGTTTTGTTAAGGACCTTCTGGCTTCCCAAAATGGAGAGAAGCCGTAAAATCCGCCTGATCCTGTTTTTCAGATCATAAAAAATCCTGAAGATTTAAGTCTTCAGGATTCCATGAGAAAGAGTCTAAAAAGGGTTGTTATTCCTTGTTATCCTTGCCACTTCTGAGGATTCCAAGGAATTGCTTCATGGCAGGGGAGAGAACCTTGTTTTTCTTGTAGATGGCAGCCAGCGGGCGGTAAAGCTCAGGCCCTTCAATACGGACTTCGGCCAGACTTTGCTTGGCAACTTCCTGACTAACGGTTGTCTGCGGAGCGATGGCAACGCCGGCTTCAATTTCGACTGCACGCTTGACTGTTTCGATGTTATCGAACTCCATGACCGTTTGAACAACAACCCCAGAGTCCTTCAAGATCTTGTCAATAGCTTTGCGGGTTGGAATATCGGGCTCAAATCCAATGAAACGTTGACCGTTTAGTTGACTAAGCTTGATGCTCTTGAACTTGGCCAGCGGATGTTGCGGGTGGCAGATGAGGACCAGAGCGTCTTTCCTTAGTGGGATCACATCCAGTTTAGGATCCTTGATTGGGTAGGCCACCAAGCCGAGGTCAACTACATTACCGAGAACATCCTCATATACCTGATTAGCGCGGCGATACTCAACGTGGACATTGACGGTTGGAAAGGCCTTGAGAAAGCGTTTTAGATACGGGGGGAGATCATGCAGGCCGATGCTGTAAATTGTTGCCAGCCGCACAGTTCCAGAGATGACATCCTTGATTTCCTGGAGACGGCTGTAAAGTGAATCGTAGATCTGAATGACTTGCTTGCTGTAATCGTAGAGCACCTGCCCTTCACGCGTGAGTCGGAACTTCTTTTTGCTCCTTTCAATCAGCAGTGACTTGAATTGCCGCTCCAGTGCACTGATTTGCTGGCTAACAGCTGACTGCGTGACTTGGTTGATTTGTGCCGCCTTGGTAAAGCTTTCGGTTTCGGCCAAATCGCAAAATACTTTTAGGCTCTCAATCTGCATAAGTCTATTGAATACTCAAAATGCCCAAGAGTCAACCTAATGAATTGAATCTTTTCTTCCCTAAAAGTTTGCATACCAAGAGAAAACCTTATGGCTTCAAATTGGGCTTTCTGCTTTTATGTTTTCCAATTATCTCCAGTCTTTTCATCGATCGTCAATACTGCAAATGGAATATTGAGGGGGCTTGTCATGAGTCGAATCGAGATGAACTTGTTAGCAGTTCTCATTCTGTAAGAATTAGAAAATGTTGCTCTTCCTTGTTCAAAACACCTGAACGAAAAGTGACCGTGAAAGAGTTTTTTGGAGTCGATTTAGATTCAAGGACTTCTGCGCAAGTGAGCATATATATTTGAGGTTTTATACGACAGTTTTTTTCCTTTCTTCCAACGGTGATTTCGGCTTAAGTAACGGACGTGTATCTTGAATATTACGGGCTGAAAGAAGCTCCGTTCAACATCACGCCGAATCCGCGGTTTTTGTTTTTTAGCGCAAAGCATCGAGAAGCGTTCAACCACCTTCTTTATGGAATTCGCGAGAGGAAGGGGTTTGTTCAGCTGACGGGCGAGGTTGGGGCGGGGAAAACGACTTTGTGCCGTGCTTTGTTGGAGCAACTGGGCCCCAATTTTTCGACTGCCCTCATTTTGAACCCTGTTTTGGATGCAGATCAAATGGTGAAAGCCATCGCGATGGAGTTCAATCTGCCTGTGAGAGGGCTTGATCGGTTGGAAACGATTGCGCAGATCAATGCATTTCTACTGCGGCAGTTGGAGCAGGGGAAAGACACGGTGTTGATTATTGATGAAGCTCAGGATTTGACTCCCGAGTTGCTGGAACAGATTCGGTTGCTTTCGAATCTTGAGACAGATGATCGAAAATTGCTTCAGATCATTCTGATGGGGCAACCTGAGTTGCGCACGCGGTTGAATGACCACCGTTTGCGACAGCTTCGCCAGCGGATCACGGTCCGATATCATCTGGCTCCGCTCAAACGCCAGGAAGTTGGACAGTATATTCAGCACCGCTTGCAGGTTTCCGGGGCCAATGGAGCTCCTTACTTTACATGGGCTGCTGTCTGGCGGATTTACAGTTATAGCAAGGGAATCCCCCGTTTGATTAATGCGATTTGCGACAAGTGTCTGCTTGCTGGGTTTGTCCAGCAACGGGATAAGATAGATTTTGGGATGGTTGGATTGGCAGTGAAAGAATTGGAAGGAATCATTGAATCATGAGCCTGATTAACGATGCTCTCAAAAGAGCCAAAGAGAGTAACAAAAACCTTCCGCAGCAGGCGTCTGTCGGGTCGCCGATGGAGCCAGTGCGAACCCAAGAAAAATCCCGCCTACCGTTGTTTGTGGGATGTATCATTTGCATTTTGTGCATCACGTCCGGGGTGTTCTTCTGGAAGATGTCTCGGAACCAAAGCCCGGTCCAAAGATTGGCGACGACACAAAATGCAACCACGCCTGCGAAAAACAAGGCACAAACGCCGGTCCAGCCCCAATCCCGCACGAATGCCTTGGTTGCCTCCGCAAAGTTGTCTCCGACATCTTCCGTTATGACGATCAGAGTGGCCACTAATTCGGTTCCAAAAACGGCTCAAGCAGCATCTCGCACAAATGCGGCTCCTGTTGTGGCAGCAACGGCTGTTCCAGCCCCCAAAATACCAGCTGCCGTTATTCCGGCTTCTCAACCTGTTGTGACACAAGCTCCTCCTGCTAGTTTATCCGAAGTTAAGCTAGTTATCCCTCCGGCAGCGCCTCCAGTGGCCCCCCCTCCTGTTGTGGCAAAGTCAAATCTTCCTTTCCCAGAATTGAAATTGAAGGCGATCATCTACAAATCAAGTCATCCTGTGGCGATCATTAATAATGCCAGTCTTACCTTGGGAGACGAAATTAGTGGGGCTCGGTTGGTGAAAATTGAACCGCGAAAGGTTACGGTCAAATGGAATAACCAGACTCGCGATTTGTCCCTGGAATAAGAATTCCATTGCAAAAATGGTCTTAGGTTCCCATAATTTCAACTCGTAAAGTGAATTTCAGCACAACAACAACAACTTTTTAGCGTCCGAGTTGAACATCAACCGGACGCCAACGCCTCGACTTAATGTTCGAGGCGTTTTTGTTTAAGCGCCTGCCGGTGGCGCAAAACCGGCATAGTTCGTTATTTTTTATGGAATCGAAATCTGAAGAGTCCAAAAGAAAAACACTGGATGAGCGCCAGAAGATGACTGATCTGGAACGCCTCCGTCACTCCTGCGCCCATATTCTGGCTGCAGCCATCAGCAAGCTTTGGCCCGACGCTCAATTCGCAGCCGGTCCTGCCGTGGACAACGGGTTTTACTATGATGTCGAGGTTTCCCATCGGATCACCCCGGAGGATTTTCCTGCGATCGAAGCGGAGATGAAGAAAATCGTCAAAGCAAATCAGGTTTTTGAACGGCGGGTTGTTACTCGTGCCCAAGCGCTTGAGGATGCCCAGAAAGGTCGCCTTGCCGCTTTGTCCGAACGGTCCGTTCCCAGCAAATTCAAGTTGGACCTTGTTCAGAGCATTCCTGAAAGCGAACCAATCAGCTATTATCAGAATGGCGAGTTCATTGATTTGTGCGCCGGACCACACGTCATGCGGACAGGAAACGTGAAGGCGTTCAAACTGACGTTGGTTGCCAGTGCGTATTACAAGGGAGACGAAAAGAATCCTCAGTTGCAACGAATTTACGGAACGGCCTTTAAGAGTCAGACCGAGCTGGACGAGCATTTCAAGATGCTCGAAGAAGCCAAACGCCGTGACCATCGCAAACTGGGGCGTGAATTGGAATTGTTTGCTGTGGATGATGCCGTGGGGCAGGGATTGGTTTTGTGGATGCCCAAGGGAGCGATTGTCCGCCAGGAATTGCAAAATTTCATCAGTGAGGAATTGCGTAAACAGGGATACGATCAGGTGTTTACTCCGCACATTGGAAAACTCGGGCTCTATAAAACATCCGGGCACTTTCCCTATTACCGCGAGTCCCAATTCCCGCCGATCATCGAGCACGATTGTCTGGATAAACTCTCGAAGGAAGGTTGCTCTTGTGCCGAACTGACCAATCGTTTGAGCAAGGGAGACATCGAAGGATTCCTGCTTAAACCGATGAATTGCCCGATGCACATCCGCATTTTTGCCCAACGACCTCGTTCCTATCGCGAGATGCCCATCCGGCTTGCAGAATTCGGAACGGTCTATCGCTGGGAGCAATCCGGTGAATTAGGTGGAATGACACGCGTCCGCGGCTTTACACAGGATGACGCGCACTTGTTCGTGACTGAGGACCAGTTGGCAAAGGAAGTCGAAGGTTGCCTGGGACTTGTTAAGACAGTGCTGTCGACGTTGCACATGGAAAATTATCGTGTGCGCGTGAGCTTGCGTGATCCCGATTCATCCAAATACGTTGGAGATCCAGCCAACTGGGTCAAAGCCGAAGAGGCTTTGCGTGCCGCTGCAAAAGGACTTGGGGTGCCGTTTACGGAGGAACTGGGTGAGGCGGCATTCTATGGCCCTAAAATTGACTTCGTGGTCAAGGATGTTCTCGGGCGCGAATGGCAGCTTGGAACGGTGCAGGTGGACTACAATCTGCCGATCCGTTTTGACCTGAGTTATATTGGTGCTGACAATAAGCCCCATCGTCCCATCATGATTCACCGGGCGCCGTTTGGTTCCATGGAACGATTTGTCGGCGTTTTGATTGAGCACTTTGCTGGGAACTTCCCGCTTTGGCTCTCGCCAAATCAGGTGCGGGTTCTCACGATTAATGATGATCCCAAACTTGTGGCCTATGCGACGGAAATTCTGAATGAACTCCGTGCAAAGCAGGTCCGTGTCGACAATGATTTTGGTCCTGACAAGATCAACGGCAAGGTGCTGAAGGCCGAGGAATTAAAAGTTCACACCATGTTTGTCGTGGGCCAACGCGATATGGAATCAGGGAACGTCAGCGTGCGTGTTCATGGCAAAGGCAATGTCGGGGTGAAAAACAAGGCTGAGGCGATTGCCAGTATTCTTCAGGCCATTAAGGAACGTCAGGCCTAAAACCTGAAATCTTTTTTCACATGGCGGTGCTTGTCATGAGTGCCGCCATTTTTTTATTTCTTGAGGAGCACCTTTTGAACGTTGGTTTTACCAGTGCTCTTATTCGTGCTTTGAATTTGCTGGAGTGTTCGTAGTGGTAATGGAGGAGTCTGGTTCAATGTCTTCTGAGAAATGCAGGTGATGTGATGTCGCGGACCGTTTGGAGATTGAAGGTAATCGGGGCTGTTCGTGTCGATACCCACCAAAATATGAAATGCCGGATGGTGAAAGAGAATATGTGGAAAAGTTGAGCGCTGTTCCGGTTTTCCCAGCACAGAAGTCAGAGTTTGCACCAGTTGCGCGGTGTTGGTTGCAGGGATGAGCATTTGAAAACCGTTCTTATTGGCCGAATACTCCCAATGCGTCTCAATTTTTCCTGTCGTGACCCTGTTGGAGATGCCGGCACCGAGGTTGGATGCTTGAGAAAGAAAGAACGCGGCCAAGTCGCCCGACATCGGTTCAAAATGGGGTTTTGAAGAAGACGGAGTGGCCAGTTTTAAGGATAAAACCAAGCCAATTAACATTGGAATGGACGCAATAGTCCAGAACCAGATTCGCTTGTTCATGTTAATGGCGCCTTGTGGTTTTACGCTGTTTATAATTGACCTTTTTCTGAGGTTTGAGGTTGGGTGTGACGTCAGAATCGCCGAGCCTCGTTTTTAGTTCCTTGATCTGATCCCGTAACAAGGCGGCTTTCTCAAATTCCAAATTGTTTGAAGCCTCGATCATCTCCTGTTGCAGTTCATTGATTGTCTGGGTGACATCAAAATTGGTTCCGGTTTCCTGCAAGACCATCTGGGCATTTTTACGCTCGTCCTGATAGACAGCCAGACTGTCTTCCACTGCGCGAACGACGCTGCGTGGGGTGATGTTGTGCTCCTTATTATAAGCGAGTTGTTTTTGACGGCGGTATTCAGAGACGGCAAGGAATTTCTTGATGCTCTGTGTCATGACATCGGCATAAAGAATGACTTCCCCATGAACGTGTCGCGCGGCACGTCCCGCAGTTTGAATAAGGCTTGTGGCACTGCGCAGATAGCCTTCCTTATCAGCGTCCAAAATGGCAACAAGTGAAACTTCAGGCAGGTCCAGTCCTTCGCGGAGGAGGTTGATTCCCACAAGAACGTGAAAGTCCCCTTTGCGCAGGGCACGCAAAATCTCAACCCGTTCGATGGCATCAATTTCACTGTGCAGGTAGCGAACGTTGATTCCAACGTCACGCAAGTAATCTGTCAGCTCTTCTGAGGTGCGTTTTGTCAGAGTGGTTACGAGAACGCGTTCCTTGGTATCAACACGGCTGCGAATTTGCTCAATCAAATCGTCAATTTGTCCTTTTAACGGCTTGATGACGACTGCTGGATCGACGAGTCCCGTGGGGCGCACAATCTGTTCAACAACATGGCCTTTTGACCATGAGATTTCTTCTTCCGCAGGCGTTGCACTGAGATAGATGGTCTGGTTTTGAAGAGCTTGGAATTCCTTGAAATTCAGCGGGCGATTGTCCAGAGCACTGGGAAGGCGGAAACCGTGTTCAACAAGCGTTTCCTTACGCGAACGATCCCCGGCATACATGCCACCAATCTGGGGGACGGAGACGTGCGACTCGTCGATGACGAGAAGAAAATCACGCGGAAAATAATCAAGAAGCGTGCCTGGACGAGAACCGGGGGGGCGGCTGGCCAAGTGTCGGGAATAGTTTTCTATTCCCGAACAGAATCCCATTTCTTCCATCATTTCCAGATCGTATTCCGTGCGCATCTTGATGCGTTGCGCCTCCAGAAGCTTTCCTCGTGCTTCGAACCACGCAATGCGTTGGCCCAATTCCTCGCGGATTGTCAGAATCGCGCGCTTTGTTTTGGATTCCGGCGTTACGAATTGTTTGGCTGGGAAAATGATAACCGAATCAAGCGACTCCAGTTTTTTGCCCGTTAATGGCTCGAAACGGGTGATGCGTTCAACAACGTCGCCGAAGAATTCAATGCGCAGACCGTCCTCTGTTCCCGCTGGGCGGAGCTCAACGACATCACCACGGACACGGAATTGGCCACGCTCAAATTCGATGTCATTTCGGCCATATTGCAGATCGACGAGCCGTGTCAGAACTTGATCGCGCGTGATTTCCATTCCAACGCGCACATGGATGATGAGGGCTTCATAATCTTCACGGCTGCCAATGCCGTAAATACAGGAGACGCTTGCAATAACCACGACATCGCGCCGGGTGAGCAGAGCGCTCATGGTTGAGAGTCGCATTCGCTCAATCTCCTGGTTGATGCTGGAGTCCTTTTCAATGAATGTGTCGGTGCGTGGAATATAGGCTTCCGGCTGGTAAAAATCGAAATAACTGACGAAGTATTCGACAGCGTTGTGGGGGAAAAAATTTTTGAACTCGGCGTAAAGTTGGGCCGCCAGTGTTTTGTTGTGAGAAATCACCAGAGTGGGGCGGTCTACGTTTTTAATGACATTGGCAATGGTGAATGTTTTTCCGGAACCGGTCACCCCAACGAGGGTTTGATGTGGAGAACCAGCCAAGATCCACTCGCTGAGTCTGGCAATGGCCATGGGTTGGTCTCCAGCAGGTTGATATGGCGCAACAAGTTCAAACATGGCTAAAACCCTACGAGGCTGTAGCTCCGGTGTCAACCGGCCTTGAGCATGGCTGGTGACGCCGGGGCATTTGCATTTTCCAAGTCGAACGACTCTTGATTTGATGAAACATGCCAACATTCAGAGAATGTCGACACATCAGGAAATGGAACATGAATGACTTTAACTGCGAAATAAAGTGATTTGATGGGCAACCAGCACGGAATTTACAGCATAAATGTAATATTAATTACACACAAAAAAGTAGTTTTCATATTTTTCACACCCATAAAATCTTGTGAAGAATTGAAAGGCTCAGTGAGGTAATTATGAAAAATAATGGCTTCCGCTGGTTGGTTTTGGCCATTTATGAACATTAATATCCAAAGCCACTGCTGTCCGGTTTAAAAGCCCGGTAAAACGGGCTGATCGTGAGTGTTGGGCATATTGGGTGAGAGGGGTTGTTGAGAAAGGACCTGTAAAATGGGCATTTTCTCAAAAAGTGAAAGGCTCAAAATCTGTAAAATAGTGTATAGACTGGCAGATAGGTGCAGGCGTTTTTTAACAATGGCAACCAGGACATACACTGAAATGGCTGTCCACACTTGAATGCGCACCGCGTTTTCCGAGGTTCCATAAAAGGTTTTGATTCGCAAATGCTGCTTGATCCATTTGAAGAATAACTCCACTTGCCATCGGCATTTGTAGAGTTGCGCAATGGTTAATGCTGGTTCGGTGAAGTTGTTTGTCAGAAAGATCAACGACTTGCCGTTTTGGGGATCACAAAAACCGATCCGACGTAACACATCGGTATACTGTTGTTGAGAATAAAAGCCACGGAGCACCACGGTTTGGTCAAAGCGTAATCCAGTGCTTTTGTCAACTGTATGAGAGTAGCGCCGTCGTGAGCGAAAGTTACTCCTGGCCCGAGTCACGAAGAAGGCACCGCTCTGGTGCAGGTGGTAGAGCCGGGCAAAGTCCAAATAGCCTCGATCAACAATGTAAAAAGCGCCCGGCTCATAGTTCAATTCATCGAGAATATGGACATCGTGAATTTTTCCAGTCGTCAGAATGACCACCGAGGGAAAATTGCCACGTAAAGCCAGCAGTGTATGGAGTTTGATGGCGGCTTTTGTTTGCCGGAATTTGGCCCAGGGAAACAAAGACAAGCACAGATCAATGGTTGTTGAATCCAAAGCATAAGCCGCTTGTTTGAGTTCTACACCGAAAGGCTCATTGGCATAAAGCTCAGCGGCCAGCTTGATGAGAACATGCGCAAAATCGGAGAATATGCGGGAATTCCGTTTTTCATTGGCATCGGCCAGAGTGGTTCGGGCTGTGGGACGGGCAATGCCGCTATGGTAAAGTTTTGCCCCCAGAGCACAGAGACAGGTCTCAATATCGCGCAAACTTTCCCTGTAAGTCAGTTGAGCAAAAGCCAGCACCAGAAAGTGTTCATAAGCAGGCAAGGTGCGCACATGCTTGTTTCCGTCATAACGCTGGACACACTTTTGAAATTCGTATTTGGGGAGTTCGTCCATCAATTGGGCAAACACCGTTCGGCCTTGATTCATGAAGAGTTCTTTTACCACCAAAAATGGTAAGGAACTTGGAGAAGATGCCTTTCAAAATGAAATCGAAAAAACTCACGATCCCCATTTCACCCTTGAAATACCGCAGGAATATCAATGTTACAACAATTTAAACCGGACAGTAGTGATCCAAAGCATGTTTTTAAAAACATTATCAAATATATACTACAATATTTGGTATGAAATGTGCTTTATAAAATACGCTGTGTCTGGGAAACACAGCCATGGGTACATGGACTGGCCTTCGACACCAGTTGGAGGCCAGTCTCTTCTTTTTTATGTTGGATTTGATTCTAAAAGAAAATCAGCCAGACCAATAAAAGCATTGGAATCATGATCGGCAGAGTGTATTTGGCAATGTAACCAATGAATCCCGGGGTGTGAATCTTTTGATTGTCAGCAATGGACTTGACCATAAAATTAGGTCCATTTCCAATGTAAGTGTTTGCACCAAAGAAGACAGCGCCGATTGTCACTGCAACCACATAAAGACAGGACATGGGAGTGCTCAACAAGCATGCTATTTGAATTTGTTGCATTGTAACTGTTTTTGAAACCATTTCAGCGGAGTGATAGTGCATCAAATATTGGTAAGCATTTTTCATTTGATCAGCATGAGGTCCTGTCAATAATGCAAGATTGGTTGATCCATTGTGTATGAAATCGACCATTTGAGAAACTGTTCCAGGATCGACGAAAACCACCGTAATGGCACTGAGAAAACTCCAATAGGTGGGAGCATTGTCCAGGACACTGGAGAGTCCGCCTGCGCTGAAAAAAATCAACGCAGGAGTGGGTGTTCCAAAGGTGCTGGCATGATTTTCGAGCCAGTCTAGGGCAGGCATCATTGTGCAGAAAATCGCAAGAAATAAGACGGCTACTTCCTTGGCAGGATTGAAACTGAAATCGTTGAGCGAATGAACGGATTTATGTGTTGTAAAGTATGATCCGGCAGCGGCTGCAATCATCAGCCCTTCACGCAAAAAGGGGACTTTCTCTATAAAAACCGCACCAAAGATAATTCCCAGAAAGAAAAGATTTCTCATTCCGTGAAATCGCCAATGTTCCGAGCTTTGTTGAGCCTGCAACCGGACTTCCGGCTTCACTCGTTTGAAATTGTAGTAATCAATCACGTAAAAGATGGCCAAAAGCATTCCCACACCGAACAACCAAATTGGCCAGCAGTGTTGTGTCACCCACCAGAAGGGGATTCCCATCAGGTATCCAAGAAAGAGCGGTGGATCTCCGATGGGAGTGAGACATCCGCCAACGTTTGAAACAATAAAAATGAAAAATACGATGTGATATCCCGTGATCCGATATTTGTTCATGCGGATCCAGGGGCGGATCAGCAGCATTGAAGCCCCTGTGGTTCCAAATATGTTGGCCAATAACGCGCCTGCAAACAGAAAAAACGTGTTCTTCAGCGGAGTGGTTTCTCCACCGACGTTGATGTGGATTCCACCAGCGACTATAAACAACGAAACAATGAAGACAATGAAACTGATGTAACTATGACCTGTTTCCAGAATGCGATTTGGAGCAGACAAGCCAAAAAAATAGTAGAGGACCATTACCAGAGCAAATCCAAATGAGACTTTGATGTAATGCTTGCTCCACCACGAAGAAAAAAACAATGGAGCTAGAGCAATCAGTGTCAATAATATGCCGAAGGGCAATATCATCCATGGGTTTACTTGATAGTGCATGGTGGCGATAAATATAAAAAACTGGCCGGCTCCATTGAGGGGCCGACCAGTCCAGCGTTATTGTGATTGATTATCTGTTGTTGGCTTGGAAATATGGATAAGCCTCGTTGCCATGTTCGCCAATATCGAGGCCTTGACTCTCTTCTTCTGGAGTCACACGAATTCCCATCACTAGTTTGATAATGTACCAAACGACTAGTGAAGCGATAAACGTGAACGCTCCGACAGCGAGAACCCCTTTGAATTGAATCAGGAGTTGTTTCATGCCACCGGTAATGTCAACGCCTGCAACGGCCTTGGATACCGCGTTGTCGGCGAAAATTCCCAGAGCAAGAGTTCCCCAGATGCCGTTGGCAAGATGAACAGAAAGAGCTCCCACGGGATCGTCGAGCTTGATCTTATCGAAGAAGATTACTGCCAGCACAACCAATATACCGGCAATGGCTCCGATTACGATTGAAGCTTTCACCGTAACAAATGCGCAAGGAGCGGTAATAGCAACCAATCCAGCCAAGCAACCATTCAAGATCATGGAAAGATCGGGCTTTTTAAGCATGATCCATGCAGTCAACATTGAAGTGATGATGGCTGCGACCGCGGCTGTATTTGTTGTGACGAAAACATGGGAAATGGCAGTTCCATCACCAGCTCCCATTGTTGAGCCCGGATTAAAACCGAACCAACCAATCCAGAGAATGAAAACACCCAGCGTTGCGAGAGACATATTATGGGCAGGAATCGGCTTGATTTTTCCGCCTGGAAGAAACTTGCCCAACCGAGGCCCAAGAATAATCACACCTGCCAGCGCAGCCCAGCCTCCCATGGAATGAACCACTGTGGAACCTGCAAAATCATAGAAACCAGCAGTGCTCAGCCAGCCACCACCCCAAATCCAGTGGCCTGTGACAGGGTAGAAGAATGCAACCAGAATGAAACTGAACACGACAAACGATTTGAATTTGATTCGTTCTGCAACCGCTCCAGAAACGATCGTCGCAGCGGTGCCAGCGAAAACGAGTTGGAAGAAGAACTTGGCCAACAGGGGAACACCGGTCCATGCAATTGCCTTGTAGGCACCGTGGTAGGCGTCTCCCATCGCGGGGCTGTTATCTGAACCAGAAAGCCAGAGTAGACCGTCAGTTCCAACAAATCCATTGCCATTGCCAAACATGATTCCCCATCCGATGACATAAAAAGATAGAGAAGCACAGGCAAATACAACGAAGTTTTTTGCCAAAATGTTGACGCAGTTCTTTGATTGGCAAAGACCGGCTTCAACACTGGCAAAGCCTGCATTCATGAAGAAGACCAGTCCCGCGGTTAGAAGCACCCATACTGTATCCAGCGCTACACGCATTGTGGCTGTATTATCAGTGAGAGTCTTTACCGGATCTGGTGGCGCTGCCGGAGCAGCAGCGGCAGCCGCTTGGGCAAAGATATTTGTGCCATACAGGCACAATAAAAATACAAGTGTCAGAATATAGTATGCTTTTTTCATAGTTTTTTGATTCTGTGATGCATGTTTGGTTGTTTGATTTTCAGTCTTCAGATTTTAAATTGCTTGTTCTCCCTTTTCTTCAGTCCGAATGCGAATGGCCTGTTCAATGGGGGTGACAAAAATCTTACCGTCACCAATCTTTCCTGTCTTTGCCGCCTTAATTATGGCGCTTACAGCGGCTTCCACCTGAGCATCGGCCACCACGAGTTCAATTTTTATCTTTGGAAGAAAATCTACTGTGTATTCGCTTCCTCGATAGATTTCGGTATGACCTTTTTGTCGTCCGAAACCTTTGACTTCACTTACGGTTATTCCCTGCGCTCCAACTTCGCTTAGCGCATCTTTGACTTCTTCCAGTTTGAAGGGCTTTATTATCGCATCGATTTTTTTCATAGTTTTCTTTCAACAGACCAATTTCTTTCAAAAAAGCATTTGATATGCCATGCGAAGCTTTTCTCTCGGAGTAAAATAATCCTACAAAAAAGAATGATTTATTTTGTCATTCTGTTTGTTTTTGTACACCTGAGTATTTTTTGAACATGGCTTTTCTCCGTTAGAAAAATATTTTTTGTGAGTGATCTCAGAAAAAGCTTTAGGTCGCAGGCAAAGTTCGGGTGGATTCAAGCGTCCTGTGTTTCAAATGTTACAGTGGCAAGGCATTTTGGGTTCAAAAAATCAAACGCTTGTAAACAAACGCGAAGCAGTTAATGATTGATTCCCAACAACAAATTGCCCTCTGCAATTTCAAAGAGCTTTTGCTGATATGAAATTTACTGTGAAACGCTGTGTTGGTCTTTGCGCTGCCATGATGCTGGCGGTGCATTTTGCTTCTGCCGAAACAAACCTGGTCTCGAATCCGGGATTTGAAGAGGCCACTCTTGCTCCTTGGGTAATGTGTGAAACGGGGACTCCTATTGCCACGATCAGTGACAAAGAGGCTCATTCGGGGAAGAAAAGCCTGCTGATTCCAGCTCATTCCGCCATTAGGCAAACGGTGGGTGATGTCAAGGCCGGTGCTTATCTTGCCCGTTGCTGGGTGAAATCTGAGGAGGAACAGAGCGTCACATTTTTTCTCTACGACACAAATCGTCCTTGGGCGGCCTACACTTGTGGTGAGTTGAAGGTGCCCAAGGCTCAGTGGACTCAATTGGAGGTCTTTTGTCCGTTTGAAACGGATGGCAGGGCAACTCTCATGCTGGGGGGCTTTTCCAAGGAGTTTCGCTCATATCATGGAAATGAGCAGGAATTAAAATCGCCGATTCTTGTTGATGAATTTGAGTTGGTTCGTTGCGAAAAAACAACAGGGGCTGTTTCAGTCTGGAATGTAGCTAAAGCGCCAGCTTCTTTTGACGACTGGAATTCAAAGTCGCAATGGACCTTGGCCGCAGCCGAAATTTCAGAAACACCAGTGTTTCAGAGTCGGCATTTGGCCGGATGGATTGACAAGGAAAATGCGTCGTTGGTGATATCCGTCATTGGCCAGAATTCGCTTAAGAAACGGGTTGTCATTGTTCCTGAGCCCGCATTCAAGGCGGCCTCCTGCAAAGTGGTGCAGGACAACGGAAAAACGGGGATTTGTATTCAGAACAGTGAACGTTCTTACACCGCTTGGTTAAGTCCAATGGGTATTATTACGGTTGATCCCAAAAACGTGGCTTCGTTTTCTCTCAAGGAATGCCAGATGCGTTACGGGATTTTGCCCAGTTTTGTTGGAAGTGATCTTTGCTACAATCCGAGTAAATTAAATAACTTCAAACATGTTCTGATTCCATCAAGTCAATGGTTTGTTGGCCTAGTTGATGGCTTTGACTGCATGTTGGTGGCAACCTGGCCTTCGGACCAGCAGCAAGCGGCGTTGGATCTTGAAAAAAACTTGATTCAATCCTTGTCAATCAGAACTGACAAAGCCGGTTTTTCTGTATCCATTCTTGAACACTCCAATCTCTGGCACCAACAGGCGTTGCAGGAAGACTGGCTGGCCGAATATACCCCGCTGGCTTGGGAGAGGCCTTTTCAGGCCCGATGGATGGGGGAATTCTTCGCTTCTCCGGGTGGCAATGCGTCCTTTCAGAAGCCCTATAACGACTACTCGTTTCCCATTGCCAATGCCAAAACGCGCATGTGGGGAGTCTGGTTTGAGGATTGGAATCATTATCCATTCTTCTTTGATGGAAACCGTTTGATCGCCCATTTTGAGAAAACATTTATTCCAAAGGGTGACGCTTTATTTTACTTTCTTGAGCCCGCTGCTGCCGATCTGTATTCACCCTGTGAAATTGTTGAACAAACCTTGGGAGCGGAAAAAGCGGCAGCGCTGTTCGACATGGATGCCAATCGTCTGCGCCGTTTAAAATACTCGACGCCTGCAAACTTTTATTTGGACAGGCCTGTTTGCGCGACAACCAGGTATCTGTCCCAGATTCCCGGGGCAGACAGACCAGTGTTGGGGGTTCAATACGCGACGCATCTTTATGAATTCATCCGGGAAATCCGTGGGCGTGTTGACCAGTATAACGGCTTTTTTGGCAATGCCCGGGCATTTTTGAAAACACAGGCAGACGGCAAGCCGGAGCTGAAAAATTACATTGCCGACTTGGATTCGTTGGCGGCACAGGCTCAGGAGAAAATTGAAGAGATTGACAAGACTCAGCTTCCAACGGTTGCAAAAAAGATTGAGGAAATGAAGAAGCGTATCATGAACAACCGGAATGATGGCTTTAACTGCGCCGATCTGGATGTCCGGGACACGGCGGGGGATCAGGACGATGCCTGTCGCAGGTGCAATCGCATTGTTTTGAGAATGCTTCAGACCGCTGCCGCCCAGTGTGGTGACTCTGCTGAAAAGGCGGCCATTGTGAATTATCTGTGGTCTGAATCCCGCAAAGTGCTTCGCGAGCCAACGCGCTGGGAATCTCGCCGCACTCTTTATTTCTTTGAACCTTGATTCTCTTATAACATGTCAAATAACGATCAAATGATATCCAATCGAATTTCAATTGCATTGATCCCGGCCCTGTCCATGGTGGCTGCTGGGGTGATCTTGTCCGGTTGCGGTGATTCCCCAAAAACTGAGCCAGCCTCCAAAACGCCGGAATCTGGATCAGCTTCTGGGGCTGCTGGTGAGGCAAAAATGGTGTTGATTCCTGCCGGTGAATTCAAGATGGGCGTGGATGATGGACCGGTTGACGCAAAACCCGCTCACATGGTGAAGGTGGATGCGTTCCTCATGGACGCGTGCGAGGTAAGTCAGGAATTGTATGAGAAGACTATTGGCAAGAATCCCTCGCGTCAGAAGAATCTCAAGAATCCAGTTGAACAGGTGACGTGGTCGGCTGCTGTCAAATTTTGTAATGAGCGTTCCAAGAAGGAAGGACTGGCCCCTTGTTACAATACCAACAACTGGGAATGCGATTTCGCCGCCAGTGGCTATCGTTTGCCGACTGAGGCCGAGTGGGAATACGCGTGCCGAGCAGGGAGCACAACCCGGTTCTTCTTTGGTGATCGCCCGGAGGAATTGAAGGTCTACGCATGGTTTGACGGAAACTCGCAGTCTCGGCCCCATAATGTCGGTCAGAAGAAGCCCAATGCGTGGGGGCTATATGACATGACTGGAAATGTTTGGGAATGGTGCAATGATTTCTATGGCGCAAAGTATTACAAAACAAGTCTGGCAGAGAATCCACGAGGCCCCAAGGAAGGGGAAAAACGGGTTCTTCGTGGCGGCGCGTGGTCCAGCAAGGAGGAGGATTGCTCCTGTTCAGTGCGTAATTGCGATGAGGCTGGCTTTACTGACGTTTGCTTGACAATGGACTCCAACGGATTTCGTTGTGTTCGGAAGGCTCCCGCAAAATAGGGAGGGTGGCCGGTGACCGTGAAATCAGCAGACTTTCACGGTCTCGATTCCGAGAAGTTTTCCAAGTTTTTCAATCTTGTTGGAAATGTGGCTCAGTCCCACTGCACAATGGTGTGCCGGACCGTGCTGGTTCCATTCATTCACAAAGCGTCGTGCCCCGATGCTAAAACGGTAACGGCTGTTTGTGTTTCCAATTTCAAGAATGGGGCCTGGAACGGATTCGGCTTCGGCAGTCAGAAATTTTAGCCTGCCATCAGGTCCTTGAATGACTGCCAGGAGTGTTACCGGACCATGTTTGACAGTCATTTCGACGGAGAGGCCACGCCCAACCTTTCCGTGATAAACTTGCAACGGTCTGACCTTGGTTTTCCCCTGGGCAATCGCGATATGTCCCGGTCCGTCATGCCCCATCAACACAATGTCATCCGCAAAATCCATTGCATAATACTCCGTGAACGAGCCACCCGCGCCAAAGGTATCCATGATTTTCATGGCTTGAACGTTCTTGATTTCATATTCACCAGCAACGGGAATTCCCCGTGCCGTCAGAAGTGAATTTCCGAGAATGATTGAGCTGATGACGTTTTCGTTTTCGGCGTTTCCCGATCCCGAGTAAAAATAGGCGAGAGAACCAAGATCATGTTCCTCGATCAGGCGATCCAAAGCCACAGAGGTTTGGGCGGCGCGTTGCAATTCTTCCCTGGAACAATCAGATTGAACGTCAAATACACGATAAAATTCTTCAAGGCGCGCGGAAATTTGAGTATCGGATACTTTTCGACGCAACGCGGCAAGGTCGTCCACTTCGACAATTTCCATATGACCGCCAAATGTTGCGCAATGCTGGGTGATATCCGAGGCGATATCGAGCATTCCACAATAATAATGCCCCATCAGGCCAAGACGGTTGTGGAAAAGGACGTTTGCGACTTTTGCGGCTTCAATCCACGCATCCACCTGATCCCAGCAAGGGGGATCATCGTGCAGCATTCCGGTGACTTCGTAAAATGGGATGCGGGCGCGATTGAACACATTCGCTATTTCTGGAACGGAACAGGCGCTGCAAGTGCCTAGCCAGACCCCAGTCATGGCGGACCGATTCCCGAGCTTGTTAAATGCCACATAATCAATGGATGGCTCTGGTGCGAGATTCAGCACGATCACAGGCACTTTGGCGCGTTGAACAACGGGAAGAACAGTTGATGAAAGTGCGTAGGTGGTTACGTGGAGAAAAATAAGGTCCACATCGGATGTGCGAAACTGGTGTCCCGCAACGAGTGCTTTTTGAGGTGAATCGATCAGACCAAGATCGACGATCTCAACTCCCGGGCGCTCAAGCTTTTTATGGACAGTTGATAAATAGCCTTCCAGACGCTCCTTGAGCCCTGGAAATTGGGGCCAATATGCGTCCAAACCAATGCCGAATAGACCGATACGGACTGTGGTGTGCATGTTTTCTGATTAACATTACCGTTATCATTGCGGAATGGATGAAATGACATTTCCCATGTAAAATCAGCGTGGAATATTTTGTTTTTTTCGCCAAGTGACCGGTGATTCTCCAACCCGTTTTTTAAATTGTTTGGAGAGATGGAATGGAGATTCAAAACCGAGGATATCCGCGATTTCCTTGACAGATTTTGAGGTGTTGGCCAGAAGATCGCGGGCTTTATAGAGTCGCACTTGAAGGTGAAATTGTTTTGGGCTGATGCCGATCTGCCGCTTGAAATTGCTTCGAAGGTAGGAGTAGCTCACGCCAAGTTCTGAGGCGAGTTTTCGCAGATTGAGCGATTCCTGACATCGGAGTGTGATGAGAGCCTGTGCGCGGTCAATCTTGGCGTCCATGGATTGCTGGTGTTCCTGTTGCTGGATTCGCGCAAGAATGGAAAGTAGATGAAGCCCCAGGGTGGATAACATGTCCTGTCCGGCAAGAGCACCCTTTTGGACGATGGCGTGGCAGCGTTCGAAACAAAAGAACGCATCGGCTGTGCGGCTCGCGTGTAGAATGGGACTTTGCCGTTGAATGATGCCGCAGGCCAAGGCCTTGTCAAAGACCGTCCCTTTGAATTCCATCCAATGTTCCACCCATCCTGTTTCCTGACTTGGCGCATAACGATGCCAGACACCCGGAAAGAGCAGCAGAATATCACCACCAGTCACTGGAAACGCCCCGGCTTCGTTCTCAAAAATGCCTGAGCCTTCTGAGATCAAAATAATTTGGTAAGCTTGCAGAACGCGTCCTTGAGCCCAATCAAAATGATGGTCCAAAGGATGCCGTTTTGGCGGATAGACGCTGTGAGGTGGCACATGAGTCATTCCAGCCGATGTGGCCACACATCCCCAGAGCGAGGTGTCATCACGCTCAGGAAGGTAAGTAAAATAATCGTTCACAGCATTGTTTGATTGTCGTGAATCCAGTTTCATTTTGTCTGGTTTAAAAAGTCCAGAAAATTGGAATGAAATCTCATTTGGGCGTGCCGTAATTTCTTTCGATCTCTCGGGCTTCTGGTAAAGTCATTGTCGTTTCAAACATGGACGAAGCAGCTAACAGTGCGGAGAATATTTTTGCCGAGGCCATCGAGTTGCCACGAGGTTCAAAGCGTGATCAATGGCTTGAACTGCGTTGCGCGGGCAATTCGGAGTTGCGCCGTGAAGTCGATTCGCTACTGGATGCATTTGACAGGGCGGGGAATTTCCTGGGGAATCAGGAAAATGGAAGAAAAGGACTTCCACTGGCGACAGCCACGGGGAGCCAGGTACATGCGGCTGTGTTGGCTGGGACCTTTGTTCAAGGTGTTGATGCCGCTGACTCATCAGCAATAGAATTATATGTTGGCAAGCTGCCATCGGGGATCCGTGATGAAGTTAGAGAACGAATCAAAGCCTGTTTGCATGTTCGCCAGTTACGAGGAGATGAAAGTGGGGCCACTAAAATGGCTGGTGAATTACCACCGTCTCTACCGGGATATGAGATTCGCCGAAAAGTGGGGGAGGGGAGCCTCGGAATCGTCTACGAAGCACAGGAGGAGAAGCTTAACCGCCGTGTCGCCATCAAAGTGCTTCATCGCGGTTCGGATGAAGCCGTCAGAGGCCGGTTGTTAAAGGAGGCACGGAATGCGGCTGCGTTGCGTGATCCCGCTGTGGTGACAATTTATTCCGTGCTTGATGAGGCGGAGCCACCGGCAATTGTCATGGAGATGGTGGATGGCTTTCCGATTGATCAATTTGCAGCCCAACTCAATTTTGAACAAAAGGCGCGGCTTTTGCGTGAAGTGGCGCGGGGATTGTCCGTGGCTCATGCCAGCGGCTTGATTCATCGGGATTTAAAGCCGGACAATGTCATTGTCGGACCGGATATGCGACCGCGCATTCTGGATTTTGGTCTTTCACTTTCTCTCGAAGAAGCCGGGCGATTGGGGCGGAGTTTTGAAGGGACGCCTCTTTATGCGTCTCCAGAACAGGTGCAGGGACGCCCGCTGACTGCTGCCTCCGATGTGTTTTCTTTGGGAAGTTTGATGTTCAAAGTCCTCGCGGGGAGAACTCCGTTTGCTGGAAAAACAACCGGCTCGACATTGGAGGCTATTGCAACCACCGCTCCGCNCGGATCGTCCCACCGCTCAGGAAGTGGCGTTGGAATTGGGACGCTTTCTGGTGGGGGAACCTGTCAGACTGAAGCCTAAATTATATGACGATTTGTTGCGTCGCAGCATCAGTGAATATTCGAATCAGGCTCGTGAATGGGAATCCCAGAGCATTATTACGCACGAGGAACGTGACTCTCTTGAGGTGGTGCATCGGCGGTTGTTGGCGGATGAAGACAACTGGTTGATTGATGCTCGTAGAATCACTTTCTTGCAGACCGTTTTGTCGGGAGGAACCTGGCTTGCGGTGGTTGCCTCTGTGCTGATGGTCTGGCTATTGCGTGAGGAATTGGGCGAACCGTGGAAGTGGGCGCTTCCAGGACTTTTTGCATTGGCGTTAATAATTGCAGGGCACGTGGCCCGGAAACAGCGCGAAATGTTGGGCGCGGCCACCTTTTTGGCAGGAGCCGCATTGGCAATTGCTCCCTGCACTTTGGCTTTGCTTGCCGAGACGGGGATTTTCGGGGTGGCTCCAAGTGGGATAAAACAATTATTTGACAAAGATTTTACCAATCAACAGGCGCTTGCAGCGTCATTGGCAGCCTTTGGTGTATCTGCCTTTGGTTTGTGGAGATTGAAGATGACTGGTTTTGCGTGGACTTGTGCTGCGATGGCGACGGCGAGTTACATTAGTTTTTTATTGTTGTTTGATTGGTTGGAGAAGAAGCCCGAAATTCAGGCGTTGTGGTGTCTGCCATTGGTGGGGATGGAATGGGTTGCTCTTTGGTTGGAACGAAAGGGGAGGGTTCGCTGGACGATGCCGTTTCACTTGATCGCATCACTGGCTTTGGTTGCTGGATTGGATGTGATGGCATTTTGCGGTCCGACTCTTTCCATGCTGGGAATTACCGAATCGGGCTGGCCTTACTTTGACCATTGCAGACAGGTATCGCTTTCCGTGGTGGCCAATGGTGTGTGTTTTCTGGGGCTGACTTTGCTGGCGGAACGATCGTTTAGCCTTGATTTGAGACGCATGGCCAAGTGGCTTGAATTGCTGGCCATCATCCACGTTTTGAGCGCTCTGTATGTCAATGCGTGGAATCACCATAACGCAGACTTTTTAAGGGTGGATGTTGCTCTTTACATTACTGCTGCCGTGCTTTTTGCCGTTCTTGCTCCATTTCGTTCACGGTGGCGAATGTTGGTTGGAGGGTTGATCGGGTGTGGACTGGGAAGTTATCTTTTGGTGAGCCTTGGGCTTGTGGCAAAAAAGACGTTTGTTGTCAGTCTTGGAATTGCCGGCATCTCTCTGGCGTTCGGGGCATTTTTGTTTGTTCGCCTAAAGAGCGCATCTAATGCTGGTGTGAATCGGAAGATTCAAAAATAATGATCGTTTACTGCGGATGGAACTGTCAAATTGTCCCATTCGAATTTCGAAGACGGGTGATTTCACGATAGAGCCAGGCACGGGAAAAGGCCCAATGACGTTTTGCGGTTGGTTCTGAGATGCCCAAAATTTTGCCTGCATCACCTAATGTCATGCCGGTGAAGAAGCGGAGCCTGACCAATTGTGCTTTTTCTGGATGCTCAATTGAAAAACGTTCCAGCGCTTCATCCAGTGCGAGGACTTCCTCATTGTCCATTGCCGAGGCAAGATCAAGTGAGTCGATATTGACGCGTTCCAGATTTCCACCATGACGAACGGCATTTTTCCGCCGAGCGTTTTCAATGAGAATGCGTCGCATGGCTTCTGCGGCAGCCCCAAAAAAATGAGCTCGGTTTTGCCATTGGGGTTGATGATCTCCGCCAAGCCGGAGCCAAGCTTCATGCACGAGAGCAGTTGCCTGAAGTGTCTGCCCCGGAGCTTCCTGAGCCATGCGACTGGCGGCGAGTTTGCGCAATTCGTCATAAACCATCTCCAGCAATTGCGCTGCGATGGGCGATTTCTGATCTGAATCTGGCTTGTTTTGATCTTCGGCCATGGATTGCGTGTCTGCCGGCGGTGTTGTTCATCCGCCGGAGAAAAACGCTTTCGTCAGTTATTTGACATCGAGGCAGATGAGTTCGCCAGGGTTGCTGCGACAATAAATAAGACCGTTTGCCAATGTCGGGACGGTCCAGCATTGACCGGTGAGAACTTGTGCCTTTGAAATGAGCTTGAAGCCTTCTGGAGACGGTGTGGCGGTGGACAGTTCACCTTTGTTGCTGAGAATAATCAAAGTCTTGTTAGCTATGGTGACGGATCCCGAGCCAACCCCGGGGTGCTTCCACTTCGTTACTCCAGTTGCAAAATCGATACAGCGCAATTCCGCCTTGTCTCCCGCCTCGCCATCAATGCCATAAAGATAGCCATCGAGAAGAACGCAGGAATTGAAGTGATTGCGCATCTCCTTGTTTTCCCAAATCGTTGTGGGCTTTCCGTCTTTAATCTCGAAAAGGGCGGCTCCGTGGTTGTAGCCGGAAGAAACAAACACTTTGTCGTTGAAAACGATGGGATCTGCGGCGTTGATGTCGTATTGGGTTTTCCAAGGGTAGGACCAGAGAAGCTTGCCAGTTTGCGGATTTACGGCAGCAACAGTATCGAACAAAGCGAATGTGATTGCTGGGGCTCCATTGTATGTAAATGGCACGGCAGTGGAATAACCGGGAGCTTTCTTGTTGGAAATCCAGGCGACAGCGCCGTTTTTTTTGTTGAACGCAACGCCACATGAACCGGCGTTATAAATCACAAGGTCCTTGTCAATATAGGCTGAACCAGAGATGCCCCAGACTGGTGCAGGAAGGCCCAGGTCGTCGACGACATTGGTTTTCCAGATGATTTTGCCAGAATCAGAGGCGAAACAAAAGACATGGCCTTTACGACTAATGGTGTAAACAAAATTTCCATCAACGGTTGGGGTGGCAGTGGGACCACCCAAAAAATATTTGGGATCGAGTTCGCACTCGTAAGTGTAACTCCAGATTTTGGCTCCGGTTTTGCCATCAAAACAAAAGACAGTGTCCGATTCGTTATTTGCGGAATCCTTGCCATTACCCATGGTATATACCCGTCCATTGGCGACAGAAATGGAGGAAAAACCTGTGCCAATCTGGGCGCTCCAAATTTTTTTTGGGCCCGAGGCAGGCCACTGAGGATTCCAGCCTGTTTCAGTCGAAATTCCGTTGTGATCAGGGCCGCGCCAGTTTGGCCAATCGGCAGCATGAGCTGAAAAGGTTGAAAAAACAACAGCGAGCGCTAGAGCTCCGAAAGAACTGAGGTCATGTCTTTTCATGGCGAGGAGGGTTGCAGCAGTTTATCCCAATGTCAATTCCGAGATGGAATGCCAAAACTTCTTTTGGGATGAATCAAAGCTTGTTTTTAAACGTCGATTCTTCAAGTCTTCATTATATTTATGAAAAAGTCCTTTTGTTGGACATTTGCAGTCTGTCTGGTCTCTGTTCAGGCCATGGCAACGGATTTCTATGTCTCCCCCAATGGCAATGATTCGCAGCCAGGCACGCGCAGAAAACCCTTTGCTTCCATTTTTCGTGCCCAACAAGCTGTAAGGACTGAAAGGACGGTTCATCCCGATCAAGGTGTAAACGTTATTTTTCGTGGGGGTGACTATTGTCTTGATAAGCCACTTGAATTGAAGGTGCAAGACTCCGGGGCATCTGCTGGAGCGCCTGTGACCTATCGAGCCGAGTCTGGAGCGAATGTGGTGATTAATGGGGGNAGAAAGATTACCGGTTGGGAGCAATTGAAGGATCGACCCGGTGTCTGGAAAACACGCGTCGCCGTGGAGGATGGAAAGCAATGGAGATTCCAACAGCTTTGGGTCAACGGACAGCGAGCCATTCTGGCGCGCACGCCGAATTACTGGGAGTTTAATACGGTTAATGGCGTTGATGAACATCCAGTCTCTGCAGGAGAGCAAGAAATGGTGCATACATTTTTTGTCAACGGAAGACAAGTTGCCTTCTTAAGCAAATTATCGGCTGAAGAACTTCAGGACGTTCAGGTCGTTGCTTTTCATAAATGGGACACGACGCGGGAATACTTGAAATCCGTTTCTGTCACGCAGAATCGGTTTGTTACTTTTGGAAGCAAGATGCAACCTTGGAATTCCCTGGATAAGAATCTGCTTTATTACTTTGAAAATTCGTTTGCCGCACTGGATGCACCAGGTGAATGGTTTTTGTCTCGTGATGGCTGGCTTTATTATATTCCCCGTTCCGGTGAGGACATGAAGACCGCAGATGTGTTTGCTCCGGTGCAGGAGCGATTTGTAACGATTGCTGGTGAAGTGGGGAAAACCAATCGGTTGGTTCGTCATATTCGTTTTGAAGGATTGAAATTCCGCTATGGAGAATTTCGAATTCCTACCAATGGTCTTCCTCCAACGCAGGCAGGCATGAATACAGAGGCCACAGCGATTCAGGTTGACGGCGCTCGTGACATTGAATTCCGGGATTGTGCAGTTGAACATATCGGAATGACCGCTTTTTGGTTTCGAAAGGACTGTCAGGATTGCAGAGTGGAAAAAACGCGCATGTTTGATCTGGGAATTGGCGGAGTTCGAATCGGAGAGACAGGCGATCCGGGAGAGGCTGTGCNCACGCGTGGCATCACCATTGACAATTGCATTATTCAAACAGGAGGACGGATTGTTTACCAGGCGGTTGGCGTGTGGATTGGCTTCAGCCCCGATAACACAATTACTCATTGTGATATCGGCGATTTCTTTTACACGGGAGTTTCCGTTGGCTGGCGCTGGGGATACGATCCGAGTTCCTGTAAACGGAACAAGATCGAGTTTAATCACATTCATAATCTCGGTTACCGCATTCTGAGTGACATGGGGGGAGTTTACACTCTGGGCCCCTCAGAAGGGACGACCATTTGTAACAATGTCATCCATGATGTTTACTCAACGCGCTACGGTGGATGGGGACTTTATCCTGACGAAGGGAGCTCGGGCATTTTACTGGAAAACAATCTTGTTTATAACGTCCATGACGGATGTTTCCATCAGCACTACGGGAAGGAAAATATTGTTAGAAATAACGTGTTTGCGTTTAGTGAAGAGGGGCAGGTTGCCTTGTCACGGGCGGAGCAACATCTCTCGCTGACTTTTGAGAACAACATTGTGTATTGGGACAAAGGCTTTCTTTTTGGTTATGGCGGCTGGCGTGCCGGGGCCAAGGTGTTGATGCAAAATAACCTTTATTGGCATGCTGAAGGAAAGCCATTTGATCTGGTGGACATGACCTGGGAGAAATGGCAGGCATCAGGAAAAGACAAGGGGTCATTGGTTGCTGATCCGTTGTTTGTAAATCCGGCAAAATACGACTTTCATCTGCGACCAGGCTCTCCTGCTGAGAAGATAGGGTTTAAGCCGTTTGATTATTCAAAGGCGGGTGTCTATGGTGATGCCAGATGGAAGCGCTTGGCCGAATCATTGAGTTGTCCAAAACTTTATGTCGTTCCACCTCCAGAACCTGTTTCAATAAAGGACGATTTTGAGGGGAATGTTTCATACTTGCTCAATGAGGCTCAAAAGGATGTTGAAGGCCGAGAGGATTTGATTTCCGTTACAGACAAATTTGCTGCCAGCGGCAAGCACAGCTTGAGATTTCATAAGATTCCGGGACTTCAACATTCCTGGAATCCGCATCTTTTCATTGATCCCCAATACGCAAATGGCAATGCTATATTAAGTTTTCGCATCCGTCTGGAACCTGGGATTGTTGCAGTTTGCGAATGGCGGGATCAAGGGAATAAGTATCATGTTGGCCCCACTCTGCGTTTTGAAAACAAAAAGCTTTACTGTGAGAATCAGAAGAAACTGATGGATATTCCCGATGATGCTTGGATTGGAATTGAAATACATACCGCACTGGGAAAGGAAAGAAGCACATGGAATTTGACGGTCACATTGCCAGACGGGAGCAGAAGCAATTTTGAGAATTTACCCAACGATCCAGCTTGGAAAGAAGCACGATGGATTGGATTTGTGACAGCGGCGGGTGAAAATAAGTCATTCTATCTGGATGACGTTGTGTTGGAAAACAAGTAGTCAGCCAGTGAGAAGAACTTCGTTTTTTAAACCTGGGAAACTTGAATGGGGGCACGTTCAAAGTCGTTGGCTCCCATGAGCGGCGCTGGTTGCAACCTGGCTAGTGTTGCAATGAAACGGTCGGGAACGATTTCTCTGCGGATGTTGTAATAAGTGGCAATTTCGTTGTAATAGCCGCGAGCCAGTGCGATGCGTTGTTCAGTGTCAGAGAGATTCTTTTGCAGCTCCAAAAAGGCAGGTTGAGCAGTCAGTTCTGGATACTTTTCGGCAATGATTTTCATGGTTGCAGCGACTGCATGATAATCAGGGCCAGGTTGTCCTGGAGGCGTGGCTTGTGATTCTGCGCGGAGGCGCGCCAGTTCGGTTTGTGTGTTCTTCTCATAATCCCGAAGCCCTTTGACAACTCGTTCAATATTGGGAATAAGATCAAAACGGCGTTTGAGTTGGACATCGACTTGGGCCCATCCCTGTCGCACGCGTTGGCGCAAATCTACCAGACTATTGAAGACCATCCAGACCCAAGCACAAAATGCCACGAGAAGGTAAATGAATCCTGCAATGGCGAGAATTGTGTAGTTTTGAACTGGCGCGTTATTATACATCAGGAAAATTCCCCCCAGCAAAAGAATCAACCCCAGGAACAACCACCCCCATTTGCTCCAGCCAAGGCCGGAGCTGACTTGTTCCTCACTTCGAGTGGATATTAAAAACATGGGGGCGGCAGGATCACTGGCAATTTCAGCAGCGACGATATCTTGGCGTTCCCGAGCTTGTCCAACAACGTAGAGTGGAGTGTGTAATACAATTGCAGTTTCAGTAAACCTTCGGTAATGGTCTGAATTGGGGACAGAAGTTGCCGGGCCTTTACCGTAATAAAGTGGATTGCCAATATGGCAGCTTTCACTGAAGACGGTTTGTGGTTCCATTTTTGCACCTTCTGGACGGATGAGAATGTATCCACAATCATCTTTCAGGTAGAAAGCTTGCATTTGGCCACCGTTTGCGACAGTTGCCCATCCACTCTCCGTGCGCGTACGAGTGTGGGTTTTACCATCACTATCGGTATACGTTTCCGTGACCAGGCGGGACCATCGCTCTTCGATGGACCATTGATAGTAGACAGATGGTTGTCCAGCCAGATAGCTGGTAAGTGGAGATGCAGATTCAGCGGAACCTTTCAATTCGACCAGCCCAATGAATACTCCCGTGGTTTTGGAAGTCGGCAAATCATTTACAAGCCGTTGCCTGCGAGCCGATCTGACAGCAGCCCAAAGACACCCAATGCTAAACAGGGCACCGAAAATCGGCAGAAGGATCACGTTGCTCATTTCCTGCTCAAAATACCTGTTGCTACGGATTTGTGAATTATAAAAGCGGACGGATTCTGGAATTTCGAAATATTCTCTCTTTTTGCAGTAGATTTTGTAATGCTAAAAAGAACTAAAACCACATTGACACATTACCAACAATTAACGACTATTACCGCTGTTCAAATCATTTCGTGATGGCAAAAGGAATGTCATCGCATTCCCCTGCTGTCATAGCACATGTAAGAATTACATGGAGCAAAATAACGGTCTGAGAATGGAAAAATCAGTCAGCACATAAAAGACGTTTTTATGTGAGAAGTCGAATTCAATAACCGGAAATGGGGGAATGATAATCAAATAACAGTAATCGAATATGAAAAAACTTATGAGAATGTCCCGATCAATGACAGCAGCTATTGCGGGACTTGCCTTGGTTGCCTCAGCCGATCTGGGATTGGCCCAAGGTACCAATACGACATTCACTTTTGATACCGATTCATCAGTTTCATCCTTCGCATTCTGGTGGGGGGTTCCAACTACTTTTCAATGGGTTAGTGAAGATGCTGATGCGGATCCCAACTCTGGTTCGGTTCAGTATACGGCTTCATTCACAGGAGTAAAAGGAGATCAATTCATGACCTTCTTCACTATTGCAGGTCGTTGGGGGTGGGACGATGGAACGATTCTTGATGCATCAACTTATACCAACTTGTCCTTTGACATTAAAGTGGATCCATCCTCAAGTCAGAGAAAGGATTACAGTGATTTTGGGGTATTGGAAGTGGGAATAGTCTCAAAGGGGTGGACTCCCAATCCCGTTGGTAATGTAACTATTCCACTTTCTGCCACGAATGGTTGGGTGCATTTCAGCCTTCCAATTTCTTCAGGATTGAGCGGATTGGATACTTTGGTCGGGTTTTATCAGAAAATGTGGTCCGATGGTGAGACCACGAATACACTGATTTTTAACCTCGATAATTTTAAGATGATAAAGTCTGATAGCACCATAATTCCCAATCCAACCGTCAGCCTTGCTCCCGCCGTCCCTGGCTTGCTTTTGGGAACCACTGCAACGAGTGGGCAATATGGCCGGCAGAGTATTTATACCATGGGAGACAACTTTTCGTGGGTTGGAGCGTCAGGGAAGGTGACTTATTCCATTGAGATTAAGGATGCTCCTGCCTCTTCGGATTTCCAGACACATGTTTTCTTCGTTCCTGAAAATGGGGCTCCATATGGAGCTGGGGATAACTCAGTGGACTGGAATTGCACGAATCTCTTTTGGCTGAACATCCAATCTGGCAATGCACAATTGAGATACAAGACCAACAGCGGTTCGGCCAATTCTATGTTGTGGAACTCTGACCCGGCAAATGGGGCGGTTGGTGTTTTGGCAATATTGAATTGTCCTTCCCCTGTGGGCGTATGGACCCTCACATTTGAAAATGATACGAGCATTACACTGACATCACCAGCGGGGGGAACCACAAATGTATCAATCAGTTCTGAATCGGCCCAGCTTTTCGCCAATCCGCTTTTCATCGATTATGGTGTTCAAGCCAATAATACGGCAAATGAGGGCGCTGGCACGACGGTGAAACGCATTTGGACCTCTAATACAACAAGCACACTAGATGACAGCTTTTCAGGAAGCAGTTTGGACACGAACAATTGGGGATATGCTGCTCAGGATAGCGCAGGAATAACGGTGGTTTCACAGGATGCAGCTTATTGGTTCAAATGGACATTACCGGCGGATTCCTCTGCGTCAGTTCTTTCTGCTCCGTCAATCACCGGACCTTGGACGGATGCGGGATTAACAGCCGTTCGTCAAGTTGGCACTATGCGTGAAGTGGTGATTCCGACCTCATTAGTTGCCTCCACCAGTAAGTTCTTTGCCTTGGGAAAGAGAATGTTCACGAAGCTCCAGGTGCTCATGCCGGGTGAAACGGCAGCTCCGGGAACCACAACTGGCAAGACGGGAACTCCGGATGTGCAGACAGTGGGCACCGAATTCAGTGTTGTCATCAACTCTGTGGACGACAATTGGTATCCTGTCAAATCCACTGACACACTTCACTTCACTTCAAGCGAAGAAACTGTCTTGTTACCAGATGATACGGCTTTGGTCGGCGGAACTGTTACCATAAAGGTAACGTTTAACACGCTTGGTTCCTGGACTGTCACCGCGTCCGACATGACGGACAATACAAAGAAATCGGGCGCAAGTTCATCAACAACAGTCCAATAGAAACCATTCACATGGGATGTCGTTGAAAAGGCGTGGGGGTTGCTTTTGGGTGATCCCTGCGCCTTTTTCATGAGAGAAATAGAGCGTTTTCGTTTCCAAATGGACAAATCTGGGCTCGCGAATCGCGCTAGACGCCGAGGCGGCATTCTACTAAGTTGTTCCTATGTCAAAAGCGAAGGGCGCTGAAGGCGCCTCGGACCTGAATTCAAACCTGCCTTTTGAAGAGGCTGTGAAACGACTTGAATCGATTGTAGAATCGATGGAAGCCGAGGATCTCCCCTTGGAGGCACTTCTTTCCAAATACGAGGAAGGAACCCGCCTGACATTGCATTGCCAGGGAAAATTGGAGGAGGCCGAGCTGAAGATACAACGTCTGGAAAAGAACTCCAAAGATGGTTTGGGGCTTAAACCGATTTCCTTGGAAGACGCTTCTAGCGGAGAAAAAGAGAATTGAACCGTTTAAAGCATCTATTACGCTTTGATTTAAGTGTTATTTTCTAAATTGTCATGAGCCGTTATTTAGACATGGTTGATCATCCATCACACGTCAAGAAACTGACGTTGGAACAATTACAGGTATTGGCGGACGAAATTCGCACGGAACTGATCACAAAACTCGCCGCCCACGGAGGGCATTTGGGGCCCAATCTGGGGGTGGTAGAACTGACCATTGCGTTGCACAATGTCTTTTCCACACCTCACGACAAATTTGTTTGGGATGTCAGCCACCAAAGCTACGTTCATAAAATCCTTACTGGCCGCAAAAGCCGTTTCCCCACCATTCGCACAACAGGTGGCTTGAACGGTTTTGCCCTCAGAACAGAGAGCGAGCACGATTGTTATGGAGCGGGACATGCGGGAACCGCATTGTCTGCCGCATTGGGAATTTGTGCTGCACGTGATCAACGCGGGAGCGATGAAAACGTGGTGGCAATATTTGGTGATGCGGCACTGACCAATGGCATCTCCTTTGAGGCATTAAACAACATTGCCAATACAACGAAGAAGATCATTTGTGTTCTTAATGACAATGAATTCAGCATTGCCAAGAACGTGGGAGCCATAGCTTCTTACCTCAACAAGCTCATAACCAACCCTCGCTATAACCGGATGCAAAATGACTTGCAACGGTGGTTGAAGAAGCTCCCCAAAGGTGCGATTGCCCTGAAATTGGGGCAGAAGGCAGAAGAGGCAATTAAGGCAGCGGTTGCCAAAGTGACTCTTGAACAAAATGTTGGGGATGGCGAATCTGATGGGCGCGGCGGTTACGGCAGCAGTCTGATTTTTGAAGAAATGGGACTGCGGTATTTGGGGCCTATCGATGGACACAATCTACCTCTCCTCATCAGCTCCCTTGAGTTTGCGAAGACCTGCGATATGCCGGTTGTGCTGCATATTTTGACGAAAAAGGGAAAAGGCTACGATGCTGCCATCAAATCCCCAGAGAAATTCCATGGGTGCGGTCCGTATGATGTCAAAACAGGGCAGACAGTCGCAGTCGCTCCGGGGGCTCCGTTGCAATATCAGGAAGTCTTGGGTGAGACACTGGTAAAACTGTGCCAAAAAGACAATACCATTGTTGGGATTACCGCAGCCATGCCTGGTGGAACCGGTTTGAAGGCCCTTGAAAAGGCGTTGCCCAATCGCTATTACGATGTGGGGATTGCGGAGGAACATGCGGTGGTGTTTGCTGCCGGCATGGCGACGATGGGATTCCATCCAGTGGTGGCCATTTACTCGACGTTCATGCAGCGTGCTTTTGATTGTATTGTGCATGATGTCGCCCTGCAAAATCTCCCTGTCATCCTTTGCATGGACCGAGCCGGGCTGTCCGCGAACGATGGACCGACTCATCACGGCTTATTTGATATTGCCTATCTGCGCTGCATTCCAAATCTCGTTGGAATGGCGCCGAAGGATGAAGATGAATTTGCTGATATGCTCTTTACGGCAACGCATCAGCAGCACCCCATGTGCATTCGTTATCCCAGAGGGTATGCCGAAGGGGTTCCCATCAAGAGCCAGCCTCGACTGCTAGAAATCGGCGTTGGTGAAGTTACCCGTGCCTACACTCAAAACAACGGACGCAAAGTGGCGCTTTTTGGACTGGGAAACATGCATAAAGTCGCCCAAAAAACGGCTGATTTGCTGACTGCGGAAGGATTTGATTGTGCGGTGATTAATCCGCGTTTTACCAAGCCCATTGATATTGGTTTGACCGAGTATTACGGACGTTCAGCAGAAGTGGTCGTAACTTTTGAAGATCATGTTCTGGCTGGAGGATATGGATCCAGCGTTCTGGAGTTGTTCAGTGAAAAACGCATCACGACCCCGGTGATCCGGATTGGCTGGCCAGATCAATTCATCGAGCATGCTTCCACAGTGGACGAATTACGCGAAAAATACGGTCTGACTCCAGCCAACGCGATGGCAATGGTCAAGGCTCAATTCTCTGAGCATAAGGAGCAGTCCATTCGCGCCATGGCCTGACGCTTATGAAACAATCCAGCGAATTGGAAACTCAAGCTGCGCTGCAAGTAGCCGCTCTGATGGCTGCCGCAGCGAGGACAGCCCCAAAAACTCGTGGCATCGATAACATCCGCATTGTTTCCATTGAGGATGAGCCGACCAAAAAGACGCTCCTGGCAAAAATGAGGGAGATTGCCCAAGCGGAAAGGCGTCCCAGCTTTGAACGTGATGCCGGGTGCATCGCTGCGTCTCCCGTGATTTTGGTGATTGGCGTGGCTACAAATCCATCTGGATTGAATTGTAGTTTCTGCGGTCAGGAAGCCTGTCAAGCATTGACAGATATGAATGGCGTGTGTTCCTTTAACTCGATTGATCTTGGCATTGCATGCAGTTCGGCTGCTGCCGTGGCTGCTGATATGCGGATGGATAATCGTATCATGTTTTCCATTGGACATGCGTGCATTGCATTGAAAATCTTTGGTCCGGAGGTTAAGCAGGCACTGGGGATTCCCATCAGCATCACCGGGAAGAGCCCGTTTTTTGACAGGGCAAAATAGGTTTTGTTTTGTGGATGGGAAATCAGGGTTTTTATTGGCGTTTTGAGCTGATCGGAAATAATCTGAACAGAAACTGCTTTAAGAAAGTCAAAACGTTCATGAAATCTAACTGTCAAGTTAATCAGCTTCGCGCTGGAGTCATCGGCACTGGTTTTATTGGTCCAGTTCACATTGAGGCCCTTCGTCGGCTTGGTGTCAAAGTAAACGCTCTGTGTGATCTTCCCAAAACCGTCCAGGCACAAGCCGAAAAATTTGGCATTCCCAACGCCTTTGGTGACTATAAGGACCTGCTTAAATCTTCCGAAATTGATGTCGTTCATATTGCGTCACCCAACCGATTCCATGCGGAAATGGCGCTGGCGGCCTTGGAAGCTGGAAAACACTGTGTTTGCGAGAAACCGCTTGCCATGACAACCGAGGAAACCGCCCGGATTGTCAAGATGGCCAAGGCAAGCAAGACCGTTTTTGCTGTCAATTATAACATTCGTTTTTATCCCGCGGTCTTGCAGCTTCGCCAAATGGTGGCTTCGGGTGAACTGGGCGAAATCATTCATGTCAATGGTTCCTACATGCAGGACTGGCTTTTCTGGGATACCGATTACAATTGGCGGCTCCTTCCGAGTGAAGGTGGAAAGCTGCGTGCTGTTGCGGACATCGGCACGCACTGGATGGATTCAGTCTCCTTTATACTTGGTTCTCACATTGATTCCGTGTTCTCCGTGTTGTCTACATTCCACAAAACCCGTAAGCGTCCACTGGGGGAAGTTCAGACGTTTTCAAAGGCGGGAGCTGCGACCCAATACGCCTCCTATAATGTGGAAACCGAAGACTTTGCGAATGTTCTGCTGAGGTTTGGCAATGGCGTGCCAGGAAACCTTGCCGTATCGCAAGTGGCGGCTGGACGTAAAAATTGCATCCGAATTGAAATTTACGGCTCCAAAAAATCTGCGTGGTGGTGCTCCGAAAATCCAGAGATTTTGCAGATCGGCAATCGTGATACGGCCAATGAAGTGGCATTTCGTGGAACCCCCGCTTTTGGAACCGGTGCTGCAGGCTTCATGGATTATCCGGCGGCTCACGTCGAGGGATTCCCGGATACCTTCAAAATGGAGTTCCGATCCATCTATTCTCAAATTGCAGGGAATTTGGGACAGGCGAAGCCTTTACATGCCACTGCGGAGGATGGTCACTACGAAGTGGCGGTTTGCGAAGCCATTTTGCGTAGCAATCGCGAGAACAAATGGGTTGATGTCACAAAAAACAAATAATTGGAGAAAAGTATGAAGCTTGGTTTTTTTACTGCAATTCTTCCGGAACTGAATTTTGAACAAGTGCTTCAATTTGCAGCCGACAATCATTTTGCTGGGCTTGAAGTTGCGTGCTGGCCATCGGGAAAAGCTGAACGCAAATTTGCCGGAGTAACACATATTGATGTGACCGGGCTGACGCAGTCGCGTGCAGATGAAATCAACGGCTTGTGTTCCAAGTATGGCGTTGGCATAACAGCCCTTGGTTTTTATCCAAATCCTCTGGACCCCGACCCCAAGGTTTCAAAAGCCGCCGTTTCACATTTAAAGAGCGTCATTCAAGCAGCGGAGCGCTTGGGCTTGCATAACGTGAACACATTTATCGGAAGAGATTGGCATAAGACGATTGATGAGAATTGGCCAGTGTTCTTAAAAACATGGAAGCCGCTGATTGCGTTTGCCGAGGATCACGATGTTAAAATTGGCATTGAAAACTGCCCGATGTTGTTTACTCGTGATGAATGGCCGGGTGGAAAAAATCTGGCGGTTTCTCCAGCAGTCTGGGATCGGATGTTCAATGACATTCCATCGAAGAACTTCGGTTTGAATTACGACCCATCCCATTTTGTCCTGCAACAAATGGACCCGGCAAGCCCGCTTCGCCGCTTCAAGGACAAGTTATTCCATCTCCACGCCAAAGACATGACGATTGACGTGAACAAGCTGGATGAGTTTGGAATTTTTTCACTGCCAAAGAACTGGCATACGCCAAGAATCCCCGGTTTTGGTGATATTGACTGGGCACAATTCATGGCAGTTTTGTATGAGATCGGTTACAACGGAGCCATGTGCATTGAAGTTGAGGATGACACGTTTGGAAAAACCTTGGAAGGACGCAAAGCGGCCATTCAGGTTGCCCGTAATGTATTGGCCCCTTATTTTGCCAAATAAGGCTTTGTCAAAGAAATGTCCCAAATCTTATTATGAAATACACATATGAAGAGTTGGCCAAGATGATCGATCATTCATTGCTTCATCCAACGATGACGGATCGGGATCTAGAGGAAGGTTGCAAAATTGCGGCAAAATACCACGTGGCCTCCGTTTGCATCAAACCTTACGCAGTGGCAAGAGCCGTTGAATTACTCAAGGGAACCGATGTGGCTGTGGGATGTGTCATTGGCTTTCCTCATGGAAACAGTGCGACTGAAGTAAAGCGTTTTGAGACGGAAATGGCCTGCCGCGATGGGGCGGTGGAGATCGATATGGTGATCAATTTGGGAAAGGCTTTGGGGGGCGACTGGAGTTATGTTGAGAAGGACATAAAAGCGGTATGTGATGAGGCGCATCGGCACGGTGCACGCACGAAAGTCATTTTTGAAAATGATTATTTGAGTAATGGCGGAGCGGGATTAAGTGGGGATGATTTCAAACGGAAGCTTTGCCAGATTTGTGAACGTGCAGGTGCTGATTGGGTGAAAACATCCACGGGATATGGTTTTGTAAAGGGAACAGACGGCAAGTACAGTTATAAAGGGGCCACCCCGGAGGATCTCAAGCTAATGCGGGCCAGTGTTTCATCAAAGGTTCAGGTCAAAGCCGCTGGTGGTGTGCGTGATCTGGATGGATTGATTCAGGTTCGTGATTTGGGGGCAACGCGGTGTGGGGCAACCGCAACAGTGGCTATTCTTGAGGAATACAAGAAAAGGGCCAGTGCAGAGAAAAAATAGAGTGTGTTCTAAGTAACGACTTTTGAAGGTCACTCTTGACAGGGGTAGAGATGAATAATTTACATTGTGATTTGAAGGATTTGGGTTGGAATGATTGGGCTGAAGAACGGGGGGAATGTGAGGTCGGGGAGACAATTGCCCGAGTAGTGGCAGTCGATCGTGGACAAATGCTGCTTGCGGATTCAGAAGGGGCTTTTCATGCAAAACTAGCTGGTAGTTATCGATATCGTCATCAGTTGTCACATGAGCAGCCTTGTGTAGGAGATTGGGTTGGAGTTGAAAAGAAGGGCAACCTGGGGATAGTCCACTCGCTTTTTGAACGACGAACCGTGCTTCGCAGAAGGTCGGCTGGCAATGCAATAGAAAATCAAATGATTGCTGCAAACGTTGATTTTGTTGTCATTGTGCAATCCTGCCACTTTGATTTCAATCTGAACCGATTACAGCGCTATCTGGTGATGGTGATGGATGGTGGAGCAGAGGCGGTGATTTTATTGACAAAAACTGATTTGGTTGGGACTGATGTTTTGAGTGGGCAACTTGAGGAGATTCGTTCTGCGGGAATTGTGGCACCGGTGGTTATGTTGAGCAATGTTACTGGAGATGGGGTGGAGGATTTAAAACGCTTCTTGCTGCCGGGAAAGACCTACTGCTTTGTAGGTTCTTCAGGAGTGGGGAAAAGCACACTTATTAACCAACTCGCAGGAAAGACAATGTTGGAAACGGGAATTGTCAGCGAGACAGGCGAGGGGCGGCATACAACTGTTCGAAGAGAATTGATCCGGCTTGAGGGAGGCGCCCTGGTGATTGACAATCCCGGAATGCGGGAGTTTGGCATTTTGGGGGCAGAGAGTGGCATTGACAGTAACTATTCTGATATTACGGCGTTCGCGGCAAATTGCCGGTATCGTGATTGTACACATACGAATGAGCCTGGATGCGCGGTGGTCGAGGCGGTGGAGTCTGGCGAGATAAGTCAGGAATGCTACCAGAATTATCTGAAACTCAAACAGGAATCAGAGTTTAATCAAATGTCCTACGTTGAGAAGAGAAAGAAGGATCGTGACTTTGGCAGATTCCTTAAATCGGTGAAGAAGGATTTATTAGACAAATGATTGGGATGGTTGCTGTTGAACATGAACTAGTTGGCCCCTTTATGTTTTTAATTTTATAAAAATGCGGGCTTATCATTGCACTGGAATTTTGGATCGGTTAAAATAAAGCGTGCACAAGCTAGTTAGCGCATCAGCTCTGGGATGTGCGGGATGTTTGTTTTGTTTTTCAGTGATCGCACAGTTGGATCCGGAAAAACGCGAGCTCATTCAATTGGGATATAATCAACCAATTGAAGGGAGGGGGCCTATTGGCGGCTATGCCTTTTACTATTACAACAAACCTGAGTTTCTTGAGACAAACCTGACACTGAGAGCGGCTGTGGCTCCAGTCTATATGGATTCGGAATTGGGATTTCGTGGATTACTCGGGCAAAATACCGATCTAGGAGTTGGAGTGGCAGGGGGCGGATACGCTAATAGCTATTACGAAATTCGTGATGGCAAGTACTACCGGGAGGAATCGTTTACTGGACACGGTGCCGAAGTGCCGCTTTCCGTTTATCATCTATTCAATCCTGGGCAAATGATCCCCTTGAACGGCATTTTTAGAGTGAGTCCCGGCTATACAGTCTACGAGAGAGACAGCAAGACGAGTCCGAATTTTCAGTTGCCGGACGATCATGCATCCTTGAATTATCGGGCAGGACTACGTTGGGGCGGTCAGGAGCCGGTGATCCAACCAGACATGGCGATGGAACTTTCCGCCTGGTATGAAGGTCGAGTTCGGGATAGGTCGGGGAATTATGGTTACAATGAAGATCGGGAAATGGAAGCGGTGACGCATCTGTTTTGGACACGAGCGTTGATTGCCTACACTTTGACAAATAGTCAACAGTCTTTCAGTGCCAGCGTGACGGCGGGGACAAGTCTTGACGGAGACCGCTTGAGCGCATACCGGCTTGGAGGCGATTTGCCTTTGAGTTCTGAGTTTCCATTGATATTACCGGGCTACTATTTTCAGGAAATCAGTGCGCGGCAATTTGTGAATTTTACTGGACAGTATTCTGTGCCAATTGATCCATCAAAACGCTGGAGCGTAACGGGAATTGGTTCTATTGCATTTGTTGATTACACGCCAGGGACTGAACAGTCAGGCGATTTCCACTCAGGAGTTGGCGTGGGGCTTGGATACCGGTCTCATTCAGGAGTCTGGCGCATAATGGGGAGTTATGGTTATGGCTTTGAAGCGCCTCGGTCGCATGGCTGCGGAGGCCATTGTGTGGGGATTATATGCCAGATTGATTTGGAGGCCCAACACAAAAACAATCTGTTGCTGGACAACGACAGCCAGTTAAAGTCTGGTGGTCTTTCCCGATTCTTTCGCGGGTTGTTCTGATCTCAGCTACTGACCTGATTCTCGAAAAGTTGGACAGGTTATAAGTAGAGTTCTGCTGGTAAAAGAGAAGAGAGAAAGCAGAACGAATGAAAAAGAGCCAATTCAGCGACGAACAAATCATCAACGTGTTGCGTGAAGCTCAGGGACCGACACCGATCAAGGACGTTTGCGCCAAGCACAACATCAGCGAGCCCACTTTCTACAAGTGGCGAGCCAAATTCGGCGGCATGGACCTCAACGAAATGCGCCGGTTGCACAGCCTCGAGGACGAGAACAGCCGATTGAAACGTGCCGTGGCCGATCTGACAATTCAGAACCAGATTCTCAAAGAGGTGAATTCAAAAAAATGGTAAGCCCGTCGACCAAGCGTCGGGCGGTGAATCTGGTCGTGGATGAAAGTTTTGGCACGACGAGCAACGCGTGTCGCGCCCTTGGGCTCTGTCGGAGCAGTTACTACCGTGAAAGCACGATGAGTTCCGAACGNCGAGTTTTACATGACAAGATCGTGAACCTCAGTCAAGAACATCGCCGCTTTGGCTATCGACGAGTGGCGGCGCTTTTGCANCGNAGCGGTTGTGAAGTGAACGTNAAGTGCGTGCAACGGATTCGCAAAAAAGAAGGCCTGCAAGTTTGTCGCAAACAACACAAACTGCGCCGAGTGGGAATATCGACGGCACAACGCCAGCGAGCCGATCACGCGAACCACGTGTGGAGCTGGGACTTTGTAAGCGACCAAACGGAGAACGGAACAGGATTGCGAATGTTGACACTCATTGACGAATACACGCGGGAATGCCTGGCGATCCACGTGGATTGGTCGATCCGAGCCGTGGACGTGATCACGGTGGTGGAAGCCGCGATTGCACGATACGGCGTTCCCGAACACTTGCGCAGCGACAACGGGCCGGAGTTCATCGCGTATGTGATTGGGGATTGGTTGAAAGAAAAGAATGTGAAGACGATGTATATCACGCCGGGCTCGCCTTGGGAGAATGCGTATATAGAAAGCTTTCACGACAAACTACGGGACGAATGCCTGAACCGCGAAGCATTCGGGAGCCTGTTGGAAGCGCGAATTGTGATCGAACAATGGCGGATCTATTATAACATGGAAAGACCGCACAGTTCACTGGAATACAAAACGCCAGCGGAATATAGTCAGCGGCGAAACAGTTCGGGTCTACGGTCGGGCTACGCCCTCCCTACGCCCCGAACTGAACAGCAGAAACAAACAAAAACAATGGCGGAACTCTACTTATAACCTGTCCACTTTTTCGGGGCAGGCCAAACGGAATGCGTCGATTGCATAAGCCTCTGTTGGAGCAACTATTCCCACGAAAGTACGATGAGTTCAGAACGCAGAGTTTTACATGACAAGATCGTGAATCTCAGTCGATAACATTGCCGTTTTGGTGAATTTATCCAGTTTTTTGGGGGGCAGGTCAATGAGTCCAATTACTTCCCCTCGGCAGAGGATTCTGGGGCAAGCAAGATATCCAATTCCGCAGCTGATGCAAAATCCTGTCCGCGTTGCTCACTTAGTGCCGTCAGTCTTACAAAATGGCACTCGACAGGTGCTGTAAAATGGACAATTTGCTTATCAAAACTATTGGCAAATTTACCTTTTGCCGCTTCAGTCCATTCCTTGCCATCAGCACTCACACTGATGCAATAATCCTTTATACGACCGTTTGGTCCGTCTTGCCTCGGCAAAACGCTTACTCCAGAAATGCGCCTATTTGCCCCGAGGTCAATATCAACCGTGTGAGGATGTTTTGTTACTGTAACGTCATAGCGCGTATGCCAATATGTTCCAGAATCACCATCAATCAAGTGGCTGGCTTCTCCTTCCCCAGGTTGTTCGGAATCCACATAGGCTATGCGCATGGCGGAACGTGGAATCTGTGCGGAAAAAATTGTGTTTACCGAAGGTGAAGGCAAGAGTCCATCTTTGCTTGCCTTGGCCTCCAAATTGAATTGTCCCTCAGGAGGTGTAAATGGTTCTGTGTAATTATTCCACGCACCATTGCCAATTCGATATGAAATATGAGCTCCGGGCGTTTTAGAAGACAGTGTGATCGCTCCCTTGCTATCCCTTTGAGATGAGACCAGCCCGACTTGTGGAACTCGTACCATGGTTTTTGAAGAAAGGTCGCTGCTCTTTTCCACTGGACGTATTAGAAAAGCAAAAGACCATTGACGATTTGAGCGGGGAATATCGCGATCCATTGGTGCTGGACCACAACTGGCTCCTCCCAAGCCTAGGACTTGTGTGCTCAAGGTTAAATAGGTGTCCCCAGGTGGTGGTAACTCTGTGGGATGCGAAGCCGCAAAGAGTTCCATAGGTGTCCAAGGTAAAGCGGATACAGACATTGATTCATCGGAGATGAGCGCAATTCCATTTCCATTCGCATTGGCCAAAGAGCACCAGCGGACATCCTCGCGATTCGCCATATCCTGTGGTTTGGCGTAAGACTCAAAATTTGCAGCAACGGAGTGGGAATACCGACTAATGAATGCTCCGGTCTTGCGATCAGGATAGTTTTCCCAAGGGCCGCGTCCGTAATAAGAGAATTGTGAAAAGCCAGAAGGCACCTTCATTGAAACACCCACTCTAGCCAATGGGATATTAGGCCCTTCAGGATTTATCAAAGTCTGAAAAGAAATCGAGCCGTCGTCAAACACGACCCAGGCGACAGTTGAATGGAACACAAGGTCTGGCAATGCATTGTTGGTCTTTAAACGCCAGCCATCTCCAGCAGATAAGTTAACGAGACTGGATCGGAAACGTCCCCGGCTTTCAATCTGCGCCACAACTTGAACCGCACCACTTTCCAAACGGCTGACATTCAGGTTTGTAACGACATGGGACATATCCTCAAGTCCCTGTTCAAACCATCGACCAGCGGTCCACCCGTCGTTGTTAACGGGACAACGGAAGAAATCCAGAATTGGAGGTTGGCTCAAAAGCGGCTTGCCATTTGAGGAAATTGATTCCAATCCGAGTCCGTTTTTGCCAAAGATGACCTTGATGTTCCGCGCTGTAACTTCCGTTTTATCTCCAATCTTCTCAATCGTCGGTTGCGTGCCCTTTATAGAAAGCACGGTTTTATCAGCAGCTTTCAATAAGAGTTCTTCGTTTGCAAGTTCATACCCGGCAGGAGCCCATGGCGTGGCAAAATGAAGTCTGAAACCAACGCGCAGAAAATATTCCGCATCTTTTCTCTCTCTGAAATTCTTAAAAGGCAGCTTGACCTCTGTCTTTGCTCTAGGAGCAATTGATGGGCACTGCATCACTCCAGAATCGATCACACTGCCATTCTCAATCACTGACCAAGCCAAGTCAAACTGGGACAGGTCTTTAAAAAAATACTTGTTAAAAATCTCAATTTCATCGATTGCCATCCCGGTTTTTACAGCAATGTTCTGATAGACTTTTTTAACTTCAAAATAACAGGGCTTTGGGGTGCGGTCAGCGTAAACAACCCCTTTTACAATGAAGAGTCCGTCATTGGGATGATCGCCAAAATCCCCTCCATACGCTACGAATCGCCGCCCTTGCGAATTGGTCTTATAAAGCCCCTGATCGCACCATTCCCAAATTGCCGCTCCCAAAATACGGTCAGATGACTCGATGGCCTCCCAATAGTCGGCAAGATTTCCGAGAGCATTATTCATGATGTGAGCGTATTCACTGATGTAGAAGGGATATTTGATCCCTTCTCCTCCACGGGCACAGTGCCAAACCCATCCGACATCGGGATACTGATTGGAACCCATATCAACAATATCATTATTGCGCTCGTAATGAGTTGGCCGAGAAGTATCCCGCTCCTTGATCGCTTTTTCTGCCGCAACAAAGTTTTTCCCAGGTCCAGCTTCATTTCCAAGGGACCAGATGACCACACAAGGATGGTTTTTATCTCGTTCAACCATAGCAGTGACACGAGCCACATGCGCTGCCTCCCATTCTTTTGGATGCGACAGTGATTCCTTGCCGTAGTAATAGCCATGACTCTCAATGTTGGCTTCATCCAGTATATAAATTCCATTTTTGTTGCAAAGATAATACCAATAAGGATCGTTTGGATAATGTGAAGTCCTGACGTGATTGACGTTGGCCTGTTTCAAACGTTTGATGTCGAGTTCCATCTGTTCATGAGTCACTGCGTGCCCCACGTCCGGGTAGTTCTCGTGCCGGTTGACTCCCTTTAACTTCACTGCCTTGCCATTGATCAGAAAGACGTGATCGACAATTTCACAGGTTCGAAATCCAACCAGAGTTGATACTGCTTCAAGAACCTTCCCGTTTTGCTCTATGGAAGCCACTAATGTGTAGCAGTTGGGCTCTTCAGCAGACCAAAGTTTTGGAGCAGAAACATTGATGGAGGTATTCTGAGAAATTTGGCCCGCATCCACGGAGACACAATCAATCTTTTTCCCAGAATCGTCAAAAAGGTGGTAAAGAACATGTGTATCAGCAGAAATCTGTCCATTGATCTTTCCCGCAATATCCAGGCTCCACTTGTCAGCAGAGCAATGGGGGATGGCAAAGAGATCATAAATATAAGGACGGGAATGGGCAGAAATTCGAACACCTCGAAAAATACCACTCAATCGCCACATGTCCTGACATTCAAGATACGAGCCATCGCTAAAACGATAAACCTCAACCGCCACAGAGTTTGTTCCAGATTTCAAATATGGAGTGATATCAAACTCGGCAGGAGTTCGGCTGTCCTTTGAAAAACCAACATAAATGCCATTGATCCAAAGGTAGAAAAAGGAATCAACCCCGTCGAATGTGATGCGAACGTCACGTCCTGCCCAGGTGGATGGAACCTGAAAATCACGTCGATACGAGCCAACAGGATTCCGATTGGTAAACGTTGTGAAATTGCGTGGAGGTTCCTCCATTACGTGTGGCCAATCGCGTTTGAAAAGATAGGCCTGGTTCACATAAACAGGAACATCATATCCCTGAAGCTGCCAGTTTGAAGGCACGGGGATTGTCTTCCAGTTTGAAACGTCAAAATCCGTTTTATAGAAATCAATCGGTCGTTCGCTTGGCTGTTTTACCCAGTGAAATTTCCAATTGCCATTTAGAGAGCGAACAAACGGAGAATACTCAGGAAGAATCTTTAAAGCAGTTTGAACATCCGGAAATGGAGTCAGAGTTGCATGAGGGGGAAGCTTGTTAAGCGAGAGATTCTGCTCGTTTTCCCATTCGCTTCCTAAAGGTCCCACGGGCTGGGCATCGCCAGCCCGCAGGCTCAGGGCAAACAAACACCAAACAACAAAAAAACAAGTTTGCCGAAGTGAAATGATCACAAAAATAGGTTAACGCCCATTCGTGGAGTCAGGAACGCACCAAACACGGTTTTTAATGGTTTCAGCTACTTCCTTCTTCCAAATAACATACTTCACCATTTCCACGTGACCATCAACTGCAAGGACAATACCACCTTTTTTTCCATGTCGGGTGCCTAGTCCACCATCTTCAGAGGGATTGCTGGATGCATCGTTGTAGTAATCAGAAACATCCTGATTCACATTGTCACCACCTGGTTCCCACATAATGAAAGCTCTTTGTTGAAACGCAGTTTGAAGATAAGTCTTATAATATCCACCTGAAAGTCCATACGCGCCAAAGTGACAAACTGCCCCATTCATAACATAGGTAGAGAGTTTATTTGAACGTTTGGCAAAATAGGTGGTGTTTGTATAATCTCCGGGGCATCGGTAGACGCTTGGGTTACTAATGTAATTCCAAAACTGACCTCCAGCATACGCTTGTTTGCCCAGTTTAAACAGATCAGGAACAGTAGAGCTGTTTGTAGGGTCATACAACCACCCCACTTGCCATGGAGAATTCCAATTGGGGCCAGGCATTCTCTCCTTGCTGTCTCCAGAATACATCAAGCAAGCCACGCCCATTTGTTTATTGTTATTAACACATTGCGTACGTCTGGCTGAATCCTTTGCCAAAGCCAAGGCAGGAAGAATCATGGATGCCAGAATAGCAATGATCGCGATTACCACCAGCAATTCAATGAGAGTAAATGCATGAGGACACTTTTTCTCTCGCATTAAACAGTTATTTTTCATAGTTGTTTTTTTGCACAAAAGTTATGTACATACGACTACTCTTTGAACATAACCTTTTTATTTCACTTTCCAGAATTTAAATCTTATTTATAAAACTTAAATAAACAAGCCCCCAAACGGGTTATTTCAGATGTGATTTAAGGGGGGGATGGAGTTGCACTTGTTATGCTGGGGACTAGGGATTATTAGTTGTGCTACCTTGCTTTGGGTATCTCTTTTACGATGATTATGACGGACTTTCCTGCGAGAATTGTTGTTCATGACCGACGTGGTTATGGGCTTATCAAGCCAAGCGGAGAGGTTGTGGTTGAACCCTGGTTCAGCTTTTTGGGGGATTTCCATGAAGGATTGGCTTGTTTTAAAGAGAAAGGGAATTTTGGCTTTATTGATTTGGAATGCGCAGTAGTGATTCCTGCAGAGTTCGAATGTGACAGAGTTGATGGACCTAGGTTTAGCTCAGGAGTTTCGAGTATTGCGCGAAGTGGACGGGTTGGCTATATCGATCACACGGGCAAGTTTACGATTGCTCCAAGTTTTCAGTTGGGGTGGGATTTTGTTGGTGATTATGCATTTGTTGATACCGATGCCCCGGCGCCGTACCAGATTATTAACAAGTCTGGTGACATCATAACCTCTCTTGATGTGCACGAAGTCCCGTATTTTCCAGAATGGCCGAAAAATTGGAATGCTTTTGGGTGTTTGGTGTTCAACCAAGGGGAATTTTTGGCATCTGTATTTAACATTGAAGGGCGCTGTATTTTCCCCCCTCGGTATCCATTCCTTACGGATTTCTGTGATGGAGTGGCTGGGTTTTGTGAATTTGAAGATAACTATTTGAATCCATATGGATTGGTGGACCTTGAGACGAGGATTATCAAGCAGCCGCAGTATTATTCTTTGGGAAATTTTGAAGGTGGAGTGGCACGAGCCGGTTTCAAGCCGGGGCAGTTTGGGTATATTAACACGCAAGGGAAGTGGGTAATAGAACCTAGATATCGAAGTGCTTGTTCGTTTTCGGAAGGATTGGCTTGTGTGGCACTGAAAAAGGGAAAGAAGGGGTTCGTAAACTTGTTAGGAGAGATGGTTATAGAGCCTCGGTTCGATCGTGATGCTTGTTTCCATAACGGGCTTGCGGAGGTGGAATATGAGGGAAAGCGGGCTCTCATCAACAAGACTGGAAAAATTATTTGGGAGACTGAGATTGAGGACTTTTAATCTTCCCAGCATGCAGCCATCGGCCTAAGGTTTTTCATCGTGGAAAAGCGTACCGCAGAAGACCATAATTCGTAATTTCTTCTTCACTAAAGCTTCGTCACTGATTGTCATTTAGAAGGGAGGCTGTCCATATCAATTTTGATTGTGAATTAATTAGTAAATATTATTTCAATGTTTGAATGGAGCTCCACCAATGAATGTTTGAAATCTCAATGTCAGCTAATCTCCCTTGGCATCCAAACGTTTTGGATGCAAGACAGGACGGAATACTAAAACCCTCATTCGGGCAGGGGGGGAGAGCCTGAGGCAAGTGATGGTAAGAATTTGGATCAGCTCCTGACGGTTCGTATAATATATATCTGATATTAATAATAATTAGATCGACACACTGTAAGAACGGATATGGGTATCTTTAAATGAAAAAATTAGAATTGACTTTCTTTAGAGAAAAAGCTAGGGTCCCATACAAGAAGCAAAAAGGATTTATTATCACACAAAGGAGGTCATATGATAATTAATAGGTGGGAATCTGTTGGAATTCTTCTGGGAATTTGTTGTTCTTGTTTCGGTTCATCCCCTGTTTTTAATTTTCAGACTGTTAACTCATCTAATTCTGTCAACTCAATACAGCTTAGCAAGAATGGTGAAGGACGTGAAACACTATCAGACAGTAATGTTCTTGGAAATCAGGCTGGGACACAAATAAAGGAGTTTTACATTAATCGTGCGGTTGAATACGTGAATGAGGATCCCGGTTATACAATAACGCTGGTTACCAACGGACACGGTATAATAATTCTGACTCCTCTTTTGTCGAGTTACTCAAACAATTCTATAGTTACAGTTACCGCAGCTCAAATAGGGAATACAGCCTTTGCAGGATGGTCAGGAGCAATCAATAATACGGCCTCTAGCTATACGTTAGTCGTCACTAGCAACATGGTCATACAGGCGAATTTTGTCGACCTAGCAACTTTAAAGACAACAGCTCAGGGTGGCAGAATCGACACCGGAACAAAGAGCAATGTTTTTATTACAAATACAATAGTTAGTTTAACGGCCATTGCATCCAACGATTGGCAATTTATGTATTGGGCAGGGGATGCCACTGGAACAGACGAAACAATCCAGGTCCAAATGACTGCCAGTAAGTCGATTCAAGCCGTTTTCGGTACCCACTTGAATGTATCAGTTGATGGCAATGGAACTGCGTATGCCTTGCCAAATCTCGATTTGTATCCATATGGCATGGTTGTAAACTTGTATGCCGTTCCTGGAAATGGAAGTAAATTCTCGGAATGGATCGGAAATACAGACTATAGCGGCGTTTGTCCTGCAAAAGTGACGATTACAAATACGGATTTGGAGTTTTATGCCTCCTTTATTGATATGAATCCCGGGGGTGTGTGGACAGTTACCACAACTGACGACAGTGGTAGTGGGTCCTTCCGCCAAGCACTTAGTGATGCAAATCAAAACGATACCATTGCGTTTGGAGTCACGGGGGTAATCTTACTCAATTCCAATATGCTCGTCGTTAATAAGAACCTAACCATTGTAGGACCTGGTTCATCGTCTCTATCCATTGATGCGGGTGGAGCCAGTAGAGTTCTGGGAATTACTACAAATGTATCGGTGTCAATTTCTGGAATCACATTTACAAACGGTCATACTGAAAATCTCAGGGGCGGTGGAATTTACAATGGAGGAACGTTGTGGTTAAAAGATTGTGTTGTTTGTGGAAACAAGACGTTGAATGGAAGTGGAATTGTAATTTCCAATGATGATACTGGCGCTGATGGTGGTGGTATTGCAAATCATGGTTTTTTGGACATGGATTCTTGTCTGGTTTGTGAGAATAGAACAGGGGATGGTGTAGAGTCTATTTTCCGAGATGTGGATCAAGGTGGCAATGGTGGTGGTATTTTCAATGACGGAATACTTTCAATAAAAAATTCAACCATCTACGGTAATATTACAGGAAACGGTTGGAGCAATCCGAATTCTTCCAATGGTGAATCTGGCGGGAATGGGGGAAATGGAGGTGGCCTTTATAGCAGCGGTAGCATGACACTTGTCAACTGTACAATTTTAAAAAACATGACGGGCAGTGGTGGTTCTGGTAATTATAGCACTATAACTGCCACGGGTGGACCAGGTGCTCCGGGAATCGGTGGTGGGATATTTGCAACTACGAATGCCACTGCGTTACTAAATACTTTGATTACGGAAAATTCTTACTCTGGAACAAACACGGAATCGGATATAGAAGGTTTGTTTACATCACTTGGTCATAATTTGATTGGCATAGTTGACTCAAAAGCGTCAATCGCTTCTGAAATGGGCGATCAGTTTGGAACAATTCAGCAGCCCATTGACGCAATGGTTTCAACGTTGCGCAATAACCAGGGGAATTCATTTACGTGCAGCCTGCTCCCCGGTAGCCCCGCCATTGATGCGGGTGACGATACGGTCATATCTGATACTTGGGCTTTGACAACAGACCAACGTGGATTTGATCGTTTGGTCGGAAATCATGTCGACATTGGAGCATTTGAGTATCTCAACTCTCGTGACATCTATCCCAGCCTTTTTGCCACAGCCCTGCCAGCAGAACATCAATTTCAGATCGAATTAACTGGCAACGTTGGAAAATCATTTGACCTGCTCATTTCAACAAATCTCATTGATTGGACACGAGTGACTACTCTTACAAATGTGACTGACAAGTCGATCTGGACAACTCCAATCGAATCCGGGAATCAATTTTTCCAGGCTCAGGAGCTTCCATAGAATCTGACTACATTGCATGAAGCTGAGGGACTGACGCCGATCAAGGACGTTTGTGCCAGGCACAACATCAGTGAACCCATCTTCTACAAGTGGTGAGCCAAATTCGGTGGCATGGACATCAACGAAATACGCCGGTTGCACAGCTTGGAGGACGAGAATAACCGATTGAAACGCGCCGTAGTCGATCTGACAGTCTAGAATCAGGTTCCATGAGGGCCTGCAAGTTTGTCGCAAACAACACAAACTGCGCCAGTGGGAATATCGACAGCGCAACGGCAGCAGGCCGATCACGCGAACCATGTATGGATCTGCGACTTTGTGAGCGACCAGATGGAGAACGGGACGGGGGGACTACAAATCCCCTTTGGAATTTGAAACCCAATTGAACTAAAACAACCCCATGCCCCCTCTCTCCAGATGTCCATCTTTCCAGAGCAAGACCTGGCGAGGTCTCTCCCGCATTGACCGACATCCCCCTCAGATACTTTTGGTCTAATGGTTTTGTCGGTAATTGAAAGCATAGAAAACTGAGACAAAAATAACGACAAGGCATCCCTAAAAAAAGACGCCTTGTCTATTGGAACTCCACCACTAAGGATTAGTCATAGTAGGAGAGTTTGTTGAGGGTTGCCAGCCACCACCTAACACGGAATAGAGTCTGATTCCGCTGGACATCTTTGCCAGTCGTAATGAAACGAGACCTTGTTGAGCCGCATATAGGGAGCGTTGGGCATCCAAAACACCAAGGTAATTGTCCAATCCCTTGTCATACCGGTAACTTGAGAGTTGGTAAGTCTCAGATACTGTTTTGACGAGCGTTTCCTGTGCAGCAAGCTCTTGGTTTACTGTTCCACGTGTCGCCAGAGCATCCGCTACTTCGCGAAACGCATTTTGGATCGCCCGTTCATATTGTGCCACAGCCATCTCTCGCTGTGCCTTGGCCATTTTATGCGCTGACCACGTGCGAGCGTCGAAGATTGGAACGACCAATTGTGGAGCGTAACTCCAAGTGGTTGAACCATATTTAAAGAGTCCCGACAGATCACTGCTCGCGGTTCCAACTGCGGCAGTCAGTGAAATGCGAGGAAAGAAGGCCGCACGTGCAGCACCGATGTTTGCATTTGCAGACTTGAGTTGGTCTTCTGCAGCCAACACGTCAGGGCGCTGAAGCAGCACATCTGACGGCAGACCGGCAGACACTTCTCGGACAGGAGAAACGTTATCTAGATTGTCTGGAAGCCACTGGACTGGGGCAGGTTTTCCCAACAAAAAGTCCAGTGCGTTTTTATCCAAGGCAACAAGCCGTGTAAACTTGGCAATATCCACACGGGCTGACTCCACTTGAGTTCGCGCCTGATTTACATCGAGATCAGTTGCCAATCCTAGATGATTTCTTTGTGCGATCAGGTTGTAAGTGTGCTCCTGCGATTGAAAGGTTGTTTCCGAAAGTCGAAGATTCTCGGAATCAGCCGCAAGGTTCAGATATGCATTTGCAACGGCAGAGACCAAAAGAATTTGGGCGTTGCGCTGCGCTTCTTTTGAAGCCAAGTATTGCTGCAATGCGCTTTCCTTCAAACTCCGAATCCGTCCAAAAAAATCCAATTCCCAAGCTGCTGCACCAAGGCTGACACTGTATTGGTTTTGGATCTGTGCCTGCCCTGTGGAGGATAGATCATGTGGAATTCTAGCACGGGCCTGTCCTGCTGCGCCATTAATACTGGGCAGTAATTCAGCCCGTTGAATTCCATATTGAGCTCTGGACAATTGGACATTTATAACGGCGGTTTTTAAGTCCAGATTATTAGTTAACGCCAGTTGAATCAGATGCTGAATCTTTTCATCTGTGAAACATTGATCCCAGGCAAGTTCCAATGCAGAATTCCGGTTTGTCTTGGATTCTCCCTCTTGGTAGGCGTTTCCTTTTGGCCATTCTTTAGGAACTGGAGGATCGGGGCGGTTATACTTTGGTGCCATTGTGCATCCAGTGACGGCAGCTGAGAGTAACAGACAGGTAAGAATCTTGTTCATCTTATTTTTCCTTTGCTTGTGTATTAGTTTGATTCAAGGAGGCCTGTTTGCGCTGCCTTCCAAAGTTCTTCTGAATGATCACGTAAAATAGAGGAACAAACACGGTGGTCAAAAGAGTTGAGGTGATAACACCGCCAACAACCGCTGTTCCAATCGCTTTTTGGGCTCCCGATCCAGCTCCGTTGGCAAAGGCAAGAGGTAAAACGCCGAAGCCAAAAGCAAGACTTGTCATAACAATGGGGCGTAAGCGCAATTTTACTGCCTCCATCGTGGATTCAATAAGGTTCATGCCATCATCAACACGGCTTTTTGCAAATTGAACGATTAGAATTGCATTTTTTGTGGTAAGTCCGAGCGTTGTAAGCAGCCCGATTTGGAAATAAATGTCATTGGGTAACCCACGCCATGTCGAAGCCAGCAGTCCCCCAATTACCCCCAAAGGAAGGGAGATCAGAATAGCAATGGGGATTGGCCAGCTTTCATAGAGTGCTGCAAGACACAAAAATATGACCAAGATTGAAAAGGCATATAGGGGCCCAGCCTGAGAACTTGCCTGACGTTCCTGGTATGAAAGCCCGTTCCATTCATAACCAATGCCTGATGGAAGTTTCTTTACAAATTCCTCCATTGCACGCATCGCTTCACCTGAGCTTTTCCCCGGTGCGGCTTCTCCTAGGATGTTAAGCGAGGGGAACGCATTGAACCGTTCAAGGCGCGGTGATCCAGTTGTCCATCGGCCAGTGGCAAAAGCAGAAAACGGAACCATTTTTGATGCGTTGTTACGCACGTAGAGTTTCTCCAAATCTGTCGGCAACATGCGATATGGAACATCGGCCTGAACGTAAACACGTTTCACACGACCGCCTTGAATAAAGTTGTTCACGTATGCACTGCCAAACGAGGCAGAAATGGTGTCGTGAATCGAGTCAATAGGAGTTTCAAGCATGCCGGCCTTTTTCCAACTGACGTCAACGCGATACTCCGGCATGTCTTCAAAGCCGTTGGGGCGCACTTTGGCCACTCGAGGATCCTTTGCTGCCATTTCAAAGAGCTGGTTACGTGCGGCCATCAATTGGCTGTGCCCCAGCCCACCTCTATCGACAAGTTCAAAATCAAAACCTTGAGCAACACCAAGCTCGCTAACTGAAGGAGGTGCAAAGACAAAAATCCTCGCATTCTTAAATTTCGAGAACTCTTTCATTGCCCGTTGCGCGACAGAAAAGACGTTAAGGCTCTTGTCTTTTCGCAATTCCCAATCTTGCATGTCAACAAAAGCCATAGCTGCATTCTGCCCTTGCCCAGCGAAATTTGCTCCCGAGACAATTTGACAGGATTTTACAGCATTCGTTTCTTGGGTTAGAAAATAATCACTGATTTTATTCATGACGGTTTCTGTTTGTTCCAAAGTGGAGCCGACAGGAAGGACTACTTGCACCAGCAAAGTTCCCTGATCTTCATCCGGGAGATAGGCTGTGGGCATTTTTTTGAAAAGCCAGACCATGGCCACGACAATCACGAGAAACACCACAATATAGCGAAATTTCTTGGCCAGACATCGCGCTACAACAACCAGATAACCATCGCGGAATTTTATGAAAGTCTTGTCAAACCACCTAAAGAACGGCCTGAGAAACCAGACGCTTGCATCAGCCGGTTCATGTCCCTTTGGTACTGGCTTGAGAAATGTGGCACACAATACAGGACTCAGAATCAAAGCCACCACCACTGAAAGCAACATAGATATGACCATCGTAATAGATAATTGCCGGTAAATGACACCGGTTGAACCACTAAAAAATGCCATTGGACCGAACACTGCTGAAAGGACAAGCCCAATACCAATCAGTGCACTGCTGATTTGATCCATGGACTTGCTGGTTGCCTCATATGGTGACAATCCCTCTTCGCTCATGATACGTTCGACGTTTTCAACAACAACAATGGCATTATCAACCAGCAGACCAATCGCCAGCACCATTGCAAACATGGTCAACATGTTTATTGAAAAGCCAAAAATTCCAAGAAAGAGGAACGTTCCCAGAATAACCACTGGCACGGCAATTGTTGGAATAAGCGTCGCCCTCATATTTCCCATAAACAAATACATGACCAGAAAGACCAGCCCAATTGCTTCAAACAAGGCCTTCACAACTTCAGAAATGGCTACACGCACAAATGGAGTCGTATCATACGGATATACAACCTTCATTCCGTGTGGAAAATACTGTTCCATCTCTTTTAGTTTCGCACGAATTGCATCCACGGTATCCAAAGCGTTAGCCCCAGCAGCCTTCCGAACAGTCATTACAGCGCATGGTTTGCCATTGTATTTTGCGTCAACATCGTAAAACTCTGTTCCAAGTTCTGTTCTCGCAATATCCTTAATGGTTACCATCGATCCGTCCGGCTTTGTACGGATGGGAATGGATTCAAATTCTTCAGGCGTCTTGAGCATATTCTGCACGATGATGGCAGCGTTTAATCGCTGACCTTTCTTGGCTGGTGCACCACCGAATTGCCCGGCAGACACTTCGACATTGTACAACCGTAATGCACCGATTACGTCTTCAACTGTAAGTTGGTATTCAATGAGTTTATCTATATTGAGCCAGACGCGCATTGAATATTCGCCCCCCATTTCCTCAACCTCACCAACACCAGGAACGCGTGAGACAACCTTTTCCAGTGTTGATTTTGCGTAGTCGCGCAAATCGTTTGCATTCAAGTTGTCGGTCTCAGAAACAAGACCAATGACAATCAGATAGTTGTGAGTGGATTTGCTAACTTTAACACCCTGTTTCTGCACTACGTCAGGCAGATTTGCCATCGCAAGTTGCAACTTGTTTTGCACTTGCGACCAAGCATTGTCAGGATCTGTTCCAGCGGCAAACGTGAGTTCAATACGAGAATTTCCAGATGAATCGCTGGACGCACTCAAATACAGCATGTTTTCAAAGCCAGTCATCTTCTGTTCGATAATCTGGGTTACACTATTCTCAACCGTTTCAGCAGAAGCGCCGGGATAAAACGCGGTGATTGCGATTGAGGGAGGGGCAATATTTGGATACTGGGATACTGGCAGTTTAAAAATCGCCAGAATGCCGCCTACCATCAATATGATTGAGATGACCCATGCAAAAACAGGCCGTTTCAGAAAAAATCTGGATAACATGGAGGTCCTTTATCAGTGTTGCAAAAAGGCTGTTTGAATAGCGTTTGTCAATTGCGCCTTTGGAGCCACGTCACCAGTCGAATGAACGTCTTTAACTTCAGAACCAGGGCGGATGTTTTGAAGACCTTCCATGATCACCTTCTCACCACCAGAAAGTCCCCCGGTGACAAGCCATTGATCGTTGATAGCCCTATCTAATTGTAGAACACGCTGCTCAACTTTATTGTTTGCTCCAATAATCAATGTTACAGGAGCGCCTTTTACATCACGAGTCACCGCCTGTTGTGGCACAAGCAGTGCGTTATCCTTAACACCTTCCTTGACTACCGCACGAACATACATGCCGGGCATAAGGATTCCCTTTGGATTTGGAAATATCATTCGCAGAACAACTGATGAAGTTGTCAAATCAACAGAAACATCTCGGAATTGAAGAGTCCCCTTCCATGGATACTTTGATCCATCCTCCAACAGCAATTCAACCTGGCTAAAATTCGTTCCATCACGCTGAATCTGTTTTTCCTCCAAACGATGTAGAAGATTAATCACATCACTTGTGGACTGCGTTACATCCACATAGATTGGATCCAGTTGCTGAATCGTAGTCAAAGGCGCTGGTTGATACGCGGTAACAATGGCACCTTCAGTGACTGTGGATGTACCAACGCGTCCATTAATGGGTGAAGTCACATGCGTGTAGCGCAAATTGATTTTTGCTGCTTCCACCATTGCTCGAAAGTAATCTATATCCGCCTGCGCCTGCTTTAACGCTGCGGTGGCATCATCGTAATCCTGCTGACTGACTGCCTTCTGTGCCAAAGCGTCCTTGTAACGTTGGAATTTTGCCTGAATAGCCGGAAGATTTGCCTCCGAACGGGCCAGCGAGGCACTGGCATTATCCAAGGCTACATTGAATGGAGCAGGATCAATTTGATACAGATCCTGATTTGTTTGAACATCCGAGCCCTCTGTAAAATGACGTTTTAAAATCAGACCATTGACTTGAGGACGTATTTCTGCAATCCGAAACGGAGCCGTTCTTCCCGGTAACTCCGTGGTCAGAAGCACCTGCTGAGGTTCAATAGAGTAACTAGAAACTTCAGGGATTGGAGCCGGTCCAGAAGATTCTTCCTTTTGACTGCATCCTGTTAATAATAGTGTGGATGAGATAATTCCCAGAACAGTTGTGATTCGGTTTTGAGGAGTCAGTAACAGATTTATGTTTAGCATTTTCAGTTTCTATCTTTGTTAATTATTTATTAAATATCGTGGTATATATCCACCCATCCTACAGATGCGAGTCCTTGTGTGCGACATGAAGAAGTCGAATGCTTGAAGTAAATTAAATTTTGTCTGCAAAGACTAAATGCCTTTTCGCGTTTACTATCTATACCTTCCTTGAAAAATCCTGCTTATCTAGTGAAGGATTTAAGAATGATTTGAATTTTGCCAAAATGGCTTCCTTGCTAGCTGTTCCAATGATTCGGTCTCTCTCCACGCCTTCATTGAAACAAATGAGTGTCGGTATAGAACTAATATTATAGTTTAAAGATAGAAGAAGATTGTCATCAGCGTTAATTTTAACAATGGGGAATGTTCCTTTGGTCACCTTTGCCACATTCTCTAGCACGGATAGCAAGATCCGACATGGCTCACTCCATGGTGCCCAAAACACAGCCAATATAGGCCCTCTGGATTCAAGAATTTTTTGACCAAAATCATTTTCACACACTGTGCTGATGGATGTCTTTTTGGCGCTCATAACATCAAGGAATTTTTTCTTAGAACGCGTTGTCACTTTCTCCACAACTTTGCAATCGTTCCCGTCCCTTCATTGAATATGGCAGTGGAATAAAATTATTGATTAGGCTGTTTACTCGGGGATAAACGCTGGCCCGTCAATTCATCAGCCGTGATTTTTCCATCTCTGTTCCTATCCAATTTTTGAAGTGTGGCCCTAACATTCGAGATTTCATCATCGTCAATGACACCATCCCCATTAACATCCAAAACCATTAAAGATAGTGTCGTAGGTCTGCCACCACCTCGTTTGTTTGCGCCGATGAAAAGAAGACAAACTGCCAATCCCACACCAAGCAATGAGATTCCCAGAGCTTTTTTCTGAGCAAAATATGAGACAAATACATGCCAGTTGAGAAGTAAATGAAATATGCCGGCAATTATGAAAACCCAGCCAAACCACTCATGGAGCACCATAAGAGGACCATTTTTTATATTGAAGAAAATCAGTGCTCCTGTCACTGCCATGACGACAAAGGCCACACCAGCCAGTGGCGAAATCCAAGCCCGCTCAAGAAGTTTGTTCTGCATACAAATTATAATTAAGCACCAGATATGCCAGATTCTATTTGTTGATTATAAGTATTTGAATTTAAATAAATTATAAAATATTTATAATGGTACTTTTAAAGGTTATGTTTTCATCCTGGATAGAAAATTATCCCGAAAAGGTTGTGTTTTTCATCCCATCTCTCTAGGATTGGCTCATGGATGCTAAGAAAAATAGCAGGTTTGATTCCAACCAAACCCTTCAATTACTCCTTGCGATTGCTCATGAGCAATCGCTCGAACGGATTCTCCAGAAATTGACCAGCACAGATGTTGACCGCTCGTTCTTGACAGGGGTTCAGGTATGGTTGATCGATACTGGGGACCTCTGCGCAACATGTGTTCATTCACATCATTGCGTTGACAAGAGCAAATGCTTGCATCTTGCAGCAGGTGGNGAAGCTTTTTTCCCCAAACTATCACATCACGAGATTGAAAGACTCCGCATGCCGTTAGGGGTAACCGTCATCGGCCAAGTAGCCATATCAGGACATCAAATCGTCATCAGGGATCTGCACGAACAGCCGAATGTCATTTCAGAAATCGGTTTACCAGCGCAACCAGAAGTCAACGCATTAAACGCCACCCCAATTAGTTTCAACGGCGAGGTCCTTGGAGTCAGTGTTGCATATATCAAGGGGAATCCCCCCAATGACGCCTTGCCTTGGGGACAAGTATTTGCGGATCACATTGGCGGAGCCATAGCCAATGCCCGTGCATTCGAGGAAATCAAACATCTCAAGGCGCAACTTGAGTTGCAAAATGATTATCTCCAAGAAGAGGTGGTTGAAGCGAAAGCATTTGGAGACCTAATTGGACAAAGTGCCGCTTTGAAACAAATCAACAGTCAGATTGATCTCGTTGCACCCACCGAGGCATCCGTTCTGATTCTTGGCGAAACAGGAACTGGCAAGGAGCTGGTTGCTCATGAAATTCACCGTCGCAGTAATCGAAAAAATGGCCCCTTAATCCGTGTCAACTGTGCATCTGTCCCCAGGGATTTGTTTGAAAGTGAATTTTTTGGCCATTCAAAAGGTGCTTTTACTGGCGCGGTAAAAGACAGATCTGGACGTTTTGAGACAGCAGAAGGAGGAACCTTATTTTTAGACGAGGTGGGAGAAATTCCCCTCGAAATGCAGGGAAAGCTATTACGTGTTCTTCAAGAAAAAAAATATGAACGTATAGGTGAAGATCACACACGAAATGCAAATGTTAGAATTATTGGCGCTACGAATCGGGATTTGATTAAGGAAGTTGCTGGAGGTCGCTTTCGCGAAGATCTGTATTATCGACTTCATGTTTTTCCAATTCAAGTGATTCCTCTACGACAACGCAAGGATGACATTCCCCTCCTTGCTCAGCACTTCATAGACATCTCCGTCCGCGAACTTCGGTGCCCACCCCCACGCCTCACAAAAGCAGCATGTTCACGACTTCAAGCCTATCACTGGCCCGGAAACGTTCGCGAACTGCGAAATGTGATTGAGCGAGCAGTCATTCTTGCCCAAGGCGGTCCACTCAATTTTGACCTGCCAATTTCAGATTCATCCCCAGCTCAAACGCAACTCGTTTCAATCCCCCCAAAAGGAGATCCCTCTGTTTATTATACAGAAACAGAAATGCATCAGAAGGAACGCGAAAATCTTTTGGCCATCCTAAAGGCAACCAATGGAAAAGTGAAAGGCAAGAAAGGTGCGGCAGAATTGCTAGGAGTGCATCCAGCAACGTTCTTTTCACGCATGAAAAAAATGGACATCCACTTCACGGGTAAGCCTAAAACACCTGATTAAGACAGATTACTCCGGCCTTCTACTTTTTATGCGCTTTGTTTCTATTCCAACAGGAAACGAGTAATCATATCGTCATATTTTAACCCCAAAAGCGGAGTTGGATTGATTTACCCGTTTTGATCTAGTGCTCGGCGGTCGGCGTTTGGCTGCTAAGCAGCACCGATTGGGGGGAGGATTCGTTAGTGGATGTTTTACTCATTTTGTCATTGTTCTATTCTCCCTCCCCCCGGGGGGCATCTTTCCGGGCCTAGACCAGTCCTCGGTAAGCCCCATTATGAGTCAACCGATACTGTCATAAAATCGCTTCGGTTAGCTTTTTTCATGAGGCAATGCGCTCTGTCGTATTTTGGGATTCATGACGGAAAATTCAGTGGTAGTTGGATGTCAAAATGGCTTCAGATCTGACAAAAGCCAATTTTTCCACCCTTTATTTTTTAGTGCGTTTTTTGTTTTTCATCGGATATGTTTTCGCGTGCTCATGAAGGGCGTTTATGGTAATTTGCGGTCATGACGATGGAATCGAATCTTAAGAGCAATACTTTAAGCAGAGGCCGGATTGCGTTTTGTGCCGGATTATGTGCCGCGTGTTTTGTCGTGTTGATGGGATGTTCTGGGCCAGTGATAGAGGATAAGGAAGGCAGGTTGCTGGAGTATTTTGAGACCCCGGCTTTGCTGGATGGCCCGATGTCCACTCTTTTGACGAATGTGGATGGATTTACGGCTCACGTCGAATTGACTCATGGTAAAAAATCCATGGGGGCATTAGTCATGGGGCGGGGGACACGCTTACTCTTCGCAAACGAGGAGGGGCTGAAGCATCCATCCAAGAAAAAGGCTGGGAACCAGACTTATTTCATTTGGGACGTCGCCACTGAAAAGGGGTATGTCGTCAATGAACCTTTGCAGGGATTTGCTCCTATCGAAGCAAAAAATAAAGTTACAGAAGTTGAAGTCAAGGACGATGGCGGTGTTTATGACAAGGTCGATGGGGTGCGCTGTCGCCAATCTTCTGTGACAGCAAAGCTCAAAGATGGAACAAGCTCCCAATTGACTATCTGGAGGTCTGCAGAGGCGAAGAATTTCACGATGAGAATCAAAGCGAATAACGGTAGGACTGTGATCCAGTTCCACGATGTCAAATTCAAGGCTCCCGCCTCTGATGTATTTGTTCCACCGTCGGGATACACCCAGCATCAGAATGCGGAGATGATGTTGGATACTCTGGTTGAACGGCAAGTCAGGTCCAAGTCAAAAGACAATGATTGGAATGATACGCATCCGAACGATGTTGGACAGCCTGGATTTGCCAGAGATATGGCTCGTTGAGAAATGGTAAAATTTGTTGGCTGAAATCGCGAGTGAGGTTTGTCAGGTTGATCTTTCCCAAAGAAGGTCAGCCTGATGTTATGGGAACGTGGGGGAAAATTCAAAAGCAAGCATCTTGGCTGTTGGAACTTCTTCCGTTTTCTCTAGCGAAAATGACATCAGGCGGTGTATTTGTTCATGTTCCTTTTCTCACTTGGGTGTCATTTAACCAACGTCAACTTGGAATTTCTTTTTGTTTTAAGAAGAAAATTGCAGGCTGTTTTTGACTATGGTAAAATAATAATCTCAATCAATTGAAGTTTTGCTGTCTATTAGAAAGACAAAAAGGATACTATGAAATTACCTTGCTGTGGAGTCCATCCTGCTTTGGTGGGGGGGCTTTTGTTAACCCTGGCTTTTGCCTCATACGGAGCAGATTACTCTTCGACAGTTCTGTCTGGTGGACCACTGGGGTATTGGAGACTGAATGAGACAACTCAGCCATCGGCGGCTGATACTGTTGCCGCAAATCTGGGAACCTTGGGAAGCAGTGGAAATGGCTTTTACACGAATTCGGCTTTTGTGGGTGGTCCGAGTGCAATTGTTGGCGAGGCAAGCAAGAAGTCGGCTTATTTTGCGGGGTTTCCAACGAATCGTATCTATATTCCGTATAAAACAAACTGGAATACGAGTGGTTCTTTTTCGTTTGAATTTTGGGCCAAGCCAGGCCAGACAAACGATCTGGTGTGCCCTGCGGCAAGTGTTCAGTTTACAAATGATTTCAGATATGGCTGGCTTTTTTATCAGGGTGATTCAGCAATGGATAGTGGAAATGGCTGGTTGTTCAGAGTTTATTATTTTACTTCAAGCGGTGGTTTTGGTGACAGTATCGCGTCGGCCTCTCTTCAATTGAATACAAATTCCTGGTATCATGTGGTGGGCGTTTTTGATGGGACGAAAGTGAAATTGTATGTCAACGGCACGCTTGCTTCGACAACGGCGTTGCCTGCTGGAGCTTCTTATGCTGCCAACACGAATACAACAATTCCTCTTTCCTTTGGTGCTCGGGCGAACGGGGAATGGGGGGACTGGTGTTTCAAAGGCAATATTGATGAGCCTGCCTTTTATAGTCGGGTTTTGACGGATGCAGAGGTTCTCAGCCACTATCAAACCGGAACAAATACTTCGCCTGCGACTGCATATGAGACAATCATCCAGAATGCCAACCCGGTTGGGTATTGGCGTTTGGATTAGACNGAGGTTCCCCCTCTGAGTTTCACTGGGAATTCGGTGACTTTCAGCACATGGCTTAAGCGCAGCAGTGGACAGTCTGGCAATGCGGTTATTGTTCAGAGTGGGGTTTCAACGAACGGCGCCGGTTTGTATTTTAATAACGATACCCAGGAGCTTGCATACACTTGGGGGGATAATGCTGATTATTCTTCTTTTAGAAGTTACCTCTCGATTCCAGTGGGCACATGGGTGTATGCGGCAGTCGTTGTAACGCCAGATTTTGCGGTGCTCGCGTTGGATGATGGCAATTTGTTCACTGTCGTGACCAATGCAATGCCTCATGATTCGCTTGTATTTGACAATCCGTTGTCCATCGGAGCCGACTTTGTGAATCCAACATTGGGGTTTGTTGGTTCAATTGATGAAGTGGCTGTTTTCAACCGCGCTCTTAGTGTCGGAGAATTGTATTCTCAATATTCCAGTGCGGTTGGCGGTATGGCTCCTCAGATTTTTACGGATACGACTTTGAGTCCTGCGTTACCCTACGTCGGGGATACTTTGCTCTTTTCTGTGGACGTGGGTGGAACTCCGGATTTGAGCTATCAGTGGCGCAAGAATGGGACTTCGATTTCGGGAGCGACGAATTCCACTTACACGATTACCGCCGCCGCGACTGCCAACAATGGAACGTATGATGTTGTTGTGAAAAACGCGTATGGATCTGTCACGTGCTCGGAGGTGAGTGTCAGCTTGAGCTCATTGAAAGAACCATCGATTGATGCGGATCCTGTCAGCCGCACTTTGTTTGTGGGGGGGAGTCTTTCCCTTTCGGTCAATGCAATGGGCGGTGGTCTTTCCTATCAGTGGATGAAAAATGGCAGTGCCTTGACGGGAGAAACCAATTCTTCTTTTGTCATTTCCCCTGTTACCACAAATGACGCTGGCACTTATGTTCTTGTTGTTTCAAACAAGGTTGGAAAGTTTACAAGTGGTGGGGCTGTCATTGTTGTTTTGTCGCCAGCAAGTGGTTCTTTCGAGTCGGTGATTCTTGCTGACTCGCCACTTTCCTGGTGGCGTCTGGACGAGGGATTATACAGCACAACAGCCTTTGATGCGATGGGCCATCACGATGGCACCTATTCGATTGTTGCTTCTCTGGGACAAGCCGGTGCTCTTTCCAATGATTCAGATACGGCGGCCAGTTCGGATGGCAGTTCCTACATTGCTTTGGTTCCTTACAGTGCTGATTTGAATTCTGACACATGCAGTGTTGAGGCTTGGGTGAAAAATGCGGATACTGGTATTCTGGAGTCCCCCATTTCTTCGTATTCTGTCACGAGTGGCAGTGGCCGAGGATATGGCTTTATCAAAACAAGCGGTGACCAGTGGTATGGGATCACAGGCAATGGGGATGAGAGCATCTATTACTATGCCGAAATGAACAATCTGGAGTCAGGCAAGTGGACGCATCTTGTGATGACCTTCTCGGATGGTGACAATGCTGTCTATCAAGATGGCGAGCTTGTTGCAGGACCTTACGCTGGCTATTACAAACACAACACAAGCGCTCCATTCCTGATTGGCGGCATTGGGCTTAACACGGATCTTCAATCTTTCTGGAATGGAACTATTGATGAAGTGGTGTTCTACAAGAGTGCGTTGACTGCTGCACAGGTGAAGGCCCACTACACGGCGGGTTTGTATGGTAGCAATGTTAAGCCTGTGTTTGAGCTTCAACCTGAATCTCAGACCCTGGTTGTGGGGTCTCCTGCCACCTTCATTGGAAAAGTAGGGGGTTCGTTGCCACTTTCACTGCAATGGACTTTTAATGGTGTTCCAATTTCTGGAGCCACCAATAGAACCTATTCTATTAGTTCCGTGGCGTATTCGGATGCCGGTTCGTATTACTTGACAGCAACCAACCCGGTCGGCGGAATTATCAGCACGGCTGCGGTTCTTTCTGTCGTGTCTGACCCCCAGTATATTAATTTGACCAATGGTTTGGTGTTGCACCTGAAGTTTGACGGGGATATGACGGATTCGTCTGGTCGTGGCAACAATGGAACTGCTGTTGGCACTCCAGTTTTCAGCGATGGAAAACTGGGGAATGCCTTGCACTATAACACGGACACGACAAACAGCATTTTCAACTACGTCACTCTGGGGCAGCCTGATGATTTGGCTTTTGGTGAGACGCTCAATTTCTCTGTTGCCTATTGGATTCATTTGCCATCAGGATATTCAGGAAGCGACTTGCCATTCCTGGCAAATTCCCTCAATTCTTACGGCAACACTGGTTTCACATTTGCTCCCTCCTTTAAGGGTGATGGTGGTTGGTCCTGGAGCTTGGGCAAGGTGGGTGTGCTTGGTGACGCCAATTCTATAAATGACGGAGTTTGGCACCATCTGGTCCACACCTTTGATCGGACCGGAGTGGCAAATACGTATTTTGACGGAACACTGGTGGATAGCCGTCCTGATATCAGTGGTGGATACTTGAACACCGGATACGATGTTAATATCGGGCAGGACGGAACGGGATCTTATCCAGTGTCGGGGGAGGCTGATATTGATGATGTTGGGATTTGGAATCGGGCACTTTCTCCCTATGAGGCAAAAGCCATTTATTTGGTGGGAGAAAACTACGGGAGAAGCTTCGATACGGTTGGTCCCATCGTGACCTCTGTGACACTCTCGGTGCAACGGAGCGGCTCGAAGATCATTCTTTCATGGACTACGGGGACCTTGCTGGAAGCAACGAGTGTTGAAGGGCCATGGACTGTGGTCAACGGAGCCACGGCGCCCAGTTACACAACGGATGCCTCCTCTGGCACCAAATTCTATCGTGTGAAAGTCTTTTAATTCAAAAGTGAGTCTCATGAGCCGGTTGGAACCTGATTCCAACCGGCTTTTTCAATTATGGAATGAACTTCTGCCGCTCTGTGCTGCCGTTTCCTGTTTCATTTGGCTTAAATGATGTTTAAATAGCAAAATGATGTTGGAGATACATTCGCAGACGATGGAAGAACTGGGGGAGCAATTTAAAAAATGGCAACAGCCTTCCTATAGGGTGACGCAGCTATTGAACTGGCTTTACGTGCGCAACGTGGAAAGTTGGGCGGAGATGACGAATTTGCCAAAGGCATTGAGAACTCTTTTGGAACAGACCTATTCGTTTAATCACATGGAGCTGGTGCGCAAGCAGGGGGAGGAGGATTCCACACAGAAATTCCTCTGGCGCTTGAATGATGGGGCTCTCATTGAATGCGTGCTGATCCCTGCAAATCCGGCATTGTATGGCGAAGATAGTGACCGGCATACGCTTTGTGTCTCCACGCAGGTGGGGTGTGCCTACGGTTGCAAGTTTTGTGCGAGTGGTCTGAATGGGTTCAAGAGAAATTTGAGTGCAGATGAGATCGTTGGACAAGTTTTGGCCACGCAACAGTGGCTTCAAAAAACGGGGAAATCGGGCAACAAACCTGAGGAGGTGGAACAGGTGTCTTCGGATCGCATGATCAACAATCTGGTCATCATGGGCATGGGCGAACCTCTTGCCAATTACGATAATTTATTCAAGGCACTGAAGATTCTCAATGCTCCATGGGGTGGCAAAATTGGAGCGCGGAAAATCACGATTTCGACAAGTGGTCTGGCTCCACAAATTCGGCAACTGGCTGAAGAGCCATACCAATTTCGTCTGGCCGTGTCGTTGCACGGGGCCACGGATGCGATTCGGGATCAGATCATGCCTGTTAATAGGAAGTATCCTTTGGCGGATCTCATTGCTGCCTGTGAGTATTATCAGGAAAAGAAGGGGCGCATGATCACGCTGGAATATATTTTGATTCAGGGGGTGAACGATACTCTTGACCAAGCGGTGCTTCTGGCGCGCTTGGCAAAGCGGTTTCATGCCAAGGTGAACCTGATTGCTTATAACACCGTGGAGGGATTGCCTTGGGTGCGGCCAACAGAAGAAGTGCAGGATGCCTTTCAAAAGGCGGTGGAGAAGGAAAGAGTGGCGGTGACGTCACGCCGTGAAAAGGGAAATGTGATTGATGCCGCATGTGGACAACTGAGACTCAAGACAGAGCAAATTTCCGGGCTGGTAAAACCGCAATGAGATTGTTACTGTGATTTTGTGATCGCACTGATTGATTACGGTTCTGGAAACTTGCGTAGCGTTCAGAAAGCTTTATTGAAAGTGAACGCTGCGGTTCAATTGACACGTCGTCCCGAAGAGTTGACTGACGCCTCTGCTGTGGTGCTTCCTGGTGTCGGTGCATTTGACGATTGTGTGAACGCGTTGCGCAAACAGGAATTGTTGGAGGCCGTAAAACAGTTCATTCATACGGGACGCCCGTTTCTGGGAATTTGTGTTGGCTATCAGGCACTTTTTGATCAAAGCGAAGAGTTCAACAGCCATGCGCCTGGCCTCGGTATTTTTAGTGGGAAGGTCGTGCGTTTTTCGGATCAAAGTGGATTGAAGATTCCGCAAATCGGATGGAATCAGATTGAGATCAGCAAACCGGAATGCCCCCTTTACAAAAACATTCCATCGGGCAGCTACGTCTATTTTGTGCACAGTTTCTTTCCAAAGCCGGTTGATGATTCTATTGTTGCGACACGCACCACCTATGGGCAGACCTTTGCCTCCTCAGTCTGGAAGGACAACGTTTTTGCCACGCAATTCCATCCCGAGAAAAGCCAGAAGATTGGACTACAACTGTTGAAAAACTTTGTGGCGCTGGCCGAACATTCCTGAGACTTCGGATGGTAGGATCGCATTTTTTTTTGCCGGGGAATTTAATAGTGACAAGAGAGGTTTTTCTGTCGCTTTGATCGATTTGTTATGATTAAATGACAATACATTTCCGATGAACGATCAACTCTATCAGCAAAGGTTGCGACGCTACGTTACCGCCATGCGCAATGAGAAACCGGATTGTGTGCCCATCCGGCCTTTTGTGGCGGAATACACAGCTTCTTATGCCGGCTTTACATGTCAGGATGTTTCCCACGATTATGAGAAGGCCTTTGAAGCGGCTTTCAAATGTGCACGGGATTTTGATTGGGATGCGATTGTGCCAAACATGGTGTATGTCTGGACCGGGCTGACACAGGCGATTGGGTTGCGTTATTATGGAATTCCGGGAATTGGCATTCCACATGACAGGGGCTTCAACTACATCGAACCTTCGGAGGATCAAGCCTTCATGAAGGAGGATGAATACGACGAGTTGATCAAGGACCCGACTGCATTTCTTTACAATATCTGGCTCCCTCGCGTTTCCACGGAAGTCAGCAAGATCGGCGAACCGTCCACCTACCGCAACAATCTTTCGTTTGTCAAAGGTGGCATGGCAATGATGATGTATTTCAATGCCTTTGGACCACAGGTGGCACGTTTGCAAAACGAGACAGGAACAGTGTCTGCCATTTCTGGTATTTTTAAAGCCCCGTTTGACATCATTGCCGACAAGCTGCGTGGCTACATAGGTCTCACGATGGACATGGTGACCCAACCGGATAAGGTTCTGGCCGCTTGCGAAGCCCTGATGCCGCACTTGTGCCATGTTGGCTTGACGACGGCTGATCCCAATCGGTTGGTGCCAATTGGCTTTTGGATGCATCGTGGTTGCGTGCCGTTTATCAACCCGAAACAATTCGATTCACATTACTGGCCGACGCTTAAGCCGATTATTGAGGAGTTCTGGAAAAATGGACATCAGACGCTCTTTTATGCCGAAGGCAAATGGCGTCATCATTTCAATTCCTTCCGTGAACTGCCGGATCGAAGCATTGTATTCCATTGCGACCGCGACGACATTTTCGAGGCCCATGAGAAGTTGCATGATAAATTTGCCTTGAGTGGCGGCATTCCCAATACACTTTTCAGTTTTGGCAAACCGGAGGAGGTTCGGGAATTTTGTAAACGAGTTCTCCAAGAAGTGGGGAAGAATGGCGGATATATCATGGATGCCGGTGCCATTCTTCAGAATGATGCCCGCACCGAAAACCTGCTCGCCATGACGCAGGCTGCACGCGAATTTGGGGTCTATTCGGAGCATCAAGCCCCAACAGATATGGCACCATGCCTGGTCCCAGCTTCGATGGAGGAACGTCAACACTTGACAGGCATGACTGGCCACACAGCCTCTGGACCCCGTCCCGGCGTTTGTTTCCCGTGGGAAAAGAAGATGGTCGAATTACCAGAGATCACGGGCGACAAGGATTTGCTCAAACGGGTTTGGGAAAATGTGGACGCCTTGGGGAACAGTTATATTTGGCAGCTTTTGCTTAGTTTCTAAAAACATTTAACCATGAAAAAACTATTATTATTGACAGCGATCTTTGGTTTATCAGCTCTGAGCTACGGAGCGGACGCCCCATTCAAGACAAATCCGGATTCCTCCACATGGCCCAGTCTGTTTAACAAGGAGCTTTCCGATGCTGAATTTCCTGCCGGAGTTTGGTACTACACAAACAACACGTTGACTGCCACAAAAGACGAGGCCATCTGGACAAAGAAGGATTACGAGAATTTTGCCGTGGATTTGGAATTCAAAACGGATCCAGCAGCCAATAGTGGTGTCCTTGTCTATTCCACGGACATCAAGGATTGGATTCCACATACCATTGAAGTTCAAATTCTCGATGATTACGACCAGAAATGGGCGGGAGTGGCGAAGAACTGGCAATGCGGGGCGATCTTTGGTCATCTGGCCCCCACCAAGCAAGTCGGGAAAAAGGCGGGTGAATGGAATCACATGACTGTGGCATGCAAAGGCCCCAATATCTGGGTGGTGCTCAACGGCGAACTAATCACTGAAATGGATATGAATAAATGGACGGTCGGTGGAAAGAATCCCGATGGCAGTGATGCTCCCAACTGGCTGGGCGGTCCTCTTGCTGGCAGGGCCACCAAAGGTAGGATCGGTCTCCAAGGCAAGCATGCCGGTGCGGCCATCTATTTCCGTAACGTGAAAATCAAAAACCTGGATTAAGGTTTTTAAATTACACATAACAGTTTCTCAGGGGCTCTAAAAAAGCCCCTTTTTCATGTACGTTTATTGGGGGTTCAACCTGGCATTGAAAAACATTTGGTTTACTGGCATTTTATGGGGATGAAACATTTGGAGCAGGCTCGTGAAGTGTTCGATATTGAAATTGCTGCCATGAAGGCTGTTCGGGATGAATTGGACAATTCTTTTGAAACGGCTGTGGAGATGGTGGTGGATTGTCTGAGCAAGCGAGGCAAACTGATTATCGTGGGCATAGGAAAATCCGGGAATGTCGGACATAAAATTGCGGCCACTTTGACGAGCACGGGTTCCACCAGTGTTTTGCTTAATGCTGTGGATGCCATGCATGGGGATTTGGGCGTCATTGTTGATGGAGATGTTATTCTGGCGTTGAGTTACTCCGGAGAATCGGAGGAATTGATTAATTTGATTCCAGCTTTAAAACGTTTTTCAGTGAAAATAATTGCGATGACCGGCAATCCGAAGTCGTCGCTGGGGCGTTACAGTGATGTCGTGCTGAACACAAAGATTCCACGCGAGGCATGTCCGTTTAATCTGGCTCCCACGTCCAGCACAACTGCCATGATGGCGATGGGGGATGCGTTGGCAATGGTGGTTTTGCAGGCGCGCGGATTTAAGAAGAAGGACTATGCAAAACATCATCCCTCCGGCGCAATTGGTCGCGCCTTGCTTCTTAAAGTCAGCGATATTATGCGTAAAGGCGACCGAGTGGCCGTTGCAAACGAGGGTGTCACAGTCAAAGAAGCCTTGCTGAAAATGACCCACGCCAAGGCGGGAAGTGTCAGCGTGATCAATGGCAAGGGAAAACTTGTCGGTGTGTTTACAGATGGCGATTTACGGCGTCAAATGGCAAATGACGACCAGATTTTGTCAAAAACGATGGGAAATGTGATGACTCCAAAACCAATTTGCATTAATGAGACAGAATTGGCGGCGGATGCACTTAAGATATTCAATGAGAGGAACATAGATGATCTTGTGGTCATCAATGCAAAAGGGGAGCCAACCGGAATGGTGGATTCACAAGACCTGCCAAAACTGAAGTTAATGTAAGTTTGTCACACAATTGTAACAAAAGCGCCATATTTGTGACACTTTATGACGGCAGCATGGAGTCGATTAAGGAATAGACAATATGTTTTCACTCCAGAGAATGCTAGGTCGCGAAGATAAGTTTTTTGCATTATTGCAGCAAAGTGCCGAGGAGGGACGAGCCAGTGTTCAGGCGTTGTTGGTTCTGTTGGAGAATCCAATGGACTTGCGCCTGGATAAATTTGCCAATTCGCGCCGAAAGGAAAAACTGATCGCAAATGAGATTAGTGAGGCGCTTTGTACCACATTCATTACGGCATTTGAGCGTGAAGACATTGAGGCTCTGTCCGAGGCGCTGTACCGCATCCCCAAAACGGTTGAAAAAACAGGCGAACATATCCAGCTGGCTCCGCAATTTCTCAAAGGGTTTGATTTGTCACGTCAGGTGGCAATGATGCGCGAGGCGTCAGACGTCCTGGTCAACATGCTTAATCAGTTGCCCATGATGAACCCGGAGCAGATCAGCGCCTTTAACGCGCAGTTGCAGAAAATTGAGGGGCAGGCGGATAAAATCATGCTGGAGATTTTGGAGGATCTTTATGCCGGGCATTTCAACGCGATTCAAACGGTTTATTTGAAGGATATTTTTGAGTTGATAGAAAAAATCTTTGACCGTTTTCGTAATGCAGGAAATGTAATCAACCAGATCGTTTTGAAAAACTCATAATCTTCCATGACACTCATTATCACGGTGATTGTCGTGGCGCTGGTGTTCGAGTACATCAATGGGTTTCACGATACGGCCAACTCGATTGCAACCGTTGTTTCCACGAAGGTTCTCAGTCCGCGTCAGGCCATCATCCTCTCTGCATCGATGAATCTGCTTGGCGCCATGGCGGGAACTGCCGTGGCCAAGACAATTACAAGTGGTATTATTGACACCAAAGTCATTCCTTTTGGAAACGAAATCCTAATCTGTGCACTGCTTGGTGCCATTATCTGGAATATTCTCACCTGGTATGTTGGGTTGCCTTCCAGCTCCAGTCACGCACTGATTGGCGGACTGTGTGGAGCGGCTCTGGCCGCTGCATCCAACAATTGGCATGTGATCGTTTGGGCAAAGAGCAATGCTCATTTTTGGTATAAAGGGGAGGGGGTTTTATGGAAGGTGGTTGTCCCAATGATCCTTTCTCCAATCTGTGGTTTTATTCTTGGTTTCATTATTATGGCTTTGCTGTATCTGGCGTTGCTCCATGCGCGCCCGGGAACTGTGAATAGGGTCTTTAACAAACTCCAAATGGTCAGCGCGGGGGCGATGGGGCTCATGCACGGAACAAACGATGCCCAGAAGACCATGGGAATCATTACCTTGACACTGTTGGTGGGAACTCAGTCTGGAGCGTTTTCAGATTTGCCCGGTTGGCTCTCCTTTTTGCACACTCCAGAGCCTGAGCCGGGTAAACAGGTGGATATAGCGACATGGGTCAAGCTCTTATGTGCCACCGTGATGGCCGCAGGTACGGCGGCGGGGGGATGGCGCATCATTCGCACTCTGGGGCATAAAATGGTGAAGCTTCAGCCCATCAATGGTTTTGCAGCAGAAACCAGTTCTGCTCTTGTGATATTCGCAGCTTCACACTTTGGCATGCCTGTTTCCACAACGCATAACATCTCCGCATCCATCATGGGGGTTGGATGTGCCAAAAAGCTCAACGCTGTCAAATGGGGAGTCGTGGAAAAGATGGTATGGGCATGGATTCTGACCATTCCCATTTCTGGCGGCATTTCCTACGGGCTCGTCAGAGTGCTGAAAGCCCTGGGATATTGAAAGACGATCGAATCTGTCAATCAACCCAGCCTGACATGTTAATGGCAAGTGATTGAGACTGAGCAGTCGAGTTTTTGGGATTTACCTTTAGTTTCCGGTTGGTCAAACGTTCGAGGTGGGCATGAATATCAGCAGGCCATGTGTGGACGATCTGATTGAAGTGCTCACGGTCATTGGAATCAAGAGCCCGGATGGCATCTTCAAAATCGCTCCGGTTTCCTGCAACAATCTTCATGAAACGGACGACTGATTCCTGGATTTGCTTTGCTTGATCTGGCTGTTTCCCACGTGTGGCTTCATCAACCAATTTTCGCAATGCGACAGAGGCGCCGCCTGGCTGGTTGTTCAACCACTCCCAATGCCGTGGTAAAAGCGTGATTTCCCGGGCTATAACGCCGAGTTTTGGACGTCCTGGGCCTCGTTTTTCTCCGGTTGAAACAGCCGTGGCAACCCGATCTTTCACTTCTGTTATCGTCCCGTTGAGATCCACACTCACAGGCTCGCTGGTTTCGGCATTAAGAATGACAACGGCTGGTTCGGTCTTTTGATCAAAAGCACTCTTAGCTGCTTCAATGACAGTGGGCAACGTTCCAGCAGCAATCAGGTGTTCCCCTTGGAACACAACAACTTCACATGGTTTCTCATGAGACGAAACATTATTCATAGTAATTGTTTTATTCCCGGATAAAACGATAAGTCAATAAAAACTGTCTGTAGGCAGTAAAAAAATATGAAGTGGCTCTATTTTGTGTTTTTGATCTTGTTTTTTTGCGCCTGAAAAAGGCTTTTTATAAGGGCCAAAACGGCATTTTCAATTCCCGAAAGGGCGTCGTCTGCTGGAGATTTGTCCAAGTCATGTATGCTCCAATATTCCACGCGATCAACCCAGGCAGGAAAGTTCTTTTTTAAAATGGGGTGGTGTTCTGTTTTATCCAGCGCAATAACTCGATCCGAGTGAATTAAGTCTTCCTCCCTCAGCCATAAAGGTCTGCGTTGATTTATATCGAAGGGGATATTTCGCGCTTTGAGAGCTTGTGCGGTGTAGGGGGATATATTTTGAAAGTTCGGAGGAAGCAAGTTCAGGTTCAACCCCCTGGAATCTGCGTGCCATTTGAGCCCTGTTTTTTCAGCCTCAAAATTAAACACGTTTTCTGCAAAGCGGCTGCGATAATAATTCCCAGTGCAGAGAAATAGGATTTTGCCAGTTTTGTCTTTTACAGTTTCCGACGTCTTTGGATGCGACATGAGATCGCAAGGATATGCTTCGTTGTGTGGGATTCCAAGCGCAGGTTGATTATTTGAGTGGTTTGACTACAAAATTTACTGCCAAACCCATTCCGATCAGTTATACAGGCATCTGTCTAAACAAACAGACAACGATGAAATTTACAATGAAACTTGATCAGAACGTTCTGAAGTCCATACGACGCGTTCCCATATCCATCCTTCTCCTGTCCACTGTTGCCCTGAGCGCATGGAGTGCTGATAGTGGAAAGTTTGTTCCGGCACCCAATTTAATGTCGGCCAATCCACCTGTCCGTCCAGCTGATTATATCAGGCCTTTTGTGGGCACTCGTGGCGAGGGGAACACCTATCCGGGGCCATCGGCTCCTTTTGGGATGATTCAATTGAGTCCAGACACGGATCGTGACCTTTGGGAGACGGCATCTGGATATGAATATTCAGACACATCGATCATGGGATTCACTCTGACTCATTTAACGGGCACTGGGATTCCTGATTTGGGCGATTTTCTTTTCATGCCACAAATTGGCGAGCCTAAGCTTGTCGTTGGAACAAAAGAGAATCCAGATGCGGGATATCGTGCGCGTTATTCTCATGACCAAGAATTTGCCTCTGCTGGCTATTATGGTGTCAAGCTTCTCAATAACAATGTGGTGGTGGAACTGGCCGCTGCTGAGCGTGCCGGGATGATGCGCTTTACCTTCCCTGCCAGCGACAAGGCCAGCATCATGACCGATCTTCAGCATTTTTTGAGTGGCAATCGGTTCAAACTGATTTGGTCCCACGTTCGCGTTGAGGATAGTTCAACGGTGACGGGGTTCCATTTGGTGAACGGTTGGGCAAAGGAAAGATACCTTTACTACGCGGCCCGGTATTCAAAGCCCTTTGACAGTTATCGCATCATGAGTAACGGCAAGGAAGTCATCTATGATAGCTACAAGAGTTATCGCTTTCGCAGCCGAAATGAAGCAGCAGGAACAAATCTCCAATTCCTGGCCGAATACAAGACCAAGCCCAACGAAATCATCCTCGTCAAGGTTGCTGTTTCAGCCGTAAGTGCGGCGAACGCTCTGGCCAATCTCGATGCCAGCATTCCAGGATGGAGTTTTGAAACGGTGGTTCAGGACACCCGCAATAAGTGGAATGATGAGTTGAGCCGCATTGAAATTGATGGTTCACAATGGGACAAAGAGACGTTTTACACCAGCATGTATCACTTGTTCCTGGCCCCGAATTTATTTCAGGATGTGACTCGGGAATATCGCGGTCTGGATTCCAATATTCATAAGACTGATAAATTTAATAATTATGCAGTATTCTCATTGTGGGATACCTATCGCGCGGCGCATCCGCTTTTTGCGTTGATTCAATCTCATCGTGATTCCGACATGATAAATTCCCTTCTGGCACACTACGACCAGAGCGTTGATCATCTTCTTCCCATGTGGTCACTGCAAGGAAACGAAACCTGGTGCATGATCGGATACCATGCTGTGCCAGTAATCGTGGATGGTTTTCTCAAAGGGGTGAAGGGTTTTGACAAGGAACATGCTTACAAGGCGATAAAAGACACTGCCATGAACCCGGATTATGATGGGGTGACTGGCTATGCAAAGCTGGGGTGGGTCGCCTGTGACAAGGAAAACGAGTCTGTCTCCAAGACCTTGGAATATGCCTATGACGACTATTGCGTCGCACAAATGGCCAAGGCCCTTGGAAAAACTGATGATTACAACTATTTCATGAAACGTGCGGGGTATTACACAAATCTCTACGATCCCTCCATTGGTTTAATGCGTGGTAAGGATTCCAATGGTAAGTGGCGCACACCCTTTGACCCTCACGGCTACGATGATGCCACCCGCAATAACGACTTCACGGAAGGGACAAGCTGGCAGTATTCATGGTATGTTCCACAGGATGTGCCAGGAATGATCAACCTCTTTGGTGGCAGAAGCCAGTTCATTCAAAAGCTCGATCAACTTTTTAATTATAAGGAAGCGGACGCGAATGCTAAGGGATTGGATGACGTGCAGGGGCGCATTGGAGAATACTGGCATGGCAACGAGCCGAGTCACCATATCATTTATCTCTACAGCTACGCTGGTCAGCCTTGGAAAGCGGCGCAACGCGTCCACGAAGTGCTGAAAACCCAATACGGTAATCAGCCAAATTCACTGAGTGGAAACGATGACTGCGGTCAGATGTCAGCATGGTATATTTTTGCCACACTCGGGTTCTATCCCGTCTGCCCGGCAAGCGATTATTATGTCATCGGGAGTCCGGCCTTGCCAAAGGCAGTGATGCACCTGTCCAATGGACACAAGTTCACAATGATTGCAAATAACTTGTCTGAAAAGAATATCTATATCCAATCCGTGACGTTAAACGGCAAATCGCTTGAACAACCGTTCATTCCCTATAAGGAAGTGNNCAAAGGCGGCAAGCTCATTTACAACATGGGACCGGAACCCAATAAAGCCTGGGGGGCAAATCCTGTTTTAAAGAAGTAAGTTTGCACCTCCGAAGGGGAAAACTGGCTTTGGCCGGGCAATAATTCGACCGCCGTTTCAAGAAATTGGAACGGCGGTTTTCTCAGTGGAGAAGGATCTGCTTATTCAGAGGCTGCTTTTTTTAGCTCTGATGTTTTTGGTGCAATTCTTGACAAAAAAGGTAAATTTCTGCGTATGAATAAATCGAATTCTTTGAGTTTCATTTTTGGTCGGCGCAGCATCCGTTCCTACGCCTCTGGAGATGTTGATGAGAAAACGTTAAAGACGATTTTGGAAGCTGCAATGTCTGCCCCCTCGGCTTGTGCGTGTGATCCATGGCGTTTTGTGGTTGTCAAAACACAGGCGATGCGCGAATTGATCGTGGAGAAATTGCCGTATGGGAAAATGTTGTTGGAGGCGCCTGTTGGAATTGTGGTGTGTGGCGATTTGAAGGCGGCACACGATGGCCAATTGAGTTATATGCTGCAAGATTGTTCTGCCGCGATTGAGAATCTTTTATTGGCGGCTCACAGTCTGGGGCTGGGAGCCTGCTGGCTTGGTGTTCATCCCCGCGAGGAACGCATTAATCACATCAAGGCAGTGTTGGCATTGCCAGAATCAGTGATTCCCATCGCAGTCATTGCACTTGGTCATCCGGGGGAGAAAAAAGAACCTCGCACGCGTTACAAGACCGAGAATGTGAAATTCGAAAAATGGAGTGATTGATTTGAGACTTGGCAAACAAGAAAAGTTTCCTTTGGACAGAGATTGAAGCCTTGCAATGCCTGCTGGCTTCTGCCGGTTACTGTCAATCATCGCTTATTTCGAGATACGCACGGTTACATGAAATGCACCTGGCACAGGTTTTTCTGAGGCAACAATAAGGTATCCACCGCCACACCCAGAGTACATTGCTCCTGAGTATTGCTGCTGATAAGCGCAAAGAATCTTAATCAGGTCCGTTCGAAGTTTGGGATGTTTTACCACGTGTGGAAGCAATGTTTCCCAGCATTGCATGTTTAGATTGAAAGACTCCCCGAGACTTTTGATATCCATTTTAACAATGGCATTGTAGCAATCTTTTCCGGCTTGTCCGAGCCGCGCAACCCATTCGGATGTCAGGTTCTTGACTCCAAGGGGAGAGTAGCCGTCTGGACGCGGTTCTACCGGAAGGATATGCAATACATTACTCAGCCATTCGGCTACTTTCGGCGTATTGCATGATTCGATGTGAGAAGGGAACACCCCCTCGTGCACACTAAAATCGTAATCCAAACGGTTGATGCCGGGGTATATTAATCCGATCATGTCTTGAGAACCGCTGGGATTTCTTTTCCCCTTGTTCTCAACTTCATAAAGCTCTCGGACCAGTTCATCAAGTGGACGTTGTGGTAGCTTCCCATTCCATAATTTCATGGCAATGTTGCGTGTACCACTGGCAATTCCACTTCGATCCATCGGACGGAAATTGGGCTCAATTTGCACAACCACCATGGACCCGGGCGGATTGGTGTTATAACGGGATACGAAGGGTTGATCAATCCACCCGCCGGCAAGTTGAAGACGGTGTGGAATAGCTCCAACCAATTCGGTAATGAATGGAATGCCTTGCATACTATTGTCACTTGGAGACAGGTTCCAAGCGAAGCGCATTTAGATTGATGGCTTTCCAACTGGGCTTGTCTTTTGCCCGGACCGCAACTGTGAGCACTCCCTTGTTGTTAATCTCCACAGTGCCAAGCTGGTTTTCCTGAAAATTATCCCATCCGCTGGTTTGTGATGCACTGCCAGTTATTTTCTGATCGGCAATTTCAACAAGGTAGGCAGGGTGATCGTGAATGGTTGCAATATTTGCAAAAACACGGTAGGTGCCAGGACGATCCACTTTGATTTGCCATGAAACCCATTCTTCCGAATTATCCCAATAACCAATGTTTTCCTTACCACCGCGTTCCTCCACTTGGATTGTAGATCCGTGTAACTTGGCGGAACTCGGATTCAAGGTGAAACAACCCTTTGCATCTGGGGAAACTTGAACAGTGATTTCTGGCACAGGCACTGGCACAAGGTTTTTGCCTATAATGCGAAGTGAGCAGGTTATGGAATCTTTGACATCAGACGGAATTTCCACACTCAGCCCCTCTTTGGTCTGCGTAAAATGCAGTTTTCCTTTGTGTCCAAGCAACTCCACTTTTTGAATGTGGTTTTGTTTTGAATCATCCGTTTTTGCCAGCGAACGAATTGTGATTTTTCTATCAGATGGCCAGCCTAGCGTTGTTGCGTAGAAGTATTTCCCTTTTGTTGTGAAGCGAATGTCTTTGGCTGAATAATTGAACTTCTCGCTAAACATCCCTCCTTTGGGTTTTACAACGCCTTCCCCGTAAACAAGCCATGGGCGGGTTCCGTAAATCGCTTCTCCATTTATCGCGGTCCAATCTGCCAACTGGTGAAGCATTTTTTCAACTTCTGGATCAAGGGTGCCATCCGGGCGCAACACCACGTTTAACAAGAGATTCCCGTTTTTACTGACGATGTCCACCAGCATTGTCACAGTCCAATTGATAGGCTGGTATTTCCAATTTCTATTGTAAAACCAATCTCCAATTGAAGTATCGCATTGCCATGGATAGGGATCAATGCCACCACTGACGCCACGTTCGTAATCCTGAACCCATCGGCCATCTGAAACCTGTTTGCAATTGTATATGGCCTGGCTTTTACCGCCATTTACTTTGGCGCTCAAATTGTAAAGATTTGCGATTTGACTCAGACCAACAACGTTTGAGGTGCCAAACGCCACTCCGCCATCACTGTAAAGCAAATCCGGTTTGTAATTTTCCACCAGTTCTTTGATTTCATCAAACCACTGCTGATGCCAACGTGGATCATTACTATACCAGTCTGTGTCGTTCGTATTTGCCTTGAAATGGTAAAGGTCCCAGAAATTGGAATTTGATCCATCGTAGGGGACGCCTGCCATTGGACCTTTGGAATCAGACTTATGCGAGTCTTGAAACCAGGTAAAACTGGCGCCTAAGTGTTCGGAAACACCAAAGGGTAATCCATTCTTTTTTGCGGCAGCCTGCCATTCTCCCACAACGTCACGTTTTGGCCCCATTTGGACAGAATTCCAATTGTGAAGTTTGGAGTTCCATAAAAAGAAATTATCATGATGCGTTCCCATGCTTACGAAGTATCTGGCCCCGGCCTTTTTATACAATTCCATCAGTTTTTCCGGGTCCCACTTCTCCGCTTTCCACATCGGGATGATGTCTTTCCACCCGTTGGTGGATGGATGTCCCCAACGCTTTAGGTGGTCTTCATATTGTCGGGAACCTTGTTGATACATGTTGCGCGCATACCAATCGCCTTCCATCGGAACAGCTTGAGGGCCCCAATGAGCCCATATTCCAAACTTGGCATCGCGAAACCATTTTGGACAATGATAGTTCGTTAAAGATTCCATTGTTGGCTTGTATGGGCCCTGGGCAATGGGAATTGTTAATTCAGCATCAGAGAGCGCGAACAGGGAGGTCGCTGATGCCGTGGTAATCAATGACAATGCAAAAAGAAATCGAAATGACATAAACTGTATGAGGTTTTGATTTTTTGATAACTCTGTGAGGCTGTTATGATAAAGTATGAACAACTGCACACCAGCAAGAAATTTTAGCCAATGCCAATACGTTGCCCCAAAGCACGTTTTTTATATTCTCCGTAAATCCAATGGAATGTTTCAGTGAGCCCTTTATCCAGCGTTGTATCTGGCTCCCAGCCTAAAATCTCCTTGATGAAAGTGTTGTCGGAATTACGTCCGGCAACTCCCTTTGGGGCAGCTAAATCGTATGCGCGATTCATTGTGACACCAGCGATTTTTTCAATTTTTGAAAGAAGTCCGTTGATGGACACAAGTTCGCTTGAACCGAGATTGATTGGTGTTGCGATCAAGCGCTCACAATGAGAAATTTTATCAATCCCAAGCACACAATCATCGATATACATAAAACTGCGCGTTTGACTGCCATCTCCCCAAATCGTGATGTTATTATTTCCCTTTTCGATGGATTCAATCACTTTACGACACAATGCCGCGGGGGCTTTTTCGCGCCCGCCATCCCATGTCCCATGTGGACCATAGACATTATGAAATCGTGCGATGAATGTTTTCATTCCGCGCTCCTGCCAATACTCCTGACAAAACATTTCGCTCATCAACTTTTCCCATCCATAACCGCGCTCAGCCATCGCTGGATAAGCGTCTGATTCCTTCAAGGCGCGCACATTGGGATCCTTCTGTAAAAGAGTATTATAGGCGCAGGCGGAACTTGAAAAAAAGTAGCGTTGAGCACCGGCTCGATACGCAGATTCGATCATGTTTGTGTTGATCAGAATTGAACGCAGACATTCGATGCGGAACCGTTCAATGAACCCCATTCCCCCCATGTCGGCAGCCAGATTATAAACTTCTACTGCCCCTTCACAAATGCGACGGCAATTGTCTTCCTTGCTGACATCCAGACACAGGTTTTGGGCTCCAGGAACGTGCAGATACCATTCATAGAGTGGCTTTTTGTCGACTGCCCGGATGTTAGTGAATCCCTTTTTGTGAAAATAAAGGGCCAAATTCCCAGCAATGAATCCTCCGGCACCCGTAATGACAATCAAGTCATCCTTCTTTGTTGGAAGGTCTTTTTCAATTAAACGCTTCTGATCGTTCATAAAACTCTACAATTGTTTTTACACATCAGGCTTTTGGATCAGCGCACGATTGTAATGTTTGTTGTGAACATTAACTTGGACAGAATGAAGTCTGAATGGCTATAATTGGCTAATGCATGGATAAAATTGACTTTTCCCATGAAAAATCCTTCAAAACATGACGATCGTTCCGAACCAACTTTTTTTTCACCCCAAGTTTCCAAGGCACGCCGGTTTTATATAAACCTCCAGCCAGATCGGAGTACTAAACTTGCAGTTGTATGTGGTGGATTGGAGCACTGTGCATCAGAATATGAGATTCGACGTAAAAACTTCCCATACTATTCCATTGAGTATGTCATTTCTGGTGGTGGAAACCTGCAATTACGAAAAAGCGAACACGTATTACAATCCGGACGGCTCTTTTCATATGGTCCCATGGTCCCGCATCATATTGTTGGAAAAAAGAATGATCCACTGGTGAAATATTTTGTGGATTTTACAGGAACGGAAGCGTCAAAACTCTTGCGTTCATGCCAAATGCCTCTGGGGAGTGTGGCACAGGTTTATCCCCCCAATACGCTGTCTTCAATCTTCGATGAAATCATTGATGTGGGATTGCACGGGGGACGCTACGGTAACCGTCTTTGCCGGATGCTACTTGAATGTTTGATTCAGAAAATTGAAATGGCATCGGCTCCATTTCAAGGTGCCGAAACACTGGCTTTTGCAACTTATCGACATTGCCGTGCTCATATAGAAAAGCATTTTCTAAGATTGCGCACATTGGAGCAAATTGCGCTGGAATGTCATGCAAATAACGCTTATTTATGCCGTCTGTTTCATCGATACGACCAGCAAACGCCCTATCAATATTTGTTGCGGCTCAAAATGAATTATGCGGCCCAGCGGTTACAGTCTGCCGGAGCATTGATCAAACAAGTTGCAGAGGAAACAGGCTTTGCAGATCCATTTCATTTCTCCCGAGTTTTTAAAAATGTCCTGGGATTGTCTCCCGCTGTATTTAGACATATCCAGTAAACAATATGAATTTTTAACAGAAATTTAAATTGTTCTTGTCAAAGACGCTGGCTTTAACTTGCCTTAATAAACCCCTTTGTGGTTGGGGGGAGAGATTGAGATTATTTTTGACCTTGGCCCGGGGTTCCGTGGGGACAGCTCAATTAACAAATTTTTAAGGATGGTTATTTTTGAGGACAGACCAGTCGAAATTCGTTTGTCTGGAGCCAGCCTGAGGCTCCTGCTGTTTGAACAAGGCAATACTGTCCGCGTGAGCGGATGGAGCGTAAGGGTTCGCCTGGCGCCAAGGTGCAAATGATTTCGCCATCGTGGGTGGGAGTCAGACGCAATGGGACGTTTTTCTTTAGGGCAAATCCGATGTTGGTTCGACTGATGACTCCGTAGTTACAAGCAAGGCTGAACAGGAAGATGCCAAAGGCAACCGCAGCGAAAAATTGATGCCAGTTTGCCTTGTGTTTGCAGAGAATGCCCGGCAAAACCATCATGCCAATGGCCAGCCAGAGTGAAGCACTTGCAAGCCAGATCCAAGCGTTTGGAGACAACCAAGAGGAGGCAATTTCGTGCCACTTTAAGGCGGGGGCGTCCACTTGAGTCACTTCGCGGGCAAATTCAAGGTTGGATTTTGCCTGGGGGTTGTAGGGATCAATCCATTGAGCTTGTTCCCAGGCAACGATGGCGGCACCAGCGTGGCCCCGCTGCCATTCTGCCAGTCCCAGATTGACGAATGCGCCGGCGGATGGGGAATTCTTGGCGGCGGACTCAAATGCGGCTGCGGCTTCCGGAAATTGTCCGGACCTGCTTAATTCCATTCCTCTGGTGAAGGCGTTGTTGTTTGTTGCAGCGCTTGAGACTGAAATGCCCAGTGTAGCGAACAGGAGTGACAGTATGATGGGGGTGATTTTGTTGAGATGAAAAAGTCGTGATGCAGTAAAAAGTAAATATTTGAAATAATATAAATACTTATTATAAAGGAAGGGCATTGTTTTTTGTTTGTTTCCGATGGTTGAACATGGAACGACTGAAATTTTCCACTTCAATTCTGTCCTGGTGTTCATAGTTTTTCCTCCAGTTCCCGCAGGACAGATTGAACACCGGCGTTTAATGCCAGCAGTTCTGTTGATGGTTTGATGGGGGGGACGGAGTAGTGGGCGTCGTCTGCGGCAAATACTTGGCGCACGATATCCTCTGCATGAGGAGGAAGAGATGGTTCGTGCAATTGGGCCAGAATATCAGCACAGGTCAGGGCCTTGGGTTCCGCTGGATAATGTGGAGCGGCGGCAATGCGAAAAGCATCTGCTGCGTGGTGGATGAATGCAGTCACATTGCCATCGGATATGGCTTGTTGGAGTAGCTGATGTTGACGACGCAACGCGCGACGAGCCTTGGCACGGCGGACAATTTCTGGATGGGCTGCCAGAAATTGGCGATGGCGATCCCATTGCCATATCAGTGCCAGCACGATGACGGGTAGCAGGAATAGAATGATAAAATGGGGTTGTAATTGCATGGGACGCAGGGTGCGTGCGGATTTGCCAGGCATGGTAGCAAGAGAACTTAGTTTTCGGCGAACTTCCTTGGTGTCGTTGGTGCTGACCATTGATAATTCTGCTGGCAGGCTTTCCCCAACTACGATGACAGGAAGGGAGGGAATGGTGAGATTGACATATTTACCCGATTTCGGATTAAAAAAACTGTATGGAATCGCCGGGGTTCCATGAGTTTCATCCGTGAGTGGAATGAGGGTGAAGCTCGTGGCTGGCGGGGGATCTTCTATGATTTGCCATTCACTGGAGACGGGGGCAGCCGGTGGAGCAAAATGGGGAAGGTCACCTTGAACATGAATGGTGTAAGAGAGCTTGATCGGCTCGCCCACGTGGACACGGCTGGCTGAAAGGTGGGGAGGATCGGCAGTAAAATTGCCGATGGCTCCGGTAAAACCGGGCAATTCGCCTTCAACAGGAAGCGGGCGCACGTTGATTTGCACGGGATCGGATATCAGCAGCTCGTATTTTGGCGGACCTGGAGAAATATTGACTGGGCCATGAATGACCATGGGAAATGTGAATTCATGGCCTGCGGTAAAACCTTGTGCTGAAAATTTCAATGATCCAGCGCTGATTGGGGTCACGAGCATTTCGCAGATCAAGGTGGTTCTGGCTTCCTTCCCGTCAAGGCTGAGGGGTTCGATGGAGAGGCGTGTTTGCGTCTTGTCTACCATCAAACCTTTTCCAGAGAGGTCTATTTCACGCAAAGCTTCGTTTTCCTGACCTGGGGCGTATTGGAGGATGATGCGGGCATGGAAAGGCTGGCCCAGAAAAATGTTGGTGGCGGAAATATCCAGTCGCAGTCGCCGTGGTGATGGCAGGCCGCGGTTGGTAACCACATCCAAGGTTGCTGGTGGCACAAGCGTGGGGACCCCGGAGACGTTGACGGTAAAACTGGGAACGACAACGCGTCCGGCGGCAGGCGCGGTTACTTCATAAACAAAGGCGGCAAGTGGACGATATTGATCAATCCGCAGTTCAGTTATCTGACCAGTGTGTTTGGAAATCAGTTGCAGACCGCCTGGAAGGGGAATTTGTTCTGGCCAGTTCACAGAAGATTCGGAGGTGGTAAAGCTCACGCGGTAAAAAGCTTTTTCACCAACGGTGATTGTGGGCGGATCGAACACAGCCGTTACAGTTACGGGAATTGTTTTGTCCACGGTCGGCTGGGCTACCTGAAGCTGAATCTGGGTGCCAGGGGAAACTCGCGTGGGGGTCTGTGCGAAGAGTCCAAGAGAGGGGAAAAAGGTGATGAGCGTGAGTAGACACAGGACGAAGTGTGAGATTTTACTTCGGCTGAAAGTGGCGAATTCTGCAATGGCTGGTTTGGAGGGCATGACTTTGTTAGGTGTTTTACCAGGTATGGCCTTTGTTATCCTTGAGTGGCTTGCCTTCCTTGCCACTCATTTCCAAACGCCGGGTGCCATCCACCGGCAACCCATTGAGGAGTTGTTCCGCTTGGTCTGGGGAAGGCAGTGTTTGCATCTGATCGCCTTCTTGACTTGGTTTTTCCTTTTGACCGGTGAGCATTTCCGGCTTCATGCCTTGATCGTCTTCGTCATCTTCACCATTCATGCCGGGAGGGGCATTCGGCGCGGGAACCATGCCTTTGATCTTTGCCATCATGCCGGCAAGATCCTGTTTTTGACGTTTTATAAGGCCCAGCATTTCCTGCATTTTATGAATACTGTCCAAAAGCCGGGCGATGCCTTGATCTACCACTTTTGCGTTGTAGAGGGCATTGGTATCAGTGGGGGCCATTTCGGCAGCGCCTTTGAAATCATCCGATGCTCGCTGCCATTGTTCCAGGGTTTTGCCATAGGTTTCCATGGCGGCAGAGAGGGCTTTTTCTGCTTCACGCAAATTGCGGCGAGCGCCTCGCCCCCGAAAGTAGGAGTCCACCAGTTTTTCCAACAGCTTTGGCGGAAGCGATTGGGAATTTGGTTCTGATGTGACTTTACTTGTGTAAGTTAGTAGTAAGTCCGTATCGTGGATAACTTGGTCGCCGATGACAAGCGCGTTACGTCCTTGATTGCCTGCTTTTTGCGCATCGGGACCTTTTTTTAGTCGTTCCATTCCAGCGGCAAAACGGGCATGACCAACATTGTAAAGGGATGGAGGTTGAATGTGTTCATCTTGAATTGTCAGTGCGGTTTGAAACATCTTTTCGGCCTCAGTATATTTCTTTTCGCCAAGAAGCCGGGTGCCGGCGTTAAAAAAATCACGTGCCGTGATTGGAGCGTTGGTTTGAGCAGATGCGGACGTTAAATAAACCAGCACCAGTAATGCAATTAAGAACCCGAATGCTGGAATCCGGGATATGAAATTAGTGGTGGATTTGGAGATGACAGCGGAGTTCATGCGACGGATGCGGGTTTGCGGCGGGTGCCGAGCAGGGATTCCAGCACGAGGGCAGCCAGTGCCACAGCGAGAGGCCAATAGAAATGATCCACGCCCTGACGGTCTGTCTGGCGCAATTCACTGGCGACGTCCACTTCCTGCATCGCAGCACCGACATGCATCAGACCATCGCCAAGGGGACCAAGCGGGTAGTAACTGCCTCCGGTGACCTGGGCGATTGTGCGAAGTGTTTTTTCGTCCAGTCGGCTGAGCACGATTTCACCTTGAGCGTTTCGAAGCAATTCGGTTTGACCGGCGGCATTGACGATCTGGACTTCCTTTCCAGCAGGAGTGCCCACGCCGACAGTGAATATAACGACTTTATTGGTGGCCAGTCTGCGGGCTGCGGTTACCCCGGAGTTTTCCAAATCTTCGCCATCGGTCACGAGAATAACCATTTTATGGCGACTGGTTTTATCCATGGCTTGATAGGCCTCGTTTAGAGCGCGGCCAAGGTCTGTTCCCGGAATCGCCATGGTTTTTTCGTCCAGAGACATGAGCGATTCCTCAAACGCACCGTTGTCAAAAGTGAGCGGGCATTGAATGAAGGCGCTGCCAGCAAAGGCCACCAGGCCAACGCGACCGTGACTTTGGCGCCTGACAAAATCGAGCACGGAATATTTGGCGCGTTGCATGCGTGTTGGGAGTATATCGGTGGTGGTCATGCTCAACGAACAGTCCATGACAAAGATGATGTCTTCCCCCAGCCAGTGGTTTTGGCGTGTGACCGAACCCCATTGCGGGCGCGCCAGCGCCAGACCGGCAAATACAAAAACGAGCAATAGAAGAATTTCCTTGATTCGCCGTCGCATGGGGCTGTGAGAAGCCGTAAGTTGACGGACAAAGTGGGGGGATGCCATCAGGTCCAGTTGTCGTCGTCGGGCACGGGCGGCATATATCTGCAACCCGGCGAGTAAAACCGGCCCAAGCACTGCAAGCCAGAGCCAGTGCGGATCAACAAAATGGAAGCCGGGATTCATGTTTTATCAAGGTATTCGACGGTAGCGCGTGTGAATCAATATCATTTCCATTCCGAGCAATGCCAAAGCTGCCAGCAACGGCCACTGAAACAGGGGGTGGTAGGTTGCATAACGGCGCAATTTGACTTCGGATTTTTCCAAATGGTCAATCTGATCGTAAATATTTTGCAATTCACGCCGGTTGGTGGCGCGGTAAAAGTGGCCTCCAGAAACCGCTGCCATTTTGCCGAGAACAGTGTAGTTTGCGGGCTGCAACATCAGAGTGGGAATGATATTGCCGTTTGGATCCAACAGTAGTTTACCCGTTGTGGGATCAAACTTGGGGAGGTTGCATGGTTGTTCAATGCCGATGCCAATGGTGTAGATTTTGATGCCCAAGGCAGCAGCGAGTTGAGCGGCTGGAAGGGGATCAATCTTCCCGACATTGTTGTCTCCGTCGGTCAGTAGAATCATGACCCGGCTTTTGCTATTGGGCACGGCTTGAAGTCGCTTTGCGGCAACGGCCACAGCGTCTCCAATGGCCGTCCCGAGATCGGAAATAATGCCAATGTGCAAACGCGCGAGATTTTCATTCAGCCACGCATGGTTCAGGGTGAGGGGACTGGCAAGATATGGCACACCGGAGAAGGAAATGAGGCCAATGCGATCATTGGGGCGCTTGGCCACAAAATCTCTGAGAACATCGGATGCTATGGTAAAACGAGAGAGTTTTTCTGAAGGCTTGCCCATGTCTACCGCCATCATGGACCAGGAAAGATCGACAACAAGCATGATGTCAATGCCGGGGGTTTCAGTTTCCACGTGATAATTAGCCAAACGGGGTCCAGCAAGGGCAATGATGCATAATGCCACGGCCAGAAGTCGAAGGAAGATAATAAAACGTCCGGCAGCAGCACGGGCTTGGGCTCCTGCCGCACGGGCAATTTCCGCGCTGGAGAAGACCAGTGCCGAAAGCCGGCCAACCTTGCCACGCAACAGCGCATATAAGGGGAGCAAGCCCAGCAGAATCAGCACCCACGGAAATTGAAATTCAAGTTCGTTGTACATCGCCAAAGCTAAATTGATTGCTTGTCAGCGTTATTCTTCATTGGAATCTGTCCAGGTGCAGGTGGTTGAAGCTGGGCCTCGGCTTGTGCGATGAGTTCCAATGCGCGGGCAACGGCGTTGATTGGTGCAACCGTCTTGCCCGGAGAGAACTTTTGCCGATCGCATTCGTTCAAGAAGGCAGCCAGAGATTGGGCCAATTCCGGGCCGATTTGGGGGTGGTCAGCCAACTCTACGACAAACTCTGTCGTGGTTCGTTCTCCAGCGGGCAACCCAAAGACCGTAATCATGTAATTGCGCAAAACTTGGGAAATCTCGCTCAGGGCTTTGCCGGTTTCAGGCTGGTTTTGCCATTTGCTCAGGGCATTGCGGGCGAGGGTTGCGGGCGGTAATGGTATTGATTTGTGGGGACGCATGAACAGCCAAATCACAATGCCAGTCAGCACCAACAGAAGAACACTCAGAATGATCACCTGAAAACCATGGAGTTCCCAAAATGTTGGCGGAATTTCCTGTTGTGGCGGAGCAAGTGGAGGCAAATCCAGAACGGGTTGTGCGTTTGCCCTTAACGTTTGGATGGATAAGAAAAGTCCTCCAAGCTTCCACACTTTTGACATTCCCACCTCTCTCGGTGATTGAGTGAGTGCAAGGATGAACATTTTACCCTCGCCTCCGTCCGCGCCGGATTTCAAAGAACCTCTGCAATGCTGGAGCATAGGGTTCCGTGAGATTAAGGCGCAGCGTGTCAACTCCGGTGCGGTTTAGCGCAAGGTCCAATTCTGCCAGACGTTCAGCATTTGTGGAGGCAAAGCGGTCTCGGACGGATTGGCGTTGTGAATCCAGTTCCAACAGTTCACCCGTTTCAGCATCTTCGATTGTCACTAAACCGGCGTTGGGCAACTTGCTTTCGCGCGGGTCGTGCAAGTGCAGACAGACGACATCGTGTCGAATGTTGGTCTGCCCCAGTTCGGCAATGAAATCATGGGCGGTTGTAATGCCGCTTTTGCTGCCGATTTGAGAGTGAAGAAAATCCGTCAGCAGAAAGACCATTGCACGTCGGTGCAGCACATGATTGAGAAAATTCAGCGCCTGCGAAATATTAGTTCCACGGTGTCGCGGCTGGTGGGCGAGCATTTCCCGGACAATGCGCAGGATGTGCCGACGACCTTTGCGCGGTGGAACAAACAACTCCACTTCCTCTGTGAACAGCAACAGAGCCACCTTGTCCCCATTCTTTGTCGCGGACATTGCGAGCGTTGCTGCAACCTCGGTTGCATACTCGCGCTTTGTACGATCGACCGAGCCAAATCTGGAGGACCCAGAAATATCCACCGCTAACACGGCGGTCAATTCACGTTCTTCACGAAATCGTTTGACGAACGGACGCCCAAAACGATGGGTGACATTCCAGTCGATGTCGCGCACATCGTCGCCGGGAATGTATTCACGGAGTTCCTCAAAATCCATGCCGCGGCCCTTGATATGGCTAAGGTAGGCGCCCACCATCGTGTCGTTCACAAGACGGTTTGTACGCACTTCCACATGGCGGACGGATGCAAGGAGTTCGGAGAGAGTCATGGCACTGGCACGGCGTTGAACACTTGCTTGATGATTGTGTCTGTTGTCACCGCCTGAGCTTCTGCCTCGTAGGTCAGTATGATGCGATGACGCAGCACATCAAGGCCGATTGTTTTGACGTCCTCGGGGATTACATACTCTCGCCCCTGCAACAGTGCCCAGGCTTTTGAGGCAAGGGTAAGGTAGATTGTTGCGCGAGGGGATGCTCCAAACTGGATGAAATGTTTCACATCCAGCTTGAAATCCTGTGGTTTGCGTGTGGCTAAGACCACTTTTACAATGTAATCACGGATTTTTTCATCGACGTGAATCTGGTCCACCAGCTTGCGCGTGGCGAGGATGTCGTCCAGCGAAATCACCGGGTTGACAGGCTGTTCGGGACTGGTGAATGCCATGCGATCGAGGATTTTGCGCTCGTCGGCCTCCGTGGGGTAATCCAGCATTACCTTGAACATGAAACGATCCACCTGCGCTTCAGGAAGGGGATAGGTGCCTTCCTGATCAATCGGGTTTTCAGTGGCCAGGACGAGAAATGGCGAAGGCAGCTTCATGGTTTCGCCGCCTAGTGTGACCTGTCGCTCCTGCATGGCTTCGAGCAAGGCGCTTTGAACCTTGGCTGGAGCGCGGTTGATTTCATCCGCAAGAACGAAGTTGGCAAAGATGGGGCCTCGCGTGGCGCGGTATTTGCCATCCTGTGGATTATAAATCAATGTGCCGACGATATCGGCTGGAAGCAGATCGGGGGTGAATTGAATACGGTTGAACTTGCCCTGCACAGCCGTGGCTAATGTGCGGACAGAGAGCGTTTTGGCCAGTCCCGGCACACCTTCGAGCAGGACGTGGCCGTTGGCAAGCAATCCAACCAGTAAGCGGTCTACTAGTGATTCCTGTCCCACGATTACATGGGCGATTTCCTCTCGCAACCTGCTAATCCAGGAGGCTGTCTGTGCCACCTGTTCATTCAGTGTCAAATTCATGCGGTGGAAAATTTATGTCAAATACCCATGCGACTCAAGCGCAGCTTAAAGAATGGCGTTTTTTGGCACCATTCTAACCCAAAAGTGGGTAAACGGACCGTCCAAAGGGGGAAAATACCTGTTACTTCAGTTGAAATGAGACAATTTGAGCATAATTACCGATCAAGTTGCCCCAATGACGATTTTTTTTGCTGGATGGCTTTTAAGGAAATGGGTGGTTCCTACAAGATCAATTTCAAATTCATTATGAGCATAAGCCCACAATAATCTTTACGCAAAAAACCTTCGAGCCTACGCTAATGATTGTCATGAGTGAACAAGCAGAAAAATTACTTCCGGTCACCATCGTTTCCGGTTTTCTCGGTTCAGGGAAAACCACGTTGCTGAAACGGATTCTTGCGGCAAATGGAAGGTATGGGCGCATTGCCATCATTGAAAATGAGCTAGGAGAAGTTCCCATTGACGATTCACTTCTTGGCACAGGCGCTCCCGCGCGGCTTGATGTAGTTCTTGGAAGATCGTGTTGCGAAACTCGTGGAGCGTTCATGAAGCTTCTGAATGGTGTGGCCGAATCGAGTGAAAAATATGATCGACTGATCATTGAATCCACTGGCGTTGCTCATCCTGGCATGATGGCCTATTTCATTTTGTCAGATCCTCGACTTACTGTATTCATGAATGTCGATGGGATTGTCACGTTGGTTGACGCCCAGAACTTTGAAAAACACCTGGGCGGAGATGGACATGCTCGGGAACAGGTTGCCTATGCGGATGTGGTTATTGTCAATAAATGTGATCTTGTGACGCCGGAAAAAATCGACAAGGTGCTCGAAAAACTGTGCTCCATCAACAGCGCGGCAAATTACTTGAAATGCAAGAATGCTGAAGTCGATTTGAATGAAATTCTCAATGTGGGGGGATTCAACTTCAAACGGATTGAGCAGTCCGTGGATGGCTGTATGGGGGGCGCAACCGGCAGGAGAATTTGTCCCGAACATGCGCCTCATGAAATTCAAACTGTTGCCATCCAAACCGAGGACAGTTATACCGCCAATGTTCTTTATGCCTGGCTGGAGGAGTATGTTCTACGCCATTCAGAAAACATTTTTCGTGCAAAAGGAGTTGTGTCACTCAGTGGAGTGGAGGAACGCTTTATTTTTCAAGGTGTTCACGACCAATTTAATGCAGCGTTGGGCAATTCATGGAAAAATGAAAAGCGCGTTACAAAAATGATCTTCATCGGACGCAATCTGCAAAAGGAAGAGATTTTAAGTGGATTGGCCAGATGCAAAGCGTAGATGAAAATGAAGCGTGCAAAGAAAATTGCGAATTCGAATACGTTGAGAAATATCCGAAATCTTGGCACATGCTGCTGCTTTTTGAGTGGATTCAAAAATTTTGAGACTGTTGACAGTCTTGATTATTGATATGTCCAGACCGGAGTGTCCCAGAAGAATTGCACACAAGGCGCCTGCAGATTATTACAAACCTGCGGGGATTCCTCTATGCGACTTGGATGAAATTCTCTTGGGGGCAGATGAACTTGAAGCCATCAGACTTGGCGATTTACAAGGGCTCTATCATGTGGAAGCCGCCGAGCACATGCGGGTGTCGCGGCAGACCTTCGATCGGATTCTACGTAAAGCGCATGTGAAAGTTGCAACGGCGTTGGTCAACGGCATGGCATTGCGAATATCCCACGAATCTAAAAAGAAAAAATAGGTTCTGCGATTTTTAAAAATTAGGACAGCCTTCTGAAGGTTTTATGGCGCCAGAACAAGTTCGTGTCTTGTCTTCATCGAATAAAGAAAAATTCAGTCAATCACATCAGAGGGATAATCAACAACTGTGATTGTATTCTGGCGGGGGTAAAAATGGCCTTTGTTAATTGGATCGAAAGACTCAGTGGCTTTGATGCACAAGGCAAGCCAGTGTTTTTACACCAGTAAGCGCAGTTTCATGGTGACCAGTCTAAAATCGAGGAGCCTGCGGTGCTGGCAATGGCTGGGGAAAAAACGTTTGTGTAATTTTTCTGGCAAACCGGATTCCAAGTTGTTTGACTCCCGCTTCATTGAAATGATCTCCATCAGATCGTCGAAATTCAGGGCCCAGATCGTCAGTTTGAGGCCCATCGAAAGTGTTGCTGACAGTTTCAAGGACGATCTCTGTTCCGCGATCAATGAATTCTTTGCGTTTTTGTTTTTCAGACGGTCCCAATTTTTCTGAGACCTCTGGAAAATAAGCATCGAAGGCGATTAACCACGGTAAATGTGGGTTTCCAGAGTCAAGCCGACTTTGAGCGATGACAGAGGTAAGGTTTCGACTGAACTCTTCAGGTGAAGGGCCTTTCCAAAGGTCATTTTCATTGCCAAACCAGAGGACTGCCCGGAGCCCAGTTTCTGGGGTGAGTTTTGTTAATGTGGTTCGCAACCAGGGATAACCCCGCAAATTGAGTGTTGGATTCTCAGTGCTTCGTCGCCATTCTTCAACGGTTGTTCCACCGGCACCTGTGCTGATGAAAAGTATGGGAACGTGCAGCTGACTCACCAGAACATCTCCAACAGCGGGCCAGGGGGATGCTCTGTCTCCATCGGCTGGTCTGAGGGGATCATCGCAATGACGGAATCTAAGGGGGAAAGATGGGGAATCAGTCCAATCCACACACGTGGCTACACGATCGTCCATTGATTTGCCCGGTTTATCTCCCTGACAATTCGAGCAAAAGGAATGTCCTGCTGTCACAAACACTTCTCCCACTCCGACCTTGTCTATTGTTNTCTGACTGATGAGTGATCCGTCCGAAGCTTTGGCTTTTATGATGACTGAATACCAGCCACCGGCTGGGATTGTTAATGCCCCCTTGAATTCAGTGCTGTTACCAGTCCAAATCTGCACAAATTCCGTTGAATGCCCATCATGTCCTTCGACATATGGCTGCATGAGGCTTGCTTTGGCCTCCACGGAGGCAGCCGTTTTGTTTACAGTTCCAGATATACCGACAATGGCAACGTTCGAAGCGGACCTTTGGTAAACGGCATAGGAACAGGGGGATGCTATGGTTAAAGGCAGATTTGTATTGGCTTGTGGAGAGACAATGTTTTCAGCAATGCAGGTTGTGGCCAAAACGGGCGCAAGGAGAAGAAGTAATCCGTGGAAAAGTCGCCAGATGGTTGCTTGTTTCATAGCTCTTTGATTGCAGTCGATAGAATGAATTGTGTCAAGTCTCCCAAAGTTGATTTTACTGATTTAGTGAGGGGGCTGTAATTGAAAAAAGAAAGGCTCGGACCTTTGGTGGTCCGAGCCTTGAGATTTTTAAACCAATCGGCCTTAAGACCGACTGGCCTAAGTCATATTATTGCACTTTAACCCGGTAGAACATTTGTGTTCCATCTGCGGTGATTGTGCAGGGAGATGTCAACTGAGTGGATGTCCACGGCCCGGTGACATTTGTGGCTTGTTGAAGTGTGCCTTGTGCCCACTGCAACTGAATCTGTCCTTTTGACACAGGCTTGATGGACAGAGAAACAATTGTAATGGGAGAAACGTAGTGGAGCTGAGCACCGTTGAGGCTGCCATAGCTCTTGCCTGTGACAGGGCTCCATGTTCCGGTGAGTGTCTGATCTGTGACTTGGAGTCCAGTGAAGACAACGTAAGTGTCGTTAAGGACAAACTGGGTGTCTTGAGTTGGCAAGGCAGTCTGAGTTTGTCCGTTGACAGTGAAGATTGTGCCACCGTTGGTGGTGGAGGCTTCCGTCCCGTTACAGGAGAACAACACGAGGTTGTAGAGTCCGTTGGGCAGTGAGAACGTAAAGGTTTGCGTTCCATATGAACTGGCTGAGGAATCGAGCAGTGCAATGGTTGGAGAATTGGTCCAATCCCAGCTTCCGCCAGTCACCAAAGTCCAGCTAATGCCGGTGTCGACACTGCCATCATCTTTAAATCCCGTGGTACTTGAATAAGTGCCAGGAGACCATGCGGATGGACCAATAACTTGGTTCCAGGTTGTGCCTGTGCCAAACCCAGATATGCCGGTGCCTGCGTAATTTCCAACATCATTAGTCCCTTCCGTGGAATGCCATTGGAAGTTTACGTTGTATGGGGTTGTCTGAGGTTGCCAGACTGTCACGGTGCAGGTTGAACTTGAGGATTCTCCCTGGGAATTGGAAGCAACAACCATGTATACACCAGCATCGTTGGTTGAGAGGTTTGCTATCGTCAACGTAACATTAGTCTGTCCGGGGATATTTTCGGGAATTGCACCTTTCGCTATCTGCCATTGATAGGTGATTGGTTGAGTTCCCGTGAATGAGGGTGAGAGTGTCAATGTTGTGCCTGCAAATGTTGACAGGTTGGATGGAATATCCGTCACCAAAATTGGGGCGCTGGCGTCGTTGACAACCAAAGCACCTTTTACAGTGGTGGATCCAGATGCATTTGACACTTGCAGGGCAAAGATGATCGTCGAACCAGCATAGGTGCTTGTATTTTGAGTGAGAGTGATGTTCGTGGCACCGGGAATGTTGGTAAGCGTCCCACTACCCCCATCAGTCATCCATTGATAGGTAAATGGGCCTGTGCCAGTGGCGTTTGCTGTCACGGTAACGGGTGTCCCAGAATAAATGGTTTGACCTGGTGTAAAGATTAACGATGAAACCATTGGATGTCCGGCGATGACCAATCCGAGATCAAATGTGGCGTCATAAGAGTGGCTGCTGCCGGTGGTAATGGCACCGCCTCCTGTAGGTATCAGGGCTACTTCGCCACCAGAGTAAAGATCACCAGTGACGTTGGCGAGGTTTTCCCAGCCCGCTCCGGTGGACACGCGCCCAAAGGTGTAGGCATAGGTCGTGTTAGCACTGAGCGGAACTGACAAATCGCTCCAGCGCAACCAATCAGAGGAGGTATACGTGAAGTTTGTCGCAGACGATGCGTAGATGGCATACGGTGTGGCATTGCCATTGGACACTTTATAGAGGCGCAGAATGTAGCCTTGTCCAGCACTGGGAACATTTCCCGCACTTCCAGCAAGCCGGATTGCCAATGTCGTAAGGATGGAGGATTTTGTTGTGGTGAAAGTTTGTCCTGGCGGAGAACTATTATCGTAATAGTAATTCAAACTGTCCGGACTTCCGCTTCCGGTCGTCAGTTGATAAATGTCATCTGAACCAGGAATAGGATCGGTGGAACCCACATCTGTGAGCGTCGCTGTTCCTTGGTCATACAAGACGCTGACTGTTACTGTGGAGGATTTGGATGTTCCATAGACGTTGGTGACAACGAAATCAAACGTATAGGCACCCGCAAGCCATCCGGTTGTATCAATCACGAGATTGGTTCCTGTGGCTGAGGGGATATTGGTCAGGGTGCCACCTGTGCCACCATCTGTTTGCCATTGGAAGTGAAGCGGGCTGTTTCCTGTGGCGGCTTGGGTGAGAGTGAGTTGTGTACCAGCGGAGATGATGCGTCCGGGGGAAACCGTAATGCTTCCTGCATAAGGTTTGGGATCTGGTCCAACGCCAATGGGGAGAACCCCAATGTCAAAGACAGCGTCTGACAGGCCAGTGGTCCCATAGGTTAGGGATCCGCCTTCAGCGGGAATGAGGCAAATCTGCCCCCCTGAATATAGGTCGGTTGTGTTTGGGCTGACAGACAAGGCTTCCCACCCAGTGCCAGAGGAACTGCGTCCAAATGCGTAGGCATAGGTTGTGTTTGGCGTAAGCGTTAGGTTAAAACCGCTCCATTGAAGCCAGTTGCCATCAACAAAAGAGAATCCTGCATTGGTGTAATGCGCCATCAGCAGGGCGGCTTCATCCTGGATTTTGTAAACGAAGAGATCATACGCCTGAGCTGTGGACACTCCACTAGATCCGCCTCCGCCGGTCTGGAATGCCAGTGTGGTGAAGTAATAGCCCTGAGAGTTGGTGCCCGTCGTGAAAGTCTGGCCTGCATACTTGTCATTATTGGGACCGTTGTCTGTGTAGTAATTCAGATCGTCACGTGTTCCGCCACCGACTAATTGGGTGATGTCATTTGCTAGAGGTGAGGCAGATGCACCAATGTCAGTCAACGTAGCGCTGGTGACGGGAGGTGTAACTGATAGGGTGACAACTGAACTTGTCAGGGTTGTTGATCCATTGCCAACAATCACATCGTAGTGATAGGCACCGGGAGCGTAACCGGTGGTGTTGATGGCCAGGGAGTTGCTTGTGGCCGATCCAATATTAGTGAGACTCCCGCCATTACCGCCATCTGTCTGCCATTGATACGTCAATGTGCCAGGACCTGCGGCAACCACGCTGACCGTGGCTGTTGCTCCCACTGTTACAGACACAGAGGGTGAAAAGGTGGGGGAACCGATGACAAGCGAGGTGATCGGTGTGAGACCTGCGATGAATGTGGCATCGAAGTCATGGCTTGAGCCCACTGTAATTCCTCCTCCATTGACGGGAATCAATGCGACTTCCCCGTCAGCGTAGGGATTACCACTCACGTTGGCCATGTTTTCCCAACCTGATGAGGCACGGGCAAACGAATAGGCATACTGGGCATTTGGAGACAGAATGGTGTGCAAATCTGTCCATTGAAGCCAGTCGGTGTCCAGAAAGATGAATGTATTTGTGGATGTATAGGTTGTAAGTAAGGTTGCGTTGGTCCCTGATATGGAATAAATGCGCAAATAGTAAGCTTGCCCAGCCGTGGGGAGACTTCCGCTATTTCCCGCAGTTAATATGGAGAGTGAAGTAAGTTGATAACCATTTGCATTGCTGCCGGTTGTGAATATTTGTCCGGGGGGTGTGCTGTTATCAAAATAGTAATTGAGACCGTCAGGACTTCCACTGCCGGTATTCAACTGAGAAATGTCATCACTTCCGACATCCGGTTGACCCCCGACATCAGTGAGTGTGGCATACGTTTGAGCCGAACAGGTGCTGGCAATGGCAAGCATGGCTCCGATAGCCAATGCAGTCATAGGCCGTGTTATGGGCAAGAATCTAGTTCTTGCTGTTTTTGATATGGGGATTGCTGGATGTGTCTCTCTTGAAATAGAGGAAACGTGGGACACGCCACGTAGTTGGTTTGGGTTCATGCTTGTTTAGTAATTAAAATCCCTAAAAAAGTGAAGTCTTTTTCTTAATTACTCAAAAAATGGTTAGAATTTCCAAAGAGACGTTTATTAAGATTAAGAAATGTTGTTTGTTATGGCATGAAGCTTGGTGTGAAACGTTTTCTCTTATTTCACATCTTGAATAATGAAATAAGTGTTATTATATCAATAACGAATTAATGGACTTTATCACGCCCTGCTGTTGTGTGAGAATGCGTTGTCTATCAACCTGATAAATGGAATACAAAGGTTTTCCCCTTACAGCGGATACCAAAGGTTATTTTGGAAGGTCATTTCTAATAATCCCCATGCGCGATCATTAGAGTTCACCACAAAAAGAAGAAGATGATGCACCAGATTAGAAGATCTAGATCAACAGTGCATTGCCTTTTTATGTTGCTGTTATTTGTTCTGATTGTGCGTTTTCTCTGCTACGCCCAAAGATGGAAGTTGATGTTGGGGAAGATGTTGTCCATCCATTCGAGATGGGCAATATAGGGCTCGTCGAGATCACCAGGAGATGTGAGTTCCTCGTATATCTTTGTGAAGCGTGAAATATGGCTGGAGACCTGTTTGTTTGCGTATTCAGGACTGGTGCCAGTGCGGAGAATGAAAGGCCAATCGCTGGATTGAGCCAGGAGAAGTTCCCGGGCGGCTTGGTTAAGGGCTCGAAGTTGAAGCGGGGTTGGCTGGGGGTGTTTTCGAGCCAGCTCCGTCATGCGGCCTTGAGCAATTTGAAGGTGAGGGTAGATCCATTGATTGGATTCATTGAGCCAGACACGCCAATAGCCTTCTTCTCCCCAGCTTGAGGCGCAGGGAGTTGAAATTTGTTGAGTGGGGTAACGATGAAGGTATTCGCTTGGAGTGATAAAAGTGAATGTCTTTTGATCGTAATAGGCTTTACGAACAAAATAGTTCAGAAACTCCGGGCCTTCATACCACCAGTGGCCAAAAAGTTCTGAATCATATGGTGTTACGAGAATCGGGGGGCGGTCCATGATGGAGAGCAGACGATTCATCTGGTCAATTCTGGCATGGAGGAAATGCCCCGCATGTTGATCTGCCATATGAAGGGCAGCATCGCGGTTGTAAGGTTGTTTGTCCTGCGTGCTGCCTGTGATGCGGTGGTATTTGATCCCGGTAAAGCCACGGCTCTCGGGGGTTGGTAAATAGGGGCTTACATAATCAAAATCGAGGTCAAACCCAATATCACGATAAAAGTCTCGGTAGTTGGGATCGCCAGGATAACCTTCATCCTTACTCCATACTTGTCGTGCTGATTCGAGGTCTCTGCCAAAGGCTGCGATTCCATTGGGAGTGTAAACCGGGGCGAAAACACCGTAGCGTGGACGCGGATTGGCAAATATGATGCCGTGAGTGTCAGTGATGAACCATCGAATGTTTGCTTCCTGAAGCGCAGGTTCCACTGCTGGTGAATAGGCACATTCGGGCAGCCAAATGCCGCGAGGATCACACCCAAAACACTGCTGATAGTGGTCGCGCGCAGTAAGGATTTGGGCGCGAATGGATTGTGAGTGGCTCGCCAGAAGTGGCAGAAGCGCATGGGTTGCTGCACTGGTGGCAATTTCAAGTTTGCCCTGTTCCTGGAATTTTCTAAATGCTCCAACCAGATTGCATCCGTAGCTGTAATAGGTTTCCCGAATGGTTGAGAAACGGTGATGATACATCCATGCAAGTTCGCGGAATGTTCGATCCCAATGGGTGCGATGAATTTCCTTTTCCGCAAGGTCAATGAGCCCGTTGAGATGCCGAAGGTAACGTTCCTGAAGCAGAGGGTCCAGAAGCATCGCACAGAGGGGCGGCGAAATGGAAAGGGTGGTGCGTGTTTTCATGCCATCCTTGAGCCATCCTTCCATGATTTGAATGAGAGGAATGTAATTCTCAGTGATGGCTTCAAAAAGCCAGTTTTCCTCCAGAAACCGTTCGTGCTCGGGGTGTCGCACAAAGGGCAGGTGAGCGTGCAATAATAGGGTAAAATGGCCTTGCATCGGTGCCTTTAGCAAACAGGAAATTTGCCTCTGGTGCAAGCCTCGTTTACCTTGATTTTAAAAAAGTTGCAGCTTTTATTTATCCCCATTGAATCACTCGTCATCGTCCAAATTTCGGGTGATCCATTTGGCAAAACGAGTGCTGGTGATCAATATGAACAGCCCGATGAGAAGCAGCACGATTTCACCCGTGAAATGGCCGTCCACCGGGCGATCCGAAAACTGGAGCATAAGATTCCCGGCAAGAAGAATCGCCCCGATAATAAGAAATCCCAACCCGATAAGTCGGATCAAAAACTGGGCTGCTTTTGTGTAAGGATTCACTTGACAGTAGGAATTGGAGATTCCCCTCCAGTTAAAATAATTTGTGCTCTTATGAAACAGCGTCCGGTGTTGGTGGCTTCAGGGCGGCATCCTGTGGATGCTTGCCGACGATGCCTGTGTAATCGGTCTTTCGACTGAATTGCAACGACGCCGCGCGTGTATCATCGCCATCGGCGGAAGTGGCGACTGCTGGAAGCGAATACTCCCCGTCTGGCAACGCAAAACGGAAGCTGAAGCTGCCATCGGGGCGAAGCCGGATGGGGCGATCCCCAATTGACACCTTGGCATCAGGTTCTGTGGCTCCGTAGATGATGAGTTCAGCGTTGACATTGAACCAGAACCCCTTTCTCTTGGCGGGCATTCCACCAAAGGGACTTGAAAGACTGCTCAACGGACCACCGGGAGAGGTTGGCCGGCTTAATTGTGACGCCGTCAAGGAGGAGACTTGTTGTTCTAATTGGCGGCGTACGAGCTCGGTGATTTCGAGAGAGCCAATCCATACCCTGCGGATCTGGTCGAGAGTGACGATTTTTGCAAGGGCTTGTTCTTGTGCTGGAGTCCATTCCAAGCGTGGAATTTCGGTCGCGACCGGCAGGTCGACGTGCCCTTGTTCCCTGAGCTGTTGGACCGCTTCAATCAGTGGAAGCTGCTGTGGAATTACTTTTCTGACCGTCGTCAATATCTCCTCAAACGAGACGTCTGCTGGAATGGTGGCGAACCGAACATTTGTGTCTTCTGAAACTGTGTCGGGGGGCGTCAGGGTGGGGGACGAAAGTGAAATATTTGTCCAAGCGTTGGCAGAGTCGTAATAACCAAGTTCCACAAGGTAACCCATCGAGGCCGTTGGAACGGGAACAAACCAATTGCGCGATTCTGGATGCACATGAATTTCCGAAATCACAGTCCCGGCATCCTTTGTTGCATAGACGCGCAAAATCAGGTGCTTGTGCGCTGACAGGGAATTGAATTTTTTAAGTTGCTCTCGGGTCAGGTCCCAGGCGGCATAAAGCCAGTGAGGATCGCGAGCTGTAAGGAAAAGCTGCATCGTGCCATAGGCTTCGGGCAATTCCTCCTCTGATGGGGCGAAGTGTTCCGTTGGAGGCTTTGGACCGAGGGAATAACGCTGTCCCGGACCGCTGGCATGGGATGCGACCAGCGGATGATCCCCCTCCATAAGTATGGATGGAATATGAATCGATGTTGGCGTTTTTGTCGAATCCTCGGTTGTTTTTTTAACTGACGCCAGCGGCTTTTCTGGCGCGATGGCTTGTTGGGGAATGATTGGAGTGGCGGTGGTTTTTGAACTTGGGCGCTCTATGGAGTTTGATGGGGCCTTTGCTGGAGCAAAAACGGTTTCTTTGACTGGCGGTGGAACTTTTGTCGCAAGGGGTTTTGCCTTTTTTGTCTTGGGTGCCTTTAATTTCGCTGGAGGATTTTTCTTCAACTTCTTTTCTGAGGAACTTGTTTGTTTACGTTTCATAATTCGTCATGTTGAGAAGGCCACACAAACACACTCACTGCATTCACTATGCCAAGGATTACGGATGAAGCAACAGAAAACATGGTGAAAAAAGGAGTTCCCTCATTCTTATAAAGTGCTGATTTGACGGCAAAATAACGGATTGGAAATGCGGAATTCCTCCAATGACCTGTCATACTCCAAGGATGCCAGACAAATTGGAGCGTGCACGATGCCAGAAAGTCCTATTTGCTCGCGTTGGCACCGGCATTCAGCATGTCGATGGAATAAAAACTATCACCCGCTGTAATGAATAGGGTGCGATGGTCTTTTCCTCCAAAGCTGACGTTTGCTGTCCAATCACAAGGAACATCAATGTGCGCGATTTTTTTGCCGGCTGGGTCAAATACGGTCACTCCCTTGCCTGTCAGATAAAGGTTCCCAGCCTTGTCCAATGTCATGCCGTCACTCCCCATGGGGCAGCGGAGTTGCTTGTTTACAAGAGAGCCATCAGATTGAATGTCGTAGGCAAAAGTCTTTCCATCCCCGATATCTGCAACGAATAGTTTTTTACCATCCGGTGTTCCGATGATCCCATTTGGCTGACGAAGGTCGGTAATAACACGCTTCAGCACCTTTGAACCGGGGGCGAGGTAGTAAACGTGTTCCCCATCCTGTGGACGTTTTTCATAGTTCCACCAAGACCGCTTGTAAAAGGGGTCGGTCACGTAAATGCCGCCATTGGGGTGAACCCAGACATCATTTGGACCGTTGAGAGATTTATTCTCGTATTGATCAAAAAGGATGGTGTGCTGGCCATTAGTTGAAATGGACCAAAGAGCTGTTTTTTCATCCGCACAGGCAATCAGATGGCCTGTGGCATCAAAATACATGCCGTTGGCACGTCCGGCAGGTTGCAAAAAGGTGGTCAGCTTCTTTTCGGCAGCATCCCACTTTAAAATTCGATTGTTGGGTTGGTCTGTGAAAAAAACATTGCCAGAAGAATCACATGTTGGGCCTTCAGTGAAAGAAAAGCCACTGGCTAGCTTCTGAAGCTTGGCCCCGGGGGCAAGGATGTTTTCCTCGTCAGCAGAACAAGAGAGGGCAGATAATAAAAAAACCGCGATGGACAAGTGTTTGATGATCGTTTGCATCGCGGTTCCTTTATTAAAGCTCTATACGACAGTTATTTTGGAACGTCAGGACAACTGACGGAAAGAAGATTGATTTCAGGTCTGCCAACGCCCTTGTCATCGGCAAGGATTGATTGGGTTCTCTCGCGTTCAAGAGTGGCTACCCAGGCATCAGAAGGCGCCTCTTTCTTTTCTGTTTTATCAACAGGAGCAAAAGGATTGAAAAGATTGCCAAAACGGCGCAAACCAGCTCGAAACCCCTTTTCCTTGGCAGGTTTAGCCAAAGCCCCGGATATTTCCACACGCTTTCCTGACGGGGATTTACTGGGCTGGACCAACTGTGCTGGCTCTCTTGTTGTGGACATCGCTTTGGGCTGATGGCTTGAGGAGGTCGTGCTGGCGACTGCATTGGTTGAAGCCGGGGCAACGGTGGCTGTAGAGTTGGTGGAAACGGAGTCCGCAGCAATGATTGTATTTGCTCCGATCAACAGGGCGGATACCACACATGCCTGGGCGATCTTTGACTTGAACAATTGAGTTTTCACGACACAAAAAATTTACTCTTTTACTTTCCACCTTCTTCCCATTGTTTTCCAGTCAAAAAACAGGTTCATTTGTCTTGATTGGATGAGCAAATAAACGTAGCGTTTGTTGAAACCCTTCAGAACGAGCACAACGTATGAAATGTAAAAAACTGTTTTATACAAAACAAGCATTCACATTGATCGAATTGCTTGTGGTGATTGCCATCATTGCCATTCTGGCAAGCATGTTGCTTCCGGCTCTTTCCTCTGCAAAGAGCAAAGCGCAGGGGATTATCTGTATTAACGATGGAAAGCAAATAACCTACGCTTGGTTGATGTATGCGACTGATAACAGAGAAGCTTGCGTTAATAATTATGGTGTTACTGAAACTGATACGGAAATAAGTCGGAAGACCTACAGAACATGGTGCGTGAACAACATGTCCTGGGATAACGATCCCAATGTCGGTGATCCCTCCCTGCTTAAACTGGGGTTGCTTGGAAGCTACATGGGAGGGTCAGTCAAAGCCTACAAGTGTCCTGCTGATACGTTTCTGGGGCCCAAGCAGACGTCTATAAAGTCCAGGACCCGTAGTTATTCAATGAATATGTTTTTGGGGCTTTTTTCGCCAAGCACATCTGACGTTACTTACAAGGGAGTCAATGAGTTTAACACGGGATGGAAGCAATTTTTAAAAGTGACGACGATTCCGAAGCCAGCTTTGATTTGCGTCATGTTAGAGGAGCATCCAGACTCCATTAACGATGGTTATTATGACCTAGGAACACCGATTGCTGGAAGTGAGGTGGCAACTCAGTGGGGGGATCTTCCTGCTTCGTTTCATAATGGAGCCGCAGGTTTTTCCTTTGCAGATGGGCACGCAGAAATTCACAAATGGCGCAACAAGAGCACTGTTGTGAGAGTAAAGTATGGTGGCAGTCCGGTTCCATCTATTCCTCGGAATCAACAGGATGATTTCCGTTGGCTGAGTGATAGAAGCAGTGTGAAACTCTAATTGGAAGAAGCCAGTTTTTTAAAGCGTCCATCTTTCTGGATGGGCGCTTTTTTGTGCAAGGGGTTGGTGGTGCTTCCGATTTTCGGCAAGAGATGTTTCATGGGAATATGGGGAAGGGGGGGCAAAGTCAAAATGTAAGTGGCTCTGATAGTGCATTTTTAGCAAGCTGGCAGGGGCTTGCCAAAGGATTGGATGGGAGCATACTACATGCAGCGTTCCATTTGGAACGTGTGAGATTTGAAAATGAAAAATTTGTTGTTTTTATCTTTGGCTTGCTTTGCTTTGACTGCATGCAGCACGGATTACCATTTCCGTCCCTACGTTGGGCAACAACAAAACTGGGCCACAAGTCCCGGGTCGTATGTGGAAAGAGTGGATGGAGTTGACATTTATTCTCAATTGCCGTCCCGGCCCTATGAAATCGTAGGTGCGGTTGAGGTGAAGAATGTCAAGAAGCTGGCAAAGGCGGTTCGTTTTTACAACGCGGATGCGGCGCTCATTTCACAACATCAATATGTCATGGATGGAACAATGGTTTTTCCTGGCGAGATTGTTCCAGTGACACGTGAAGTGATTGCAGCCAACTTGATCCGGTTTAAGAAATAACAGGCGTTTTTAGAAATTGCATGGTGTGAGGGGAACTCAAACGGTTATAACTTTGTTGCGGTTGCAAGGGTCTTTACATTTTCGAATGGGGTTCCTCTTGGTATTTCGCAGCCTGCGCCAACGATGAATCGGGAACCGGCTTCCTGTCGACATTGGGTGACAGCGGCCAGTATTTGCCCGGGCGTTCCGTTTCGAAGCAGTGCCACTGGATTCAAATTGCCCAGCAAAACCTGAGCAGGGCCCATCTGTGCCCGGCCTTCAGCCATTGGAACCATGGAATCCAGGTCCACAATATCGCATTTTAGCGACCCCATTCCTCTGAGAATTTGCCGTGTGTTGCCACATATGTGAAGGCGCACAAGCCCCCCCATGGTGTGAATGCCATCGACCAGTCGTTTTTCGTATGGAAGTACAAATTCATTATATATATCTGGCCCGACGAGTGAGGCGGCGGCGTCACCAATGCCGATGATATCAACTCCGGCATTGATTTGCGCTTGCGCAAAGCACAGCTCCATTTTGGTCACAAACTCGAAAAGGTCTTTGATGAAAATGGGATCGTCGAAGAAATCCAACATCAAGGTGTTGATTCCCCGCAAATCGGCTGCCTCGGCACAAGGCCCTTCAACCCAGCCTTCAATCAAAAAATTGTTGCCACACTTTTCACGAAATAACGCGGCAGCGTCCACGCGGTCCGTCATCCTTCCTCCGCCCAGAGGATCGGGCATCAGCAAATGACTCAGCTGGGTCTTGTCAGCCAGCAGCGCCTTTTCTTCAACTATGGCTGGAGGCTGATTGTCAAACCAAGCGATAGTGGCTCCGCAATCGCTTGCTTCCCGTGCCGGGTCCGAAATGCACGAAACATAATCAAATCCAAATTCTTCTGCGGTTTTGATTTGTGATTCCACCAGTTTGCTGTGATCCTGACAGTATTCTCCGTAAGGAACCTGGGCAAAATCGCCGGCAAACATCATCGTTATGGGCATCAACGGCAAACGGTCCACGGGGTGATTACTCAAGTGCTTTAGAACACGCTGGCAGTGGGTGATTTCGTTCATGGAAAATGGTTTAAGTAAAATTGAAGGAATTTCCTCCCAAGAATCAAGCCATTTCATTTGTTTTTTCCACACAAGTTGTGCGTTCTGAGAATTTTTGCAGAAAACAAAAATGTTCAAAATTTCCCACTAGGCATTTTTGAAAGAAAGCACTCCTCTTTTCTGATAAAAATGATCATCATTAAGCAACTACCGAAATTGGAGAAAACAAAGAAAAGTCTATGACAACGACTCAAGAAAAAACTGGCTTATCCAACCGCCGGGAATTTATTCGTAACACCGCAACCGCTGCTGCTGCGCTGGGCATGATTGGCGCATTTCCTTATGTGTCCAGAGGACGCGTTATAGGTGCCAATGATCGCATTGGTGTGGGGTTCATAGGAAACGGTGGACGGGGAATGTCTCATGTTGCGGTTGTTCAAAAATTGATTAAGGCCGGTGAGAATCTTCAGATCGTTGCAGTGAATGACGTCTGTTACTATCGATTGGACGAAGCTGCCAAGCTGACAGGTGCCAAGCCCTACAAACATCACGGAGATTTGCTGGCGGACACATCGGTGGACGTGGTGTGCGTTGCAACGCCAGACCGTCACCATGTGCCGCAAGCCCTGGACGCCATTCGGGCTGGCAAGGATGTTTATTGTGAAAAGCCGATGGGCCACTGGACACAATTTGATCTGGCACGACAATTTGCCGAGGAAACACGGAAACTGAACAGGGTCGTACAGGTCGGCAACCAGGGGAATTCGAGTGTTGCGTGGATGAATGTGGCGGATTTGGTGAAAAAGGGGACTATTGGCCGAATTTACCACGTTCAGGCGGGATATTATCGCGATGGCGATTGGGGCGAGCGGATGCACATTCCTGATCCCGATGCCAAGGCCGGAGTGGATGTGGATTGGGAGGCTTTTTTGGGTGATGCCCCAAAGGTCCCCTACACTGTGGAACGGTTTTTTAGCTGGCGACGGTATCTAGACTACGCTGGTGGCCCATGCACGGATCTGTTCCCTCACGTATTTACTCCGTTTGTCAGCGCGCTTGGGTTGAATTTTCCATCGCTGGCAATCGCCAGTGGCGGTATTTTTAAATTTACAACATACGATCGTGAAGTGCCGGACACGTTCAATATGTGCCTGGATTATCCTGAAAAAGTCTCTGTTTCTCTGGTTTGCACCCTGATGAACGATTTTACAAGCGAACCCGCCATCCGTGGTGATGAAGGCACACTTACGTTGCAGGACGCGGGGGGCTGGGAAAGTGGCTTTGCCAGCATCACGATTATTCCCAAGAAAGGGGAACGTAAAGTGGTTCCGGGGATGAAGACGGATACCACCCCATTGCATTGGAAGAACTTTCTTTCCTGCGTGCGGTCACGTGAGAAACCCGTCAGCGATGTTGAGTTTGGTCTCAAGGTCCAAGCCGCACTCAATATGGCCATGTTAGCCTATTTGAAAAAGAAGACGGCGCAGTTCGATCAAGCCCAAAAGAGGATTTTAATCTAGAACCGCGTTAGGGACCCTATTTTAAGCCAAATTCCGGTCCTTTCAAAAGTGCATTTCTATTATGAAAATAAAACATTGTTTTGGGGTGGCTCTTGCATCTGCGCTCGCATTCCTGTTACCCACTGGAGTTTTGAATGCGGGTCTTGCTGTGAAGGAAACGGGAAAATCCGATGAATGGACGATCACATTCAATGACAAGCCAGTCATGGTCTATGCCTTTTCAAAGGAGAAATCCAAGCCTTACGTCAAGGAGCTTTATACACTGGCTGGGAATAATATTCTGCGAGATTCTCCCCCTGACCATGTTCACCATCGCGGTTTGATGTATGCCATCAAAGTCAACGGCACTAATTTCTGGGAGGAGCAAACTGGCCATGGAATTGAAAGGGTAATTCGCACATCCAAACCGATTTTGGGGACGAATACCATGGGAATTCCACGGGCAATCATACAACAAACGATTCATTGGATATTGCCATCCGATACGTTACTTGCTGATACAACTTCGGCTGCGCTTTTGGTGGAACAGCGCACCTTAACCCTCTCTGTCAATGAGACGACGCGCGAAGTTGCACTCCAGTGGAAATCCGCATTCAAGGTTGGCAAAAAGGACGTTGTTCTGGAAGGAGCCAATTACCACGGATTGGGGATGCGTTTTCAACAACCATTGGACGCGGTTGCCGAACATTTTTTCTCAGGTGGCAAGCCGGACTTGAGCGGAACCAAACAAGATGTTTCACAGCATAAATGGGAGGCAGTGCATTTTGATGGTCCCGGCCATGCGGCGACACTGGCGCTTTTTGGCCATCCATCCAATGCAGGGGGTGATTCCTATTATTTCTCCATGCATTCACCGTTTGCGTATCTTTCAGCAACGCAAAAGCTCGAATCGACACCATTGACCTATCCGAGTGGAGCCCGTTTCCAGCTAAATTATTTGATAACCCTTTATCCTGAGCTCAAGACAGCAGAAGCGCTTGACCAGTGTGCTCAAGAGTGGAGTAAACCCTGAACCAAAGAGTGTTTCTATGAGTAAAGTCAGCCTTGGAATTAACCTCGAATTCGTTCGTCACCACGATAAATCCTTCGAATGGGGAGTGGAAAAAGCAGCGGAACTTGGCTATGAATACGTCGAACCCATGGTCCACTGGGGGCGCGAACTCCTTAGCGAGGCGGGTTACTTCCATAGCGTTTCCATGTTTGATGATCCCCTGAGGATCAAACGAGCCTGCGAGCGATTTGGTGTAAAACTCTCCGGTCTCTCCGCACACACACCATTGTGCAAACCCGAGGTGAGCGTTGAATATTTGAAGCAGGCAATCCGTTTTGCCGCAGAATGCGGAGCCCCGGTCGTTAACACGGATGAGGGACCAAAACCAAAGTGGACCACCGAAGCCGAGGACCATGTCTTAATGCGTTACACCCTGATGGAAGCCGCAAAATTCGCCTACCCCCGTTCCATCTGCATCGGGCTCGAACCACACCAACAATACAGTAAGACGCCAGAAGGATTGGACCGCATTTATGGCCTCGTTAAAAGTGCGGCGATCGGCATCAATTTTGACACAGGAAACAGCTACCTCAGTGGCCAGGATCCTTACTCATGGCTTTCACACGTTGCCGAGAGATTGGTCCATTTGCACGCCAAGGATATTTCCATGAAGCAATCCGAGGGAGAACGCGGCAAGGTGACCGGGACTCCTGTGGGATGTGCTTGTGGTGATGGTGTTATTGATTGGGCTCATATTATCAAAATCTGCCGGTCCATCAAGAGAGACATCGTTTTCTCTGTTGAGTGCGGAACAATAGAACAGGCAGAACGTTCCATTGCCCATCTGAAACCGTTATTGCAGAAGTAACGGACAAATGATGAATGGCAAATGGGGCAGGGGAAAGAGATGGTGCGCGGGGGGGGACTTGAACCCCCACCCCTTACGGGACCAGATCCTAAGTCTGGCGTGTCTGCCATTCCACCACTCGCGCATCGTTAATTACCAATAACTTACAACTGCAATTTAGAGCGTATTACTTATCTCCTCTTTGTATCCCGTAGCATTTGTCCATGCAAGATCGAGATACACAAATAAGCTCTCGAAAACGGGATGAGCACTTGTCCCATGATGGACAGTGGCGTTCGTTTCCCAAAGTGCCCAACCTGATTCAATACGTCAATAATGGTAATTACTATGGTAGAATTAAGGTGGGCGGCAAGATAATTCGTGAAAGTCTGAAAACAAATGTTTGGACCACAGCCAAGCTACTGTTGGTGGATTTTTTAAGGACAAAAAGGAACAACACTCACATGTCACTTCAACGGTGACGTATCCACCATGCCTGGTCCACACCGTAAATATCATCACGCCTCAATTCCGAGCACGCCGGATACATCACTTAGCATTATGTGTAATGAAAAATCATCAACAATGTTTCTGTTCACATTAAACTCTGTTGATTCTCTGGTTTGATGAATTTTTTGGCAGGTCCAACTACTCATTCTTGGTAGCCATGATTTTTCTCTCAGGTGGAAGTTTATCTGGAGGAACAACGTGACAACGCTCCGCCCATTTCTCATACAGGGCAGTCATTTCCTTGACCTTCTCCGGATATTTTGCCGCCAGATTGGAACTTTCTGTCCGGTCCGCTTCCGTGTCGTAGAGCTCCCAGTCTTGCTTATACCGGGCAACCAATTTCCATTTCCCTAATCGGACGGCTCGGTTCCCTTCATGTTCCCAAAAGAGGGGATGGTGCGATTGATTAACAGCTCCCGAGAGAATCGGAGTAAGACTCACTCCTTCCAGCGCTTGAACAGAGTGTCCTTTGTAGTTACTGGGATGATGGGCACCAGAAACATCAACCAGCGTAGCCATGATGTCTGTCACATGGCCAATTTCTCTGGATATGGAACCCCGATTTTTTATCTTCGCAGGCCACCGTGCAATAAATGGCGATGCAATCCCTCCTTCGTGAGTGAAATGTTTATACAACCGGAATGGGGTATCGCTCACATTCGCCCAAGGAACCCCATAGCTTTGCCATACATCATTCGGTCCAGCAAAGACGGAATGATTGGCGTTCCCCACTTTAACCACTCGTCCATCCCGTGTACGACTGGGAACATCATACCAGCCCGGCTGAATCACTTCATCGCAAGCACCATTATCAGAAAAGAAAATGACAAGGGTGTTTGTATCAACGCCCTTGGCGATCAATTGATCCAGAATCCGTCCAACTCCACGGTCCAGATGTTCAACCATGGCGGCATATGTCGCCATGCGATTGGCCTCCCATTTCTTGTCATTCACACGCTCCCACGCTGGCACGCGAGAATCCCGCGGTGATAATGGCCAGTCTTTTTCTATGACGCCCATCTTAATCTGCCGCTGGTAACGGTTGGTGCGGATGGCATCCCATCCCTTCAGGTAACGCTCCCGATTTTTGGCAATATCACTTTCCGGTGCTTGCAATGGCCAATGCGGTGCCGTGTAGGCAACGTAAAGGAAGAACGGTTTGGTGCCATTTGCATACTTGTCAATCAAATTGACTGCATGATCACTTATTTCATCCGTATAATAGAAATCCTTCGTCTCAGCTCTGATCGGCGTGTTGCTTTGCACCAGTGAAAATGGATCGAAGTAACTGTTCACCCCGTGAATTGTTCCAAAAAACTCCTCAAAACCCCGCTGCAGCGGCCAACCTGCCTTGCTCTCCCAAAACGGTTCGTTTGATTCGTAATTGAGCTGATTTTTGCCATTGAAGTGAATGTGGCTCACGTGCCATTTTCCCGTCATCAATGTATGGTATCCCGCTATTTGCAATTCTTCCGCCGCAGTGATGCAATTCGTGGCAAGTTCGCCCCGGTAACCGGAGATTCCGCGATCTTCCATCATGTTGCCAATCCCCGCCTCTTGTGGATAAAGCCCTGTCAATAATGCAGCTCGTGAAGGACAGCAGCGGGGAGTGGTGTAAAACTGTGTTAACCGAATGCCTTCGGATGCCATCCGGTCCAAATTTGGAGTCGGAATTTCAGAACCAAAACAACCCACATCGGAAAAACCGAGATCATCAGCAAGAATGATCACCACGTTTGGACGCGGAGCGTTTGTTGGCGCGGACTGACAAGTATCCGTGAAGCAGCAAAAGCCAGTCACCAACAGGCAGAAAGTGAAAATACAGTGAAAAACCCCAAGTATTATTCGGCAATAACCTTGCATAAAAAACTCACAAATCAATCTCTCGAAAAACTCTGAAAAGCTCAATCCTTTTACTGCAACTTTTCCTGAAACAAATCATGTTTTCAATTTGCGGATTTGTCACTTCCAGAATTCACACTTTTTTCAGAAAGCGCCGCTGCTTTTGTCGAAAACTGTTCCCGAATTTTCTCCGTTAATTGCGTATTCGCTGCGGCCTGACGATAAACAAGGACTGCATTTGTGAAATCCCCGCTTGCCTCGTGGATTTTCCCAAGCAACAGGTAGGCTGGCACATATTGCGGATGAATCTGGATGAGTTTTTTTAGTGTTTCAACGGCAGCCGTTCCCTTTCCCTGTTGCATCTGAAAATACGCGAGGCTGTAGGCATATTTTGGCTCTTCAGGCCTGATCGAAGCGGCCTTTTCACACCATTGGAGCGTCTGTTCAGGTTTTGTCCTGGACGTCAAAACACCAAGGTTGTATGCCGCTTGGGCACAAGACGGGTCCAGCTTAATCACTTGTCGAAAAACGTTTTCAGCCTCGGTTTGCCTGTTCATTTCTGACATTAACATGCCAAGGTTGAGCTGGGCCACTATGTTGGTGGGAGTGATGCGAATCGCCTCTCGCAATTGAAATTCCGACTCATCGTTCCTGCCAATGGAATTTAATGCAAGCGCAAGATTCACATGCACCGGAAAAGCGTTGGATTGGAATCGCAAAGCCGTTTGAAATTCAGCCACTCCTTTTTCAACATTCCCCTGCCTGATGTAAAGATTTCCAAGATCGTAATGAGACAGCCATAGATCGGGCAAAATGCCTATTGACATCACTAATTCTTGTGTCGTGCGCTGAACTTTTGCCTGTTGCTCTGGGGACAGATCCTTTTGAGAAACTCGGCTCAGCGAGCTGGCAGCACGAATGCGCACCAACCGGCACGAATCGTTAATCAATTTTAAAAGAGCATTTTGGCTTTCTGTATCAGAAGCAGAGTCAAGTGCTTCTGCCGCACTTGCCCTCACCCAGGGGGATGGCGACTCCAATAGTTTGATAAACACAGCCTTTTTGCTCTCAGAAGAGCAATCCCTCAGCAGTCGAATAAGGGACACCGTAAAAACCTCGTTTTGATCACGCTCAGACAGGAAAGACAACATCTCAGGCAGTTTACTCCAATCCTTTTTCCGAGCCGCATCAATCAGGGCGGCACGCCTCAATTCGGCTGTTTGGAAATCTCCAGAATGCCACAATCGCACATTCTTTTCAGCCCAAGCAACATCCCGATTTGTATGACACAGATTACAGGCGTTGGGAGAATGAAAGGTCTGAGTCAGTCTTGGCATCGGTGGGCGCATCGAATGATCACTGCGACGGATTCGCGCAAATTCAGTCGTTGGCATGTGACAACTGATGCAAAGCGCTCCCTTGCCTTCCTGACGGTGATGGGAATGATCTGCCACATGACGGACTTTCTCCTCATGACACGGAAGACATGCATTGTTGGGATTGGATTGATGACGGAAACGTCCGCTGGAAGTATGACAATGGAGACAATCCAACTTTCCAGACTTCATGCATGGATTCAACAATAATTGAGTATAAGTATAATTCTCCCCCAAATCCCGACCATCAGGATAAAAATCCGCGTCCTCCAATCCCGCCAGATCGAAATGATCAAAAAACTTTTCTCCCGGCACAAACTCATCCGTCAAAGGAAAAATCTTTGCGTGGCATGAAGCACACATTTCATTGCGTTCTTTTACAGTCAACTTTCGCACCACCACCAATTTCATATCCTCCGGCATTGGATCCGATCCCTTTCTATTGCGAAACAAACGCACATGCTCGGATGAAGGACCATGACACGTTTCACAATTGATCCCCGGCTCCCCCCAGCTTGTGTGATAACTGTCCGATTCAACATCATAGTGATTTGCCTTTTGACTGACGTGGCAATTAAAACACGACGTGTTAAAAGTAAACGGACGTTCCTTCCAGAACAGCGCCTCATCAGAATGATGATCAAAATGGCGCATTGCACTTGCCGTCGTATCAAACCATTCCTTTTGACGAGAATCATAAGCAATTGGCAACACCTGCAAACGCCCGCGCTCCAATTGCGTCAGAAAATAAAACACATCCTTGCCACCAATCACGAGCTTGACACCATATTGATTTGTCCGCCCCCCATCCGCCTCCAACACCACACATCTTTCCAAATCCATCCAATACGAATTCGTTCCAATCCGGATCGCAATTATTTGCTCCGTCAGGTTCGATTTGCCAAAATCCCGTGTGAAAGACTGCATGGACATCCCATGAAACGAACCTGACCACAAATCATAGAACTGTTGGTGACATTCCCGGCAACTGGCCGATCCGGCAAACGCGCCAGGTTGCAGCTCAGCTTTTGACCTCTTTTCTGAAACAGAACCCGAAAAAGCGGTTGCCACAAAAAGGCACGCACACAACAAAACAAGCACAGCAAGGCAGGCTTTGGCAGCAAATGCGGCTTGGGATGGCATGTTACTCTGGACACGAAATATCACTGGGGAATTTATATTTTTACCAGTGGGAGGAAAACAAGCTCAGAAAGTGGGGAATGTTAAGCCTCGCAGCTCAAAATGACATCAATTTACGTGGTGCTTCTACGTCATTCAATTGTACAAACCTCAATAGGCCAAAGGATGACAACATCAATGAATGTCATTATGCCGGAGATTCAAAGGGAAACCTGAGATCAGCCGGAATGGTCACAACGGATGGATGCCAGTCGTCACTGGCATTGCTTATTGCATTGTTCGCATGGGAAACGTTTCAAGTGAGTGCCGTGCCATTGATGCTATTCGAAGCGATTTGACAAGTTTGAGTTTGATTTTCAAATTTGGGGTTAATGGCTCAATCGCATGAAACAGTACTTCCAAATTTATTCTGATGATATAGTTAAACACAAGTGATTTTAAAATCACTTTACCAATAAATTTATTTTGCTTTTGTTTGTATCTGTCAATTGCGTTTCAATAAACCCTTCGATGTTGGATGCATTTGTTACCATAGGTCTAGGGTCTAAAATATAGTTCCAATCATCATATTTTTTGGGTTCTTTAATTTTAAGAAGACCAATCCCATGTTTAGCTGCCTCCCTCTTTATTTCATCTAACTCTTCTTCTGTGCATTCTCCATCCCCGATTAAAATAAGATATGCGTAGGTTGCTGCACGCGTGTGAGCAAGAGCTTCATAAACTGCTTTAACGTCGGCTTCCTCACAAAGTTTTATTTCAAACGAAATAAGATCTATTTGTTTACCAGGGACATAACGATAATTTGTGACGTTTACCATGACAATATCGGGCCGTGTCCATGTTCCGCCAGTATCGCGTCTACCTTGCTGGGCAGTGGTTTGAAAAATGCAGTTTTCATATCCCATATCTTTTGCCCACTTTTCTCGTAACGTCTGTTCTAAGTCAGAGTAAAAGTCTGATTCAATTTTTTGTTTTTTCGTTAAGTCTTGATCAGATGAAGAATTTGGCTCAGATGATGAAGATGGTTCAGACTGATTGAAGGTGAGCGTTCTTCTGATACCGCCACCACGACAACGCAATAGACTAATTATTCCTTTTTTATAGAGAGAATCTCTTACGTCCCAATATTTAGTCTCATCCCACTTTAAGATATCACGTCGAAGTGAGATATTTCCAATACTGGAGCCATCGAGAGGTATCTTATCGAGAAGTGTCTGTTCATCTGTTTCCAAGTTATAGTTTTTACTCATATTAATTATTTTTTTGAAGCTGATTAAAAAGGTAAAACGTTGATTTGTTTTATTGTGGAAGAAATCATGGTTTCTGGAACGATTCTTATTTTTTTTCTTTAATTAGCAGTTGAGCGTTTTTTGAGTGTTTGTTTTAGGAAATATAACTAATATAATATACATATTAATTTAATTAAAATAATATCATATTCTTTTGAGTTATGTTGGATAACATAAATAAGTATATGAATATGGCTATAAATAAGATTTTTACGTTTCTGTTTTTTGAAACGAGTTTTTTACTTTAATTGAGTGATAGTACTTAGTTTAACTCATAGAATTGCTTATGTCAAACGACATATCGAAAATTTTCTCAATATAAAGGACCCTAATCGCTTTGTAGAACCTGGAGTTCTGACAATTACTGACGAAGCGGTATTATTGAGGCTTGGTGAGAATGGAAAGGTAGTTATTGCTCCAGACACAAAACAGTGGTCAATCAAGTGAAATAATACGCACTTTTTTCAATCGAAAAAGGGGGCAGGCTACATTTATTTCTTGTGGACGCGATAGAAGCGGTGGGCGGACTGTGGGGCTGCATTTCGCAATTGGAAGATACCTGAAGCGCTTTCTATTGCGTTTCCAAGTGTTGCCCATGTCGCGAGATCATCCGAATAGAGAATTTCGTAGGTAGCTTGGGAGACTCCAGCAAAACCGAGAACAAAATCTCCAGCCTCCATCAGAATGTAGAGGACATCGTTTTGCATGTCTTCGATGGGGGTGATTGTTACCGTGTTGGTAACCGTAATGGATGAGTTGCGGACAATGTAGTTGAAGAAATCCGATCCATGAATTGACGCAGGAGTGAAGGCAAGGTGATTACCTTCAACGAGGAGGGTTCCACCATTTTTAGCCTTAACATCGCAGGAAACAAGAATGGAACCTGATGGCACTAAAACATTGGTGGCAATATTGACGATATTGGTTCCCGGAAATCTCCTGATTGATATGAGCCGTCCAATAGGTGAGATGACATGAAAAGTTTGCTCCACGGACGGCGCTGGATTGTAGACTGTGTTTCCTGCCTGGGTTGCTCGGAGGGTGATCGTGCCGGTTGCAATGAGTGTGAGGGTGTTGTTTGTAAGAAGTGCGGGACCTGAGACAAGGGTGTAGGTTATGGGAAGTCCAGATGAGGCTGCTGCCTGGAGAGGGAAGGGGGGATCGCCCAATAATTTGTCTGGCAGGGTAGTCCAAGTGATGGTCTGAGCAAGTTTTGAAGTGAATTCCACAGTGTAGAATCGCTGGGCATCTCCAGGATTCTGATCGCGGTATTGGTAAATACCGGGGGCGGTTTCAGTGGCATAGCCGAGGAGGGTCCATCCCGAGGATAGATTTGTGGAGTATTTGATTGTGCAGAGCCGGCCAGTTTCCCCTGCATAACCGATGACAAAATCAGGAGCTTCCGTCAGCATTTGGAGTGTGTTTTTGACAAGGGTGTCAATGACTGTGACTGATACTGTATTTGTAACCAAAACTCCATTTGTTTCCTGCACAATGCAGGTAAAGCTGTCTGGTGCGTATGACGAGGCTGGTATGAAGGCAAGACGTTGCCCATCACGGAAAATTGTACCGCCATTTCGACCAATGGAATCGAAGGACGTAAAGGACTGTGGAGGAGGGCCAGAGCGTCCAAACAAGGAAAGAGCAATTTTTACCGCATTTGTTCCTGGAAAACGTTTGACAGAAATCAAATTGCCGATGGGCGAGTTGGCACGAAATGTTTGATCTACAGACTGAGCCGGATTGTAGGTGGCATTTCCAGATTGAGTCGCTCTGACGGTAATGGAGCCGGTTCCGGTGATGGTCAGGATATCTCCAGAAATCCGGGCGGGACCGGTGAGAATGGCAAATGTGACGGGTAGTCCGGAAGACGCGCTGGCGACGAGTTTGAATGGCGGGTCCCCATTGAAGCGGGTTGGCAATGTGTCAAAGGTAATGGTTTGATCCAGCTTTGATACTGTAATGGAAACAGTTCCCACGGAACTTGTGGCGGCGCTGTTGGTCGCAAAGAACGTGAACTGGTCCATTCCCGTAAAATTGGTGTCTGGCGTGTATAGAATCTGGTTTCCTTGAATGGAACCGAGTCGTCCATGGGCTGGTTGCGCTTGTATTATGAAGAACAGGGGCAAGCCTTGAGGATCGTTTCCTTCAAGTTGGATTGTCTGTGAACTATTGACGCCAACCACGACGGTTTGATTTGTAATTGTGGGCGGAAGGATTTGCGGAGAGACGGTGATTGTTGTTTTCGCGGAAACGTTCTGGTAGTGCGCTCCCACTGTGCCGTTAGTGGTTGTTGTCACCGTGGATGCTGTCAGTTGTCCTGATGGAGTGATGTTTGCAATGGGGAAGGTGGGAGTGTCCCAAGCAACCTCTTCGGGGGAAAGAACGATGACTGTAGAATCGTCCAGAATGGCGGAGGGTGACAATTTACTCGCCCCACCTGATGGAACGATGGATGGAGTTGCGGTGATCAGAAGCCCTGAAACATCGTATATTTGACCGACAAAACCAGATTTGATTTCTGTGCCTGCGCCCTGACTTATTCCACCGATGGAACTGATGCTGGCATCGTTTGTAATGTGCCCTGATGTTGACTTGCCGCCTCCAGCAGCGAAATCAGCCTTGGAATTTAGTGCCACAGCAAAAAGAATGGCTGTCATCCAAAGCTGGAGACGGCCTAAATCTTGATGCTGTTTTTGGCGGGATTGATTCACGAAATTCCTGAATAACTCCTTTTAACCCCCAGATTATTGTGTAATTCCTCGATAGAATAAATTTGTGGTGCCGTTTTGGGGCGGAACCTCCACTGTGATGGATTGGTAATTAGTGGAGGAAAAACTGGACATCAATGTGTTGTCATGTGAGTCCGAAGCAATTCGGAATTGAACGGAGGTCCACGTCTTCAGATCGGTTGATCCCTGAATGGAATAGGTTCGCCCTTGGATGGCGATGAATTGAAGTGTGGCTGTGTCTTGATGAGACTGAAGCAGAGCAAGGGCAAAACCGTCACTGGGATCCCATGGATAGGTGCCAGCGATGTAGCATTGAAGGAAGGTGAGCGGGTTGCCCGGGAAATGTCCATCGGCCTGAATCTGATTGATGTTTGTGTAAAGGCCATTAGACATCGCAAGGATCATTCGACGCCATGCATCTGGAAGGCCGTCGCCAACGGAATCCTGTCCGAGAGTCAGGTCAATCCGGGTGGTTTGTGCGGGTTTTCCCAATTGGGCATAGTTGCCCTGCATTTGGATGGGGAGGTTGGTGACAGTCTGGCCAGTGCGCACTTTAATTCGGAAGGGGACGGTGGCGCAGAGGGCATTGGACTTGTAAGGATCGGACGTCAGACCGGCATCCATTGGCACTGTGAGACGATAATTGATCCCGGTGCCAAGAAACGGAATAATGGGGGCGGTGAGAGTAACGCCGCCCGTTGTTTCAAGAATAATGGTGGCATTTGTGACCAAGAGAGGATCTCCGTATTCGTCGCGTACCAAACCGCAAATAATGCTATCTGGGGCAGGAGGAAAGGCCTGACATTGTTCGGAAAACAGGAGTGTTCCCAAACAGAGAGCAAGACTCATTTTGATTTTGGTGGATAATCGCATAAAAATTCTCAGGTTCATCCAGAATTAATTTCCAGAATAGGAATAGGTCACAAAGTGTAATTTGATGTCGTTGACCGTTTGAATGAAGCGGCTTAGGCCTTCGTTGGGATCATCAAGGAGAGTCCGACCTGGGATGACCAGTTTCCATTGACTGTTCCAGGCTGAACGTCCTATCAAGCGGTTGTTGGTGAATTGCGATCTCTTTAAAGCCCCATTCGAGGTGTAGAGATCCGTAGTGAAGCAGGAAACGCTGGACACGGGTCTGAATGCCTGATGTTTGCGGGTGGCAAAGAGGGGTTCGCTGAGTGAATCAGAGGATTGCCAGAGAGATTGCGATGAATAGCTGGAATTTCCGATGTTAAATGGCATTGGAATGGCAACATCATTCACGCTCCAGGTGCGAATGGTGGAGACGTCACCCAACGGCGGCGTTCGCATGGAGTCAACACCAACCGGGATAAGATAAACGTAGGGAGTTGCCGCAAGGGCAAGTGTATCCTGGCTTGTTGTGGTGTTTGTTCCCGAAGGATCGTCCATTCCGCGATAACCTTCGAGGTCAATGCCAACGGCAAAGATTTTTGTGGCGAATGAACTTGGGCTGAAGGCATGGTCGCCTGCCGCAAGGGGTTGGCCAAAGAGATTCACTCCATCGGCAATGGTGGTGCTAAAGGTGATGACAAGCCCGGGAACGGGAAGACCGTCTCCTACGTCGATTTGCATGCAATAGCGAAGAACATCCGAGTCATCGAGAATGTTGTTCATTTTTGCTTTTTGCAGGTAATCCTTCCATGTCGAGTTACCGTCTGTGCCAGGAAGAATGCGCAGCTTTTCCGTTCTCAGTGAGGCAGTCGTTCCGTAAGCGTCAGGGTTGTTGAAACCAAGCCTGCCACGTAGGACATCCCAATCCGCCTTCATTTCCGCCAAAGCGCTGGAGAGTCCCGGATCACCGGTGTCGCTGCCTGCGTATTGTGGCTGGCCATCGGTGACGACCCCCAAGGCACGGGAATTGATGATGCGGGTGATAAAGGCACGCCCCGAATCGGTGTTCAACAGGCCAGTTTCATAATCATAGGCGTTGGCTGCCATGAGAGAGTAACGGGCTGCGAGATCAAAGAGTGTTTTGTAACGCTCAAGTTTTTCATTTCGGAAAATTCGGAACGCGGCATCGCGGGTTCGATAGCCTTGAATGATTTGTGCCGCATGTTGGCGGAAGGTCTGACGTTCCTCTTGAATGCGGTCGCCTTCTGCCACAAGGGCTTGATAAGCGCGCTGGGCGTCATCATAGGCACGGAGACGTTGATTTATTGTGGTCAGATTACCACTCAAGGCTTCAAAGGAATCCGCCAAACCGAGAACAGCCGTTTCGAGACTTTGTTTATACTGTTCGTTTGCAATCGTCTTTTCATTTTGAATGATTACAGATTGTTCGGTGGCAAGGGCGACTTGGAGTGCGGAGAAGGCTACAGTATCAGCAAGAGATAGAATAGTCTTTCCGGCCAAATACACAGAATAAACGCCGATATATGTAGTTTTTCCCAAGTTACCACCGTTTGCCACCCCGAATATCGCGGTGTCCGGTGTGCTGGCAAGAACTGCGTCTTTGACATCAGTAAGTAAGGATGTGGTGGTGTCTCCAATTTTTTGAGCCACGTTGTAAACCGAATTCTCGATATTCATTGCGTTTTGGAGGTCTTCATTCACATTTCCAAGTTGCAGAATGTAGTAGTTTTCTGCTGTCTGGGCGTTGAAGGCGGCAATCGCCTTGTCGAGATCCGTTTTTGCGCCTTCGGCATCACTTAAAGCTTGTGACACATTGTCGTGGGCTTTGATGACATCCGAAATAGCCTGTTGAATCTTACCAGGCGAAACACGTTTGCCTGTCCAACTGGATGGCTTGTCGAAAAAGCCGTGTGGGCCAAAAATGAATTGAACAGCGTTGGAGACTGTGTAAGTGGATGACGAACTGGAGACGACAAAGTTCATGTTCGTATACATCACAGAGGCCCAATCCGAAGGGAATTGTTGAATGTCAATATAGTTTNTCTGTGTTTGTTCTGGCGTCAACAAACCACCAAACGTTGATTCAACGATATCCACGTAAGTGAAGTGGACGAGATCGGGGCCAGCGTAGCCTTGTTTGTAGGTTTTTCCCACTCCGATATCATCTGTATATGGGGTACCAAACAGTTCGATCAGTTGATTTGTATATGCGCGTTCCTGGCTTTCGACACTGGCCTGAAATTCGGTCAGCGAGTCCTGCTCGGAGCGCATGAGTGCCGTGACGTCTTTTGCATCATCGAAGGAGGTGACCGCGTTGTTCAAGGCAACCAGTGTGCGGTCATAAATTTGCTCAAAGTGAGTCTGTCCGTCCGAACCCAGGACTGCGTTGGGATCGATGTCGAAGGCAATTCCATCCTGAGGAACACCTAATGGGGAGATTCCTGCATCGGCATTATCCATGTCTGTTTGGAGCGAAGAGGCGAGTTTGGGAAGTTCAAGAAGCTCAGTGACCGTTGTGCGGTCCACTTTTTGGATTCCTGTGTGTGCAGTATTGGTGTCGTGGTCGGGAAGGATGGCGTTGCCAACAACCCAGTTGAGGTAGGCTCCCTGTTCGGTGCGACTGGCCCACTGATCCAATGCCCAATAGTTGGTGGAGGGGATGTCGCGCGTGCTATTGACACTTGTGGCCCCGTATTGGCTCCAACCGTCTTTGTGAACCTGCTGGTAATCACGTCTCCAGGTCAAATCAAATACTTGCAGACCTGATTTTGCCACATCGGCTGCAGCCGCGGCAAACTTGCGTTCGTGCTGGTAATTGACTTGCACTGGCATCCCCAGCACGGTGACGGCCTCGGTCTGAGGTACCCAGTCGAAGCATGAATTGAGCAAAAGTGAGTAATATCCTTTTAAGGCTGTCAGGTAGTGGCCATAGGCATCACCGTGGCCTTGTGGATACATGTAGGCTGCATCTGAGGCGCTAATGGATGAGGATGTGCTGCCTGGCTGGGGTTGGATGTTATAATTGATGGCATAGATGACTTCGCCATCATCAATTCCGCGGGTGTAATTCCAGACAAGCCGGTTGTAGACTGGAGCGGTTTCAACGCCTGGCTGGAGCTCGTCGTCGCGGCCACGCAAGAGTGCCAGTTCCTCTTCCAAGAGAGAGGAGACCTGACCTTCGAAGGAGAACATGGACGTTGCAATGTCGCCATAGGTTTTATCCTTTGTCCCAATCCCAATGGTCGGGTTGGCTGCGTCAGCCCAAGCTTCGTTGCCTTCCATGGTGTAGAGATCGCTAAGGTAACCGGCAGCCAGTAGTAGTGCCTGATTGGCTGGTCCATAGTTGTAACCGGAGTCGATGCTAAGGGCCTTGCCACGACGGAGCACAGTTTCGTAAATTTCGATTAGACCGTAATTATTGATCGAATCTGAATTCAGGGCGATACTGCCTTCCCAGCGTGTTCCGGCCTGCGTCAACATGCTCACGTCTGTGTTTACGCTATTATTGAACAAATCGGTTGTGCGTTGGTTAAACGGATTGATACCGGCCAGCACGCGCTTGATCCAGCCTTCTGCCAGAACGGGCGTTGTCCAAGAAGACCAATCGGCATCGGTTGGTTTAGCCTTATAAAGGGGATGAGTTGGGTTGAGCGGACGGTAGCGCATGACCACGTAATTATCGCTTAGGGCTTGCACTCCCGCTCCTCCAAGAACATATCTTGGAATATCCGTGCCGTTTGTCAGAGCTAGGTATTGTGACATGCTGGCATCACTGGATGGAGGCATTCCATCTGTCGGCGCTGCGATTTTCCATTGATATTCATATTCAGCGGTGCCCCCCCCCAAGTCACTCGTGTGTTGGAAGGACAGTTGCTCACTGAGTGGGTTATCGCTGGCGATGGCTTTTAATTCGCCAGAGTAGAGACCGTCACCAACCTGGAGTATATGAAGGGCAATCGGATCTCCCGAATCCGTAAAGGCCGTCCCACCGTTTTCAACAAGCGTAACAAAACCATTCCCGGGCCCAGACGCAGTCAAGGCATACGAATCCACTGGCGTTTCATCACTGCGAATTTCAGCAAGGCTGCCAACGGGGACGGATACTGTCCAATCTGTATTGGCAACATAAGTGCCGGGGGTGGTTGTGCTCTCCCAATAGGTTTCAACGTCTGTGGAAAGTGCAGAAACCGTGTTAACCCACTTTTGGTAGTCTGTATCTGAGGAGGGACAGAGGTTGATAACGGTTGAAAGGTCATTATCGCGGAGAACGTTGAGAAGAAGATAGTTTTCCAAGTCTGACTCCTCATTGAATACGCCTGTTAGAACAAGAGCCCCATTCGTTCCTCGATTGGAATCAAAATAAACGCGATTAACCAGATGCGGTGGTAAGTTGGGGAAATAGGTTTTTCCATTATACAATTGGGTATAAATGCCACCAGGTAGTTCGGTTAAACCGTTGGCATATAGATCAGCGGTTTTTTCACGCGTAGGGTCAAACAATACAACGCTGGAGTTGGACGTTGTCATGTTTGCTGCAATGGATTGCTGATAGAGAACACGGACCGTTTTCATGTCCTTGATGTCAGGCAGTCCGTAACGCGAAGTGGTGAGTGTATAGCCATACTTCATTGTGGGAATGGTGCTGCCATCCGATTGGGATTCAGGCCAAACCGGACGGTAAACAATTTCCAGAGAGGCTGTCAGCTTGGACGAAGGATCTCCAACAAAGGAGATTGAAGTTGAATTCCAAGGTCGTAGATAGGGAACAACTGTGCCTGCGGGAGGGGGATTGACGACGCCGGGCCAGTCAAAGGTATCCAACGTTTTATAATAATAGCGCATTGTAAAACTGTTGGTAGCCGCAGGAGACGTAGCTAGGAACGGAGGCCGATTCGTATAAGTCACAACCACGCCAGTATCGCTGTTTGTTGAAGTAAGAATGAGCGGTGCTTGTGTGGCGACTGTTCCACTGTCCACGACTTGGATATTAATGGCATTTGTGACTGAGGCTGTTTGATATTGATCAGACACGATCAATGTTGCGGAAAATGTTCCGGTATTGGTTGGCGTTCCAGTCAGGCTCAATCCCTTTGCGGTGAGCCATCCCAAGCCATCCCCCACAATGGTGGTGGTCAAGTAATCGGACTGACGGGAGGCGTGGAGGGTGTATGTGAATGGAGTGCCGAGAATTGCAGTGGCGTTGGGAGGAGCCGAAAATGTGCCTGTGGCTGGATTGTAGGTTCCAACTTGCAGCGTAGGAATTCCAGAATGCACCCCGCGGTAAACCCAGAAGTCATCATTGCGGTCACGATAGGTGAAATGAACATAATTGCTATATATTCCCTCGCTGTCACGAGAGGAATCCCAGGAGCCAGGCAGATCGCCATTGGCACGGTCTGGTTCTGTATTGTAGTTAATGGAATTGGTGACGGGTTTGGCCAGAAGGGGCAACGGCATGGGGGCCTGGAGTAGTTGCCCGGCGGTGACAACGTAATCAAAAACATACCCGAGATCAGGGCGTTCACGAACAACATTATACACAGACATGGAGGGTCTGCCGTCTGCATCAATGAACTCAACGAGAACAACCGGCATGGAGGAATATGTGGTGCCATTCGTAATATTCAGATCATCGCGAGTGGCATAAACGGCATCACCGGAGAGAATGGCGTGTTCTTCGTTTGGATTATAACCAAATTCATTTGTATTATTTTGTCGATATACAGCTCCCTGAGCTTCATAGGTGTTGAGTTTTGCTCCGAGCTTGCTTGCCAGCACAATTTCACCGGCGTTGGTTGGATATTGTATTGTGTATTGTCCGATGACTGACGGCCAGTAGGCGGTGGTAAAACCCTTTTCGGTATCTCCAACATTGGGGCCCGCTGAAGTATTATCAGCGCGGAACCACCAGACTTCGAGTTTGTTTTTTCCCGGGATTGCGTTGACCGGGATGATTGCACCAGCAGAGGCAATATCAAACCCATAGACAAGTGGATCAATGTAGGTGTCTGGATTAAAGAGAGTGCCTGTAATCGTGTTGATATGGCCAGGGAAGTAATCAGACAAATTGCCAAGTTCCCCGTCTGGAGCAGAAACTCGTTCTCCCACATTGATGGTCCCCGAGATGAGCCTTGGGGAGTCGAAAACATCCGGCCACGTCATTGTTTGGTTTATCGGGTCCCAACATGTGAGATTCGTTGCAATCGTACCCGCATAATTTGTTGTTTTGAGCGTGGTATTAAGCCAGGAGTAGACGCGTTCAAAGGAAACATAATTACCGGAAGTAAAGCGCAGCAGAGTGCGATGGATTGGATGGGCGGAATCCAAGTAAGTGTAGAATTTGGTGTCGGATGTAATTTTGGCGCGCGGCGTATCAAGTGGGTCCTGGTATTGAATAGCTGGCAGGTTACCCGAATCCAATTCAATTGCGGTTTCCGCGGCTTCCGTCTCATTTGTAACGACGGGGCGGACATACTGATTATATTTTGTAATGTCAGTGGGCCAGACAAGAGCGTAACGGGCAAGATAAGCAGGCCACTTGATCCCTTGAATTCCTGTTTCCATCCAATAGACAAGGTAATCGTTGAGGTTTTGAGTCAAACTGGCGGCATAGATTTCAATTGTATCGCTGCCCGCGAGATTATGTTGATATCCATAGGTTGTTGTGGAGAGGGACGTCTGATTAAGCGGCTCGGGAGAGAGTGTGTCCAGAGTGCCAAGGGAGGGGGGAGAAAGACGTTCTCCCAGTTCTGTCGTGACATCGCTGGGGGTTGCCTGCATGGAAACATCGACGATTTCATAACCGAGCTGAACCTGCGTTTTATCCGCACGGACGTCTCCCAGAAGTTCGATGAAGACCCGCCCCTCCGCGTTGTAAGCATTGAGATTTCCATTGTCATACCACAGAGTTCTCAACTCCTTGGTGGTTTCTCCTTCATAGCTGGTGCCGGTAGTCGGATCAACATAACCCGGCTGGACGTATTCACTTGAGACGGAGATGGGAAAGGTGTTGTTGTAGACGATGTTCACATTTCGAACGGTGGTAGTTGGAATGGAGACGGTCTTGCCGACATTCTGAAAACTTTTTTGATTCCAGAAAATCTTACGCGGAGTTTTTGCCGGGCTTCCTGCAACAATGTAGGTGGTGGTGTGAAGCAGATAAACATTGCCGCCATTTGTAAAAAAGCTGCCATAGCTTCCAGAAGCATCTGAGTAATTTGTAGGAACCGTGTCTGTTGTATAAGGCGAAGCTTTGATCCAAGTAACAGTGATGGGGCCTGGCTGTGTGGCATAGACTTGTTGGGCATGAGGGCTCCAGTAATAGCTAGTGGAATTTGTGGCGTTATAGGGTTCTGCCAGCCAATAAGATTCTTTGACGATATTAGTCAACAACACTCCGTTTTCATCGGTTTCAACCACGGGAATGACAGAGCCGAAGAGGAAGGACACGGGACGATTGAGAAACGGAGCGCCAATTTGTGCCCGGCTCATGATCATGACGGTGACGTCATTGGATTTGGCGACCGGCAACTGCATTTCATCCGCCACTATGGCAGAGAGGGGAGTTGCTCCTGCATTGAGAATTGTAGAGTTACTAACGGCGAGCCACTGTGATTGCTGGAGCCCAATGGACCCGCCAATGCTGAGCAGGTTCATGAACTGTCCGGCAGTGGTATTGTTCAATGAACCGGATTCATTGACTCCCGTGGGCATGTGGCCGTTGGATCCGGGGGGATCCCCCTGCGTAGAGGAGATGGGAACTCCCCCAATTGATTGGAGATTGTAAGTGGTGTAATCCTGATGAATTTCCAGGGTTACGCCCGCTTGCGCCGCCCCATAGCGGAGCAGAATTCCAACTGCCAGAAGTGTTTTTATCCAATGCCTACGCATAAGCCGGTCCTGATTTTTCTCTTAAAACTTGAAGGTGAAGTGACATCTGCCCAATCCGCATCTCAACGAGTGCGCATGATGTAAGCGAGAGAGTAATATGGCGGCATGATGGAAAATGCCTGATTCCCACCCGTGGCTTCAGTGGTCATTGAGCCACCACCGATCACGATGCGACCTCCATTCCCCGCGAGCCAGCCACCAGCAGACCAATCCTGCCACGTGTTCTTGATCTGATGAGTGTGAGAGGGGAGGTTATCAACGGTCAGGCTTACCTGGGTGCGTCCACCAGTATTTCCGGGCTGGTAGGAACTGCCTGCTGCAAGAATAAATTTGTCAGTCAGATTGGGGGTGCCGTTTTGGCCATTGCAAAGAGCCCAGCCACTGGGGATGGAAGCAATGCTGCCAGACCACATGATGATGCCTCCGACTGGGATTGTTCCATTGCCAACGAACGCTCCGGTTGTGGTCACGTTGCCATCGAAATCGGCTCCGGCACCTGTGGTGGTGACTTTTCCTGTGACAGAGATGGGATTGCCAATGGAAACACTGCTGTCTGAGATGGTGATTACTGAGCCATTGGTCGAGTTGACCAAAGAATTGGCGGTGATGGAATGCTGGGCGAGGAACGCATAGGGGGATGTCAGAAGACGCAGACGTGGAAGAATGGTGACATTGCCGCCTGAAGTGCCGATTCCAAGAACAGTGACTTCCACATAGCGATCCGAGGCATCACTGGTCTTAAACAGTGTTCCCAGTGCGCTGTGGGGTTCGGTTGAGCCGCTGGAAGTCACATCACTACCTTCCCCGAGGAGCACACTGAAATAACCTTTGTCAACAGTCAGCGTTTGCTGTTCGGACCAAAGGGTGGATCCGCCAGTTTGAGCGTTATAGATGCGGAAAACTACGTTGTAATTTTTGGGCGAAGAAGGGGCCAGCGCTGCTCCGTTTGCGTCGGTAAGGTATCCTTGATAGGTCATGCGAGCCGGCGGATTGGCGTCGGCAAAGGCAAGGGTTGTTGTGAGCATGACAGCCGCCAGGGTTGAGAGAACGGCTTTTGCGGAGTGCATCTGAAACAGGGCGTTTTTCATGGTCTTTCGAATATCAGGGGTTGAAGTGTGAATGGTCCAATTATTTTGCATTCGGTTTTCTTAAATCAAGGGGTTGTCAAAATGGAATTGGTGGAAATGCGATTCAGAGTGAATGAGCCTTCCACATGGAATGTTCTCGAGTCGTTTGTGCCACCGCTTCGTTGAAGTCCCGAAATAATGATGTCTTCCAGGTAAGCTCCCGAAAAAGTCGAGCTGCCAGATGTCAGGCTGCTGAAATCATCCGCTGGCGCCTGTACTTTTAAGGTGATGTTGCGACGGACGGAATAGGATTCAGTGCCTTGGGGGAGCACTTGTGAAAAAGTGGAATCCAGGTTGTCGTGATCTGGATGATACGTATGAACAAACGGATTGGAGGCTTGATCGTTATAACCAAGATTGACGGACACGCTCATATTGGAATTGCGTCCCAGATTGTTGTTAAAGCTCCAGCCTGAATTGGCGGCGGTCCAAGGCAGATGCGGTGCGCTGATGCGACGTGCTGAGGAGAAAAAGGATGAGTTCAGCGAGGATTCGCTGGTTGCAACAATGGAATTTGTTTGTGAATCAAGACCGCAATAAACGCGTTGAAGCAGAGTTGCATTTCCATTGGTTGGATTATGAACAATGAGTCTGAGCGCAAATGGCTGTGGCACTGCTCCCAGGTTTGTATCGAATGACTTGGCCACATACTTGCCAGTTGAGTCAACAACAAGATTCGTACTGCCGTCTGTTTGATAGGTCTTGAGGTAATTACCCACCTGATTTACAGAAGCGGAGCCGACCCAAAGCCCTGCACTGGAGGCGATGGTGGCTGATATTGGCAGATCGATTTGCGAGAGCCCAAGCGAATCTGTGATGCGAAGAATGGCGGCAAGTGTGTCTCCCGCACTTCCTGTTGCGGCATAACGGTTCAGACCAAGCACAATTTCAACCTGCGATCCTGTGTTTCCGGAGGCTGCAAGAGTCCAGGAAGCGGTCGAACTTGTTGTGAAATTGGTATAATTATAGGTCAGATTTGTTTGATTGCGAGAGCCACGAAGCAAGAGAGGTGGCACAGTAAAAGTGCCGCTGCTTCCAGGGGCGGATTCTGATTCGAGTAATTTGAGTGTGAACGTGATTTGTGAAGAGGTCAGATTTTTGACGCGAAAACTGCATGTGCCCCGTGTGTCCGAGAAACGGAGATCTTGCGAGGTTCCCATCGTCAGTTCCAACGGCCCAAAATAGTGATTTTCTGTGGCATCGGAACGAATCCAGAATGCCTGCCCCCGTGTGACAGAAGTGCCACGCAAAGAAAAGACTTGTTGGGGATTGTTTGCTCCGAGCTCGCCACCGACATATTGAAACAACTCCAGATTTTGTCGAAGGGCAGGGGCGGGAGCCAGAAAGTCCGAGAACAAGGGAGCATGACTTGTCGAAGTTGGAAAACCGATGAAGTTTAATCCTGAACTGGTCCATTGGTAGCTGGGGGCAAGGGGAGTTCCCTTGAGACTCCAGTCAAAGGCGGAAGTCGCATAAACCAGATAGGCATTATTGCCTGTAAGGCGTTGCAGGGCTGAATTGTCGTTGTCTGAGCGTTTCCAGCTCACCCACTGACTATTGGCAACAGTCGGGCTCTGTGGTGTGGTTACAAATTGGGCGGTGGAAATACTCGGTTGCCAGAGCCAGACCTCGGTGATGGGCGTTGAGACTTGCGCTCCCGGTCCAACGAGGTTGTTCAAAGTATCATAGGACGCATCCACATGCAGATACACTGCATTCCACCCCTGGCGTAACGAAATCGTTTGGGTGGTCCATTGTGCGTTTGCCTGAAAGATCCCCCCAGTCAGAATGACTGAAGTGATCGCAAATAAAAGGAGTTTGTTCTTCATAACTTCCGATAGAAATACCAGGTTGGCTGGGGAACGAGGCGTTGAAGGGAACCAACTGATTGGTCGCTTGCCCGTCCTCCAAAAATGATGAGCTCCGTTCCAGACCAGACCGATGCGGCTGCGGTGCGAGCTGCTGGACTTCCAGAGCTGCTCAAGGCTGACCATTGATCTGTCAGCGGATCGTAAGCGTTTCCAGAGGCCAATTCACTGCTGGCACCCGTCCCGGAAACAATCAGCATTTGCTGACCAGACCAAATGGCATTATGCCCATAACGCGCTGTTGGGGCGTTTGTTGTTGAAATTGTGATCCATGAGGAAGTTGCCGGGTCATACGCTGCCCCATCTGACAATGGGTTTGAACCGTTGCGTCCTCCCCAGACAATCATTTTTGAGCCAGTCCACACGGCTGTATGCTTTTGTCGGGATGATGGGGCATTTACTGAGCTCAGTGTATTCCATTGAAGAGGCAATCCACTTCCAGAAAAAACAAGTTCTGCACCGTCTCCCAAAGCTCCCGATGTGCCTTGTCCACCCCAAATGATCAATCTGGTACCGGTCCAAACGGCTGTTGCGCCAGTGCGTGCTGTCGGTGGATTAGCAATATTCAATGACGTCCACTGATCAGCAGTGGGATCGTAAATGGCTCCATCATTCAAAAGGCCGTCCGCATTGATGCCACCCCAGACGACCATGTAATTTCCAGTCCAAACCGCGATGTGTCCGGTTCGAGGAGTTGGTGCACCAGTTGTGGTTACCGCGCTCCAAAGTCCGTTACTGGGCGCGTATTTACCGCCTGTGGTGGAATAGCCACTTTGTTCTGCCCCGCCCCAAATGATCATTTGGCTGCCGGTCCAGACTGCTGTGTGATCCGAGCGTGAGGATGGAGCGCTAATTGTGGAGACAAGGCTCCATTGATCCGAATCGGGCTGATACATGCCACCACTGGAAGCGTATTGACCGGCGCTGAGAAGCCCGCCCCAAATGATCATTTCTGTTCCGTCCCAGATGGCTGTGTGCCCATAGCGTCCACTCAGGGCTCCTGTCGAATTGCCGTTAACCCATGCGGGGGCCGGAATGGTTGTTGTTAAGCGATACCCACTGGCAATCAGTGCACTGTCCTGAGCTGAGGAAGACACTAACAATGCTCCTGTCGGATTGGCAGCGCTCACCAGACCGGGAATGTTCGATGGATTAATATTGGTCAACCCTGAACCGTCTCCCACATGAGTTCCAACCACTGTGTTTGCTGCATTAGTCAACTGGGTTGCGCCGCTAAAAACATTAGCACCAGTGTAGGTTTGATTGCCGTTGAGCAAAGAAACATTGGTTGAAAGTCGGGCATCAGCCAGCGTGCCCGAAGAAATATTCGCAGCATTGATGTTGGTAACATTGGCCCCAGCACCAGAAAAAGTCCCTGAAATTGTTCCGGCTGAAAAATTGCCACTCGCATCACGTTTGACCAGGGTTGAAGGATTATTGGCACTTGTGGCAGCCACGGTGGTGTTAACAGCGGAGGCAATGACATTGGCGCTCGCACCACCGACCTGAGAAACAACCGTTGCTGATTGGGTGCCGGTTACATCACCTGAAAGGGCACCGGAGAAGTTAGCGGGAGTGGGCAGTGTAAGATTGGTCAACCCTGCACCATTTCCGGTGAAAGCTCCATTAAATGTGTTTTGTGCATTAGTTAACTTGGTTGCGCCGCTAAAAACATTAACACCAGTGTAGGTTTGATTGCCGTTGATCAGGGAAACATTGGTTGAAAGTCGGGCATCAGCGAGTGTGCCAGTATTTATGTTACCCGCATTGATGTTTATAACATTAGCGCCAACACCAGAGAAAGTTCCTGAAATTGTTCCAGCAGAAAAATTACCACTTGCATCACGTTTGACCACTGTGGAAGGCGTGTTATCACTTGTGGCGGCGATGGCTGTATTAACAGCGGAAGCAATGACATTGGCACTCGCTCCTCCTACCTTTGAAACGACTGTGGCTGATTGAGGGCCGGTTACATCTCCAACGAGTTGTCCTGAGAAGTTGGTTGGAGTTGGTGCTGACAGATTGGTCAAACCTGCACCATTTCCCGCAAAGGTACCTGTAAAATTATTCTGCCCATTTGTTAACTGCGTTGCTCCGCTGAAGATATTCACCCCTGTGTAGGTTTGATTACTATTGAGCTGGGAAACATTGGTTGAAAGTCGGGCGTCAGCAAGTGTTCCAGTAGAAATATTCGCAGCATTGATGTTGGTAATATTGGCCCCAGAACCAGAGAAAGTTCCTGAAATTGTTCCAGCAGAGAAATTACCATTCGCATCACGTTTGACCAATGTCGACGCCGTATTTTCGCTGGACGCTGTAGCGACGGTCGTGGCTGATGCAGCAATGTTGGAGGCGCTAACACCGCCAATCTGATTAATGATGGTCGACTTTTGAGTTCCAGTGACATCTCCTTGCAGTGAACCAGTGAAATTGAGCACTTGATTGGCGGTGTCGGCAGTGACGGCTGACTGTGCGCGGAAAGCATACCCGACCGGGGCAATTCGAACATCTGGGGTTAACGCCTGAAAACCATTCCCAGCATCCACCCAAACCCGGAGACGAACATCACCATTCGTAAATACCGTTGCTGGAATAACTGCCATATTTGGCAATTCAGTGTCTCCAAGCAGAATGGAATAGAGTCCACGTGTCACGTCCAGAGAAACAGCGCTCAAAGGAGGATTTGTACTAGAGGGGGTTCCTTCATTGGACCAAAAAGCGTTGGCTCGAGTCCCATCTGTGAGCATGAACTTGAACTGTGCGTTCCCGTTGAAATTCGTTCCGTCAATGACCAAGCGTCCCTGATAGTTTAGAATTGCAGGGACATCCGCATATAACCCCTTTACCAAAAGAAATATAGTCAAAATAGTAAAGTGGCTTTTGAAGTTCTTAAAGCACATGGTGGTTGCTTTTTTTGTACAAAGAATCCTACCGAAAGAAGGATAAAACCGAAAATATTGCTTCTGAAAATATAAAAAATAACGCCTGTTGTCAACGAAGTATTGTCCCAAAACTTAAAAAATTAAAACCGAAAACCGTATTATATCAGTCAACAATATATCTGTTTGGGACAGTCTTAAAATAACATGTTATTTGAAAACAACTTCCTGGAATGATTGTCTTCGCTGCAAACACCAAGTTGCTTTTTAAACGTATATCTTATGCGGCTGTTTTTGACCGTTCCTTAAGCGGATATGTGAAAAATTTGATCTTGCTTTGTTCCAAGACTAAGCACTTGGTAATGAAGTTTCGCCGCTTTATTTCAATTTTTCGTCAAGATGCAATGTTTATCAGCTTGACGACCCCCTCCTTCAGCGAGGATTTTGGAGACCCATGAAATTGAAATCCTGGTTATTAATTGGAGTCCTTTTGGGGGCTATTGCGATGTCATCGGGGGCTGCTGAAGCCCCTTCCAAATCGTTTCTTTCGGTTCCTCCCTATCTTCAAGCTTTGAGCCCCGATTCTGTTGTGGTGCATTGGCGCACAGAAGTGCCTTCCTACGGTTGGGTGGAATATGGGCTCACGCGCGATCTAGGGCAAAGACAGGATGAAGCACAGACTTTTGGCCTGCGCCAGGCCAATCAGTTGCAACAGCGCGTCGTTCTAAAAAAACTGATACCGGGCACCAATTACTGGTATCGCATTTGCACCAAGTCCATTGAATCATTTGGGCCTTACAAGGTCGTATTTGGTCCTGAGATCAAATCTGAAATCGCTCCTCTTCATACGCTTCCAGCGGCAAACCAATCGATCCATGTTGCCATTTTCAACGACCAGCACCTGCATCTTGATATATATCGAAAACTCGCTAAAAATGCCGAGGCTTTTCCAATCGACTTCAGTCTGTTCAATGGAGACTGCATGACCGATCTGACTACGGAGCCACAGGCCATTACCAACTTTATCACCTACCTTCAGGGAGTTCATGCGGATGTTCGCCCCGCCATGTTCGTCCGTGGCAACCATGAAACCCGTGGCGCTTTTGCCCGTATTTTGCCCAGCTATGTGGATTGGCCAAACAATCTGCCTTATTTCGCGTTTAATGCTGGACCGGTGCGTTTCCTTGTTTTGGACTGTGGTGAGGACAAAGCCGATGATCATCGCGAATATTCCGGACTTGTTGAGTTTGAATCCTTCCGCGATCAGGAGACAGAGTGGCTGAAATCTGAACTAAAATCTCCAGAGTGGAAAAAGGCTCGCTGGCACGTTTTGGTGCATCACATTCCCCTCTACTGGGACGATGCGGATGGTACATGCAGTGCCACTTGCCTCAAACGATGGGGGACTTTACTGGCCAAAGCCCGCATCGACCTTGCCATCAATGCGCACACTCATAAGAGAGCTTTCTTCGAAAAAGGTGCAATCAAAAATCCATACCCGGTTATTGTTGGCGGTGCGTTTACTCCTAAAAACGCCACGGTTATGATCTTGCAGGCCGATCCCAAAGAACTCCACCTCCGTATGCTTAATATTGAAGGCAAGGATGTGTATCCTGAATTTATAAAGAAGAAATAAGGTTTGCTCAAAAACAAATGGCATGTATTGAAACTGACATGCAGAACACAGATGATGACTGTGGCCTTATTAAAATCGACGTTTTTTTACGAGATACAATGACAACTCAAAGTAATTGACAAGCTGCGCCGCCAAAAGACTTGAAAACAGAGCGCCTGCGGCGCTACAAAAACGAAACCAAAAGAACGGGTGGGAGAAGCGCTTGATGCCACAACGGCTGGCCTTCTCCTTTCCAAACGATTAACAAAAAACAAAGTCCCGAGCTGGTAACAGTTGTTTTGGCGCAACGAATCATCTTGCCGGGTAACAGTTAGTTTTGGTTCACGAGGGGAACACTCATTTCTTGACAGGCTTTTATTTTGATAATTCTGATTCGAAAATGAGAGGGAATGGTCAGATGGAGTGGAAACGTGCCCAACATTGCTCAAATCCTGAGCTTGAAAACAGCACAGGATTGTTTTGAAATGGTGGAGAAGTCAATTGTGACCCTAAAAGCACACATGAGCCATCAACAGACCTACGCTGAAAACGAAGAATACGCCAAGTTCCTGTCAACTTGGGAATCGGGATTCTATGCCAAGTACGCCGATGCGATTAAGCCGGTTAAGGCAGGAGGGCGTGTTTTGGATGTAGGGTGTGGTGTTGGGCAGGTGGTCGGGCGTTTGACCGCCGATGGTTATGAAGCTTATGGCGTGGATGTGAGCAGCCCTAATATCGAGCGCGCCAGCAAGGTCTCTTCTCGATGCCAATTGTATGACGGCAAGCATCTGCCCTTTAAGGATGGTTTCTTTGGCGGGGCTGGTGCCTTCAACGTGCTAGAACACGTGGACGAGCCGGAGAAATTCATTGAGGAATTGGTGCGTGTGGTTGAGCCTGGTGGCCGGGTGGTCCTTTCCAGCCCGAATTTTTTCCGGGTGATTGGTTTTCATGATTACCATCCCAAAATGCGGGGGATTGGAAACAAATTGGCTAATTGGAAACGACTTCGCGAGAAGGCCCGTCAGATGCGCGAGACGCCCGATCAGGTGCGTTTTGACCGAATGGAACCCATCGTAAAGGAACCGTTTACTCCGGACGATGATGCCATTATTGCCACCAATGCCTTGGAAATTCGCTTTTTCCTGGAACGTGCAGGATGTGTTGTGGATGCGGTTTATTGCACGGACCGTCGTGTTGCCAAGCCGGTTGATTTTCTATTGAATCTGACTCCAGCGCGTTTTTTGATGTTCAACGCGTTTGTTGCAGCCCATAAAAAATAATATCAGGCTGTTCTCTGTCTGTTTGCTTTGGCTGCGACCCAGTGGATTGTATTACGCATGACAGACCTTGAGCAAAGGGTGCTGATGTGTCCATGAGGCAGACGCCAGATTTCGGGATGCCCCCAGCTTTCCCATAATTCTTCGATGGATTTTGGCGGAATGAAGTAATCGTATTCCCCTTTAACGATCAAGATATTAGCCGCACTTTGCGATGGCAGTTTTGACGCGAGATTGAGCGTGTGAACATCAATCGGGTGGTCTTCCAAAGCTTCGCGAAGTGGGCGTGCGAAGCTTAATTGATTTACCAATTGATCCATTCGTGCTGCGGGGGTCATGAGAACTCCAAATCCAATTCGTGGGTCCTCGCGCAAAGCCAGCCCCCCAAGCCAGCCCCCCAATGATACTCCCCAGACGCCAACGATTGGAGCGCCTGTCGCCAGAAAGCTTGCCGCCAAGGCTCGTATGTCAGCCACCGCCTGCCGGGCTGCTTCTACAGTCAAGTAAACGTCAGAAGAGATAAAATTTCGGATTGGCGCCGGAGGCTCCGGCAGTCGTCCAAAATGGTAGGGCAGGGCAGGGATGGCGCTGCTAATGCCACTTTTGATGAGCTGACGGGCGATTTTCGGAAATTGAGTGTGATAGCTGATGGTATCGTTCCAGCCATGCAGAAGTATGAGAACAGGTTTGGTATTCCAGTCTTTGTTACAGGCAAAAAATCTTCCGTAAACCGAATTGTTGGCGGGGAAAGGAGTGTGAACACTGGATTCGAAACGGAAAATTGTGGGAGTGTTTTCAGACGATGGTTTGCAATCAAACGTTAATTGAGCAGGAGGAACTATGGAGGGGTAGAAGTCAGGGGATGCCAGGAGTTGGTCGGCTTCTGCAAGATGGGAATTACCGGCTTGTGTCTTGGGCATTGAAAAAGTGGCAAACCGGATGGTTGCCAGATCGAGCCATTTGCAGAGATGTTTTCTTAGCCCCATGAATGGACTTTCTTTAAAAAACACATTGTTTTTGTTTCGCGATCATCCTATAGCACACAGGCCGGTTGCTTTTCAACGCTGGCAGAAGACTTTATAGCGACATGCAAACAAAAGAGATGGGGACAGTCCCCACGCTGATTTATACATTGGAAACGATTGTCGAGCGGTTGCCGATGAAGAAGATTTTTACCGATGGCAAGCCGTTGGAAGTGGAATTGGGGAGTGGAGACGGTTCTTTCATCGTCAACTACGCAGCGCTGCATCCAGAGCATAATTACATGGGGGTGGAACGCCTTCTGGGGCGGTTGCGAAAGATTGATCGCAAGGGGCGGCGCATGGGATTGAACAACCTGAGGGCAGTGCGCATTGAAGCCAGCTATTTTTTGGAGTATTTGTTGCCGAAGAACTCAGCGGATGTAATACACGTGTATTTTCCTGATCCCTGGCCGAAACGCAAACATTGGAAAAACCGGCTGATTAACATGCGTTTCCCAGAATTGGCGTTCAACGCACTCAAAGCATCGGGTGTTGTTTATTTACGCACAGACGATATCCCTTACTTCAAGCAGATGCAGGAGGTTTTTGCGGCAAGCCCTTTGTTTTCGCCGATTGAGACTCCCACTGAAATGAGCAACGTTGTGACGGATTTTGAAAGGGGATTTTTGGCCCGAGGCATTCAAACCAATCGGGCCGCTTTTGTGAAGAAAGGCTGACAACCCACTAGACATCAATGACAGGACCTTGACCGTCATCACTTCGTGGAGGAGGAGGTGGTGGCGGTGGAGTCTGACGTCTTCTTGGGGGGTTATCCGGAGATTTCCAAAGGTAATTCAACACCATGGAAACGATGCTGATAATCAGGGCTCCCCAGAAGGCAGCCCCAAAACTAGCCACATGAAAATCCTTAAAGAAGCTTCCAACCCACCACAACAACAGGGCGTTGATAACCATAAGAAAGAATCCCAAGGAAAGAACCATGAGGGGCAGTGATAGAATAATGAGAATCGGACGCACAACGGCGTTGAGTATTCCCAGAACCAAAGTTGCCAACACAAGTCCCTTCGGAGTGAAATCGATCCCTTTCACCATTTCTGCTGCGATCAGCACTCCAACGGCGTTGATTAACCAACTCCTTACAAAGGATTTCATCTTCGGCTAAAGGGTAATGTCCATGTATAGAGCCTTGGAGCCAGCGGACGCCTTGCAATCGCCAGAGACAGAGGCAGGCAGCAGGCAGAACTGGCCCGGACACAGTTTTGCAGTCTGACCAGCGCCCTTGATTGTCAATGTGCCCTCCAAAAGCCCAAGAATCCTCATGCGCGAAGTCTCAAAACTGAAGGATTTGCGCGAGGTGATCCTTCGTATGCTGACATTGAATAAATCGTTTGAAACGAGAGGGCGGGTGCTGTTGCTATCTGCGTCAGAGTTAAACTGAGCAGGCAGCAAACTGGGCTCGAAATCATTGAAATCAATGCTGGCCAGGGATTGGGCAACGTGCAATTCACGCGGCTTGCCAGAGGCATCCACTCGATTCCAGTCGAATACACGATAAGTGGTATCCGAATTTTGCTGGACCTCGAAAATGAGCGTTGATGCTCCCAAGGCATGTACACGGCCACTTTGCAGAAAAATTGAGTCTCCCGCGCTGACTGGAATCCTGTGGAAACACTCCGCTACGGTTTGATTAGCGATCTTTTGCTCAAACTCGGCACGGGTGACACCTTTTTTTAAACCGACATACAACTCAGCACCGGGTTTGGTTTTGACCACATACCACATTTCGGTCTTGGGGTCGCCGCCGAATTTCTCCGCGATTCCCTTGGGGGGATGAACTTGGAGAGAGAGTTTGTCTTGGGCATCAATGATTTTGATGAGAAGCGGAAATTTGGCAGGAACTGGAGACTTATTGCCCAGCATCTCGGTTGCATGTTCCTCCATGAGCCAGCGCAATGTTTTCCCCGCCAGCGGACCATTTGTAATCTTGCTGGCATCGCCGGGGCGGTCACTCACCTCCCAGGACTCGCCAATGCGCACACCTTGCGGCAGTGGTTTGTGGTAGAACGTTTCCAGTTCACGACCACCCCAGATGCGCTCTTTGAAGATTGGTTCGAATGTCAAAGGATATAACACAGACATGAGGGTATTTTCTAACCCTTTTGTGCCCGGATTCAATCTCAAACCACTTGAACACTTTTATGAAGGGGATTACGTCGACGGAACTGCCGGGGCGTCATTTTGGCACGTAATCCTGAAAATTCGCGTTGAATTTGTGCTCAGGTGGAGTTGCTTTGATTTGATGATACTCGTTGTCCTGCCAGACAATGAGATCCATCCCTGGACTGGTTAATTCGTGGCGAACAACGGTGTATTGAATGAGGGTGTGAACGCGAACGCCATTCAGTGCAACAATTACACTGCCTCTTTTCAATCCTGCTGCATTCAGTAATTCATTTTCGTCATCAATATACACGCCATCTGTCGGTTGGGATGTGAAATCACTTAGCTGCACTTTTTTGCGTCCCTTCGGAAATATTTTTTCAATGTGCTTTTTGTAAATTTTATCAAACTGGTTGTTTCCCGTTTTTTCTTTGTAGGCGATACAATAATCAATCAACGGTAATGGTTTGTTGTAGCGTTCATCAATGGCTGCATATGTTTCCACGGCTTTTCCCGGTTCTCCTGTCAAATCATAGTATACCGCCAATGCGGTTAATCCCTTGAATGAATACACTTCTCCGGCGTATTCGGCGATTTCACGGGCTTTCTCCTTGTCGCCTTTATTTAAATAATAACGAACGCGCCATTCAGCACGGATGGCAACGGCGATGCTATCCGGACAGTCTTTGCAGGCTATTTCAAGGCATTCAGCCGCTTTGTCATCATTCGTTTGGTAATAGTAAAAGTCTGCCAGTCTGAAATTATAAGAAGTATCGATCTTAACGGCTTTTTTCATGTATTGCTCATATTGGGCAGGAGAATTGTCCTTCGCATCAGCCATGTGAGAGAGGGCAATCGTGCTGTATTCTTCCAACTGTTGGAAGAGGCTCTGTGCTTGAACCAATTTGGGGGAACCTTTATGGCATTTACGCACGATGAACTCGGCAATATCGAGGTTGTATGGCGCGCGCCTGTGGAGTTCCTTAAAAAAATCAACCCCACGGTCTTCGAGGCTTGGATAGTAAACTCGTGCGTGCATTTCGTATGCGGTTCCTGGCAATGGATTGTGATTATGCCATTCATTGAGATGAGGATTCGGAGTTGGAATATATACTTTACAAAAATTGGGAGGTTTGCAGATGTAAACAAAGCCATAGGCTGAGAGCAGGTGAGGGCTTGCTTGGGAGAACTCGATCAGCTTCTTTGCCGCGGTGTGATAGGTTTCAACATTGGTGCAGCAAAATCGTTCAATGAGGGGATACATTATCAGACTCACTGCTGTCCGGTTTAAAAGCCCGGTAAAACGGGCTGATCGTGAGTGTTGGGCATATTGGGTGAGAGGGGTTGTTGAGAAAGGACCTGTAAAATGGGCATTTTCTCAAAAAGTGAAAGGCTCAAAATCTGTAAAATAGTGTATAGACTGGCAGATAGGTGCAGGCGTTTTTTGACAATGGCAACCAGGACATACACTGAAATGGCTGTCCACACTTGAATGCGCACCGCGTTTTCCGAGGTTCCATAAAAGGTTTTGATTCGCAAATGCTGCTTGATCCATTTGAAGAATAACTCCACTTGCCATCGGCATTTGTAGAGTTGCGCAATGGTTAATGCTGGTTCGGTGAAGTTGTTTGTCAGAAAGATCAACGACTTGCCGTTTTGGGGATCACAAAAACCGATCCGACGTAACACATCGGTATACTGTTGTTGAGAATAAAAGCCACGGAGCACCACGGTTTGGTCAAAGCGTAATCCAGTGCTTTTGTCAACTGTATGAGAGTAGCGCCGTCGTGAGCGAAAGTTACTCCTGGCCCGAGTCACGAAGAAGGCACCGCTCTGGTGCAGGTGGTAGAGCCGGGCAAAGTCCAAATAGCCTCGATCAACAATGTAAAAAGCGCCCGGCTCATAGTTCAATTCATCGAGAATATGGACATCGTGAATTTTTCCAGTCGTCAGAATGACCACCGAGGGAAAATTGCCACGTAAAGCCAGCAGTGTATGGAGTTTGATGGCGGCTTTTGTTTGCCGGAATTTGGCCCAGGGAAACAAAGACAAGCACAGATCAATGGTTGTTGAATCCAAAGCATAAGCCGCTTGTTTGAGTTCTACACCGAAAGGCTCATTGGCATAAAGCTCAGCGGCCAGCTTGATGAGAACATGCGCAAAATCGGAGAATATGCGGGAATTCCGTTTTTCATTGGCATCGGCCAGAGTGGTTCGGGCTGTGGGACGGGCAATGCCGCTATGGTAAAGTTTTGCCCCCAGAGCACAGAGACAGGTCTCAATATCGCGCAAACTTTCCCTGTAAGTCAGTTGAGCAAAAGCCAGCACCAGAAAGTGTTCATAAGCAGGCAAGGTGCGCACATGCTTGTTTCCGTCATAACGCTGGACGCACTTTTGAAATTCGTATTTGGGGAGTTCGTCCATCAATTGGGCAAACACCGTTCGGCCTTGATTCATGAAGAGTTCTTTTACCACCAAAAATGGTAAGGAACTTGGAGAAGATGCCTTTCAAAATGAAATCGAAAAAACTCACGATCCCCATTTCACCCTTGAAATACCGCAGGAATATCAATGTTACAACAATTTAAACCGGACAGTAGTGTATCAGACTACTGAATTCATCTGCGCATTCTTTTGAAAATTTCTGGGCTTCTTCAGGCACTCCCCACTTATCCTGATAGAAATCAAAGTTGCCCCGGACCGCTTCACATAAGTGACGTTGAAAGAACATTGCCCATTGTCCCCAGCCAATAATACGCACATGTATTTTGCCTGCGGGATCAGTTGAAAACGCTCTATCAGGCAAAAAATTGATCGCATCCATGAAATGTTTTTTCCCCAGATCCTTGCGCCAATATAATTGATAAATATCGCAAATTTCCTGAAATTCCAGAGGAATGGCCATTCTGGCAAGCTCATGCCCGAGTTCAACGGATATTGCGGGTAGATTGGCAATGCGGAAGTAGTCAATCGTTGTTTTTTTCTGATCATCGAGCCTGTCCCAGGCGAGAGGCAGATTAACATCGTAGGCGAAAGCCATGAATTTCTCTATGGATTCAACTTCACTTGGGTGTTTTTTCTTGTCAATAATGCGATAGTCTCCTGTATTCCGAACTTTCAGTGCGTCGATCATGGATAGAACCGGTGCATTTGTGGATTTGATCTGGCTCAGGTTTTCAAGAGCCAGAACCTGATCACCCATGAGTGTCAATAACATGGCTTCGGCCATTTCGCCATCAACAGTTTTTACCTGTCCGTTGCGTAATAGATCTGCCATGGCCAGATGTGCGGTCATTCGACACAAAGGAGATCGAATGTCATAGCAACGACCGGAGTGTTCGCGCAGCATGAAGGCTCCCAGTAGAAGCGCTGCCTGTTCATGCAAAGTGGGATTGTTAAAATCACTTTCCAACGAATCAGACAATCCCTGGTTGAGTCGTTCAATTGTTCCTGGTTTTCCATCAATGATCAGGGATAAAATACTTTTGACGTTTGTATCTGTTGATTTTTGAACATTAAAACCGGTTGCTTTTACCAATGCCGCCACGGCATTACTGTACACTGCGGTGGACCAGATGGGACCATTGATATTAAGTTTAAATTGCAAATTTTTATGGTCTTTGTCCAAATTTACAGTGACTTTGTAAGCGGGAAATTCCAAATTGGGCGTGATCTGTTCTATTGAATTGATCGAAAAGAAGTTTGTGTCGGGGAGCTTGTGCTTTGATGCAAAATACACCTGCTCTGCAAGGTCCGTGACGATGCTTTCTATTATATATTGGGATTCTGTCTGATAGGAGGTCTTAAAATAGTCGTTATTGTTGGAAGAGGATTTCGACTTGTTCTTGTCGCAACCGGTTACTGCGAAAACAACGAGTAAAACAACGAAAGTAAAGAAAAATGAAATTTTATGCATTGTTCGGTATCCCTTTGAGGATAATTAAATACTTGTTTTGATATGATGAGTCAATCTTTCATCCATTTTCATTAAAATCTTCTTTAGCAGAAAGGGGAAAAATTAAGATAAGAATGAATAATTGGTTAGGGATGAATTATCGCTAGTGATTGGAGGAGACCAGAGTTTTAACAGAATAGTTGTTTTTCCACCAATGCCCAGTACCATCGACTGGCGCATACGATTGGTGTACGTGTAACTCACGGTATCATTCACCCACAACTTTCTGTCCAAGACCGGTTACTTCTTTACGTCCGAATCTCGATGGAAAAACTTGTCTTTGTTTTTTGGGTCGGGCCAACTTTTATCTTTCACTTTTTTCAGAACAATATCGTGAAATTCACGTTTTGTTAAAACAAGATCAACAGCAGAAATTACCTCATTTCGATAAACCTCAGATTTTCTTTTCCCGTAAAGAGACCATTGTAAGTCAGTAGAACCTTTTCCAATCCACGTTCCAAAATAAACTCCCTATCAAATTCTTTTTTGTTTCGCTCGTTCTGTTTTAAAGCCATTTCATACTTTTTTCCATCTGGGTCGTCAGTCCGAGGAACAAAAGCAATAGAACGAGAATAATGATACTTATTAAGATCGTAATCATGATTTCTTGCCATCCACATTTCCTGAAGGAGGATCAACCTGAATTTTATCAACTCAGCCGAGTTTGTTGGAAAGTAATTTTGTGAGCCCTGTCTGGGAAACAATAAACCTTTTGATGTAATTGTTTTTAATGTCAATGCGTATGCATTAGTCAAGTAATCAGGATTGCCTGTTTTCCTGAATAATGTGAGGTTTGTCTCAACATCTGATTTCAAAGTTGGCGTTTCCAATGTGTTTGTATCCGCATATACAAGATTTGACATAGCAATTGAAAGAATTCCGACAACTGTTATTAAAAAACTTGTTCTCATACTCAATTTACTATTGTGATAACTGTTCCACTTGGAGCATTTATTTTCCATCCTTTTCCTTTTTTAATTGATGAAAAACTCACGCTATTTGTGCTTTCTACAGAAAGCTCACAACTTTGTAATGCCTCCGCGAGTTTGGACAAAACAGGAATTAATGGTTGTTTTCAATCAGGTGCCTATGGCAAAATTTGAGTGTCTTAATACGGCAAATAAGCCTGATTGCGAAAATTGGATTGTGCGGAGTATTGTTTGGAATCTTCCTGTGATGAAAAAGCGAATTCTTGTTGTCGATAGTGACACTGCGGAATTACAGCAATTGCGTAATTTTCTGGCTGTTCTGCCACAGGGGTGGGATGCAGTTTTTTTTGAGACGGCTGCCGCTGCCTTGGGGGATTTGGCCGTAACTCCTTCTGATGTAATAATTACTGACTTTCGCCTGTCTGACAAGACAGGGTTGGAGTTGTTGAATGAAGCAGCAAAGCTCTGTCCAAAGATAGGGACCATTGTGCTGGCCAATTTGGAGAGCACGGATTCTGCGCTGAAGTGTGTTGGAACAGCACATCATTTTGTTGCAAAGCCTTGCAAGGAATCCCGGATCAGGGCCGCGTTGGACTGTGCATTTGATGCAAATGCTTGGTTACCAGATATCAATGTTAGAAAGCTGGCAAGAGATATGAAGGTGTTGCCGAGCCCACCGGGGCTGTATTTTCGTATCGTCAAGGAGATGCAGAACATCGATCATGCCATGGAGAATGTGGGCTGGTTGATTGCCCGGGACCCGGCCTGCACCGCAAGACTATTACAGTTGGCAAATTCATCTTCATTCGGTTTGACATTGAAAGTCACCAATCCCATTGAAGCTGTCATGTATGTGGGATTGAAAATGACACAATCCATTGTGTTGCTGGTCAATAGTCTTTCTTTTGCTGAGAAAAAACCAGAGCTCAAAGCATCGGTTGAAAGGGTTTGGAAGCATTCGGTTCAAACCAGTGGCTTTGCCAAGGTTATAGCTCGGTCTGAACGGCTTTCTTCTTCGGTTGCAGAAGAGGCTTATACGGCTGGATTGCTGCATGATATCGGGCAGCTCGTTCTGGCGGCAAATTATCCAGACAATTTTTCGGCGGCGCTTAAGCTTGCGGCAGAAAAGAAAATGATTTTGGCTGAAGCCGAGACACAGGTGTTTGGAACATCACATGCCGAATTGGGAGCTTACTTGCTTGCGACCTGGGGTTTGCCATGGTCGATTGTCGAGGCTGTTGCATTGCACCATAATCCAGGGCCTGCCGCTTGCCAAAAATTCAGCTCATTGACTGTGCTTCATGTTGCCAATGCCATGGCACATGAAACCGCTCATGATCCGGTGTCTGCTTTAAACATGGACTATATCAAAAATATTGGCATGGAAGATCATTTGCCAGCCTGGCGTGATTTGTGTGTCAATTTTGGTGAGTCAGATTGAGGTTTGAATCAGATTCAACTTTTTCGGGCATTCCCACCCGCCCAAGGGGGAGGTGTTGTCAATTGAAACAATTTTTCACCCGCCTTTGGAACCAGTAGAATGCCATCGTCTTCCCTGCCTTCAAAATCGGAAATTCGAATGGAATTTGGATCACGCCAGCCAAGGTTGATTTGTTCGCACATCTGTTGACTTATGCCTGTGGCCAGAGTGACTTTCGCGCGTGGCTTTTCAACGCCGTTTTCGTAGGTTCCAACTCCGCGGACATGTGTGCTGTGTGCCAATACTCCCCAGGGGTAATCTCGGAATTTGTCCCATTGTTTGAGAAAATAATCGCGGCAGTGATAGCCGATTTTTTCTATGTTTTTCTTGTGGGTGACACAGATCTCGTGGATGTGTGGTGCATAGATGATAAGTTCTCCGCCGTCAGCCAGCACTGGCTCGAGTTTGTACATGCACTTTGCCCCGGTCCACAATTCATCATACATCTTTGGCGCACAGGAAAGGATCGTATGGAAGGGATGCGGTTTAAAAACAACATTTCGCTCGCGAGAAAGATCACTGGCTTCGCTCCATGCCGCCTCGGGTGTTCCTGCAAAGAGACCTGAAAAGTTGCTGCCATCCACCACCATGCAGAAACAGAGTTTGTTGACAGAGACCATTGCTGCAGCGCGGTCGACAACGGCTCGGACGGGAGTCCATTTTTGGCCGATGATTTTGGGGCTTGTGACAACGGCTCCCAGCCAATGGAAGAAGTTGAGAATCTCTGGGCCGCTGACGCCTGGAAACAGATATTTATTGCCACCAGAAAAGCCGACAACTTCGTGTGGAAAAACGGGCCCGATGATGATGACTTGATCGTAGTCAAATACACGCTTATTGACTTCCACCGGCACGTCCATTGAGAAAAGCCCTTCTGAGAGCCTGCTGATTTCTTTTGCGGAGATGGTTCCAACTCGCTTTAGTGCTGTTGGATCGTCCCAGGTGTGATTGAAAAAATGAACACTGCGATATGTTTCTTTTCGCTCGGTTTCTGAAATCTCAAGGCGCGCACAGATTGCAGCATCGCTCATGGGCTGGTGTGTGCCCAGGGCGACGAGAATGTCAAACGCGCTTGTGACACTACCAATTTGATCATAAAGCGCCTTAAATAGGAGTCCAACCGGTGCGGTCCGTGTGGCGTCTGGCACGATTAGTAGGACTCGCTGTCGTTTGTAATTCTCCTGCGGACAAGCTTTGGCAATCAGATCACGGACTTGCTCCTCGGAAATGGACTTGCCGGAGACCGCTGTCTGGCGAAAAACGATATTCATCGAGTGTATTAAATTGTCTGTGAGAGAAAGCCTCCGTCAACCCGCAAATCAGTTCCTGTGACAAAGCTGCTGGCTTTTGTGCTGGCGAGAAATAGAACGGCGCCAATTAATTCCTCCGGCGATCCAAAACGGTTGAGGGCAGTGTGTTCCAGTATGGATTTTGCGCGGGGGGTGGGGGTGCCGTCCTCGTTGAAGAGGAGCTTGCGGTTTTGCTCGGCTGGGAAGAACCCCGGGGTGATCGAATTGACTCGAACTCCATGGGGGGCCCATTCACGGGCCAGAAAGCGCGTGAGATTGAATACGGCAGCCTTGGATGCGGAATAGGCGACAACGCGTGAAAGCGGAATGTGTGCCGAGACGCTGGCGATGTTGATGATGCTACCTTTGTTGGCAGCGACCATTGCCGGACCAAATACCTGACATGGTATTAAAACACCGCCTACGACGTTCATGTCGAAATGCGCCCGCCAGTCATTGACAGCGATTTGTTCAAATTTAAATGTGCCGGTGACGGTAACCTTCGGATCGTTGCCACCTGCGGCATTGACGAGAATGCTGGGCGTTTTCCACGCAGCTTCAATGGCTTTGCAGGCTTTCTTGACATCGTCAATATTGACGGCATCCGCTTGGATAAACTGGGCCGTGCCGCCTGATTTTTTTATGCGTGCGACGCATGAAGCGCCACGATCCGCGTTTCTGCCGATGACGGCGACTTTTGCTCCGGCCTGAGCGAGGCCTTCCGCCATTTTTCCCCCCAAGACTCCAGTTGCTCCAATGACGACTGCCACTTCATCTTTTAAATCAAATAGGTTCATCACACGTGATTTTGCAGCAGGGATGCCACAAGGTGAAGATTAAAATTGAGCTGAGAAGAAAAGGGGGAGGGGGACACAAAATTTGGGACAGGTGGATTTTGAATCACTGCCTGTCCCAAACGACGAAAATACATTGTTTCGGTAACACGAACGCAAAAACAATCCCTCTATTTTACGCGGACCAAGTCCTCGTAAAACGCGTTACCTTACAAATCCGATTAAAGAATCCAACCTGGTCGATACTCGCGATTCAGGTATTTATTGGCTTCTTCGCAATTGGTGACTTTCATTGCGGCTGCATCCCACTTGAGAACCTGATCCGGGCAACGGACTGCCACTGTGCCAAGCAGAATTGCTTCTGCCATGGGACCGGTTTGTTGGAAGTGGGACTCATTTTTTGCGACACCGAGGCAGGCATCGATGAAATGATGGTAATGATTGCGGCCTTCGAGTTTGGGCTGCTTGTAATCGTGGAATTTGGTATCAGGCAGGAGCCAGGGTTGCTTTGTATGAGGCAAAAGCAAGGCGCCTTCCGTTCCAATTGTCATTGATCCCTCGGCGGGATATTCATCCATCGTGAAAAGATCACGAACATCTTTTGGTGGGAACATTTCACCGTCGAACCACTCGACGATCAATTCTTTGTCAGCAGTGTATTCGTTTCCGGGGAAGGTCCAAGTCACGTGGTCGCTTTGAGGCCAGGTGTCACCACGGCGGGCAGGGGAGTCTTTCCATGAAGATTGGACTTCCGCCACAACTGACAACGGCGCGTGCAGATTCAGACCTTTCCAAACAGCATCGAAAATGTGACAGCCAATGTCACCAAGCCAACCGGTGCCGAAATCCTGCCAGGCGCGCCAACGGACTGGATGATAAATGTCTGGTACATAGGGGCGCATTGGAGCATCGCCAATCCAGTGATCCCAGTTGATGGTGTCTGGGGGATTTGAGCCTTGGGCGGGACGTGGTCCGACGAGCCGGTAATCTTTGATGGCTCCGGGGCGGTTGGAGCACAGAACAACGCGTTTTACTTTTCCGACGGCTTTGTCTTTCAAGAGTCTGACCGTAGTGAGGTCTCCGATGCCTGAAGCAATTTGAGTTCCCAACTGAGTGATGACTTTTGCTTTTGCTGATTCCTGATTCAAGCGACGAACTTCCCCCACATCGTGACAAAGCGGCTTTTGGCAATACACGTTTTTGCCTGCTTTGATTGCCGCATGAGCAATGGCGTAGTGCATGTGATCGGGAACTGTAACGTTGACAGTATCGATCTTTGAGCCTTCCTTCTCCAGTAATTCACGCCAATCGGTATATTGACGGGCATTGGGAAATGCCTCAGCAGCTTTTTTCAGGTGGTTCTTATCGACGTCACAAATGGCGGCGATCTCAACTTTGGGGTGATGTGAGAATTCCTGAAGATCATTAAAACCCATCATTCCGCCAACACCGATGCTTGCGTGTTGGATCTTTCCATTGGGGCTGACAGCTCGGGACCAGTTGGACGCGATGAATGGCATCGCCAGACCGGTGGCTGCCGCTACTTTGACAAAATGACGGCGTGATTGCTTGGTAGATTCAGTGCTCATGTTTGAAAGTATATGAGCTCTCTTGGAAGATGTTAAGCAAAATTATGGGGATTTATCCCGTGATTTTTTGACGTTTTGTAGCGTTAATATTCTAGGAATCTTTCTGCTGGACTTGCATAAATTACACTGGCCAATATTTGAATTTCTCTCTAGCGCTATGGTTGTGAGTTTGTTACGTTCAAAACCAGTGAATGTCCGTGTTGTCCTGATCTCGATTTTTGTCTTTGTTGCTCTGCTGACTGCTCATGCTCAGACCGATGAGTTGTCGATTGATGAGGCGATCCAATTGGGCCAGCAATACATTGATGAAAACGTTGATCCCGAGGTGGTGAAGGTTTTGAACAATTTGGAATTGGGCGGAGCAAGTGATTTCTTCTCGGAATTGGAGGCGAAACTAAATCGCGAATATGTGATTGATCTTGTGGGATTGAAAAAAACGGCAGCCAGTATTCTCCCGCTTTTGGAGGCGCACGAAGAGACCCAACCTTACGCGGCATGGCTAAAGGCACAGATGGATTATTTGGATGCAGCCGAACGTTTGAAAAAGTTGATGCCTCCGCCTAGTGCAGAAAAGAAGCCCACTGTCGCTCCCAAACCTACCCCCGTCTTGCAAAAAAAGGTTTGGGTGATGATTTTAAACGAACGCCCGGTCCCAAAGGAGGCGCAGCCGTACGTGACGAAACTCAAGCCTGTTTTTGCTGCCGAGGGGTTGCCAGAGGAATTGGTGTGGCTGGCGGAATTGGAATCCGGCTTCAATCCCAAAGCCAAAAGTCCTTCTGGTGCGGCTGGCCTCTATCAATTAATGCCCAAAACTGCGAAGTCTCTGGGGCTTTCCACGTTTTTGCCAGACGAACGTTACAATCCGGATAAGGCGACGCCTGCGATGGCTAAGTATTTGAAGCGTCTCTATCGACAGTTCAAGGATTGGAAACTGACTTTGGCCGCATACAATGCAGGAGAAGGACGAGTCGATTCTTTGATGAAGAAATACAAGGCGGATTCATTTGACACGCTTTGGCCAAGGCTGCCGGCTGAAACGCAGATGTATATTCCCCGCTTTGATGCCATTCTTCAAAAACGTGAGGGCATTGCACTTACGGCTTTGGCTGCTCCCAAGATGGAACAGTCAAAATAGCTGGCGTTGCTTCTTTTCAATCTTGATTCAGCCCCTCAATGTTGCGAGCATGAGGCAAATCCAATTTATTGCGCGCTTATGAGCTTCATGATTAACCGCCGACGTTTTCTTCAAACGACATCTGCTGCCCTGGCTTTTTCTGCGCTCGGGGCGTATGGAGTGGACTTGGTCAACCAGAAACCCAAACGAGTCGGATTGATTGGTACCGGATGGTATGGGAAAAGTGACTTGTTTCGTCTGATTCAGGTTGCCCCCGTCGAAGTGGTTTCACTTTGCGATGTGGACAAGCATCAATTGTCAGAGGCTGCAACGCTTGTGGCACAACGTCAAAAGTCTCATAAAACTCCCCGACTTTATTCTGACTACCGTCAGATGTTGGCGGAAAAGGATCTGGATATTGTCTTGATTGGCACGCCGGATCATTGGCACGCATTGACCATGATTGCTGCCGTTGAGGCTGGTGCGGATGTTTATTGTCAAAAACCAATCAGCACGGATGTGATCGAAGGCGAAGCCATGCTGGCAGCGGCACGCAGGCTGGGGCGGGTTGTCCAGGTGGGCACTCAACGTCGGAGTACGCCGCATTTAATTGAGGCAAAGAAGAATATTGTGGATGCGGGGTTGTTGGGAAAAGTGGCGCACGCGGAAGTGTGTTGTTACTACCACATGAAAAACAACGAGAACCCGCCGCTCTGCCCAGTGCCGGATTTTCTGGACTATGAAATGTGGACTGGTCCTGCCCCGTTGCGGCCGTATGACCATTTGCCACATCGTGGATGGTGGCGGGGATTCATGGAGTATAGCAATGGAATCATGGGAGATATGTGTGTTCACATGCTGGATGCGGTCAGATGGATGCTGAATCTGGGATGGCCGACGAGCGTATCGTCGAACGGCGGCATTTATGTCCAGAAGGCGTGCAAGTCAAACATCAGTGATACTCAGGCGGCGACTTTTAATTTTGGGGATATGAATATTGTCTGGCAACACCGGACATGGGGGACGTCCCCAGACCCGGATTATCCGTGGGGATTTTTCATTTATGGTGACAAAGGCACATTGAAAGGCAGTCCAATGTGTTACGATTTTATTCCGCTTAATGGAACTCCGATCCACAAGGATTGTGTTTACGAGCGGGAAAAGTATCCAGAAGACACAACAGAACGTGACATTGAAATTCATGCGGCTCCGGCCACCCGCTTGCACATGCTTGATTTTCTGGCTGCCATTGACAAGCGCAGTCGCCCCGTGGCGGACATTGAACAGGCTCATATCTCCACTGCCAGTTGTATTTTGGCAAATGTCTCGATGAAACTCGGGCGGACTCTGGCTTACTCTCATGCAAAGCGTGAAGTGATCGCCGACCCAGAAGCAACGACACTCTTGCGTCGTCCATATCGTGAGAATTGGAAACATCCCGAAGTTGTCTGATAGGTGCACGCGGAGCTGACGAGAGCCTTTTGAAGGGACGTTTTCAGTTTGTAACACAGATGTTACCGTCCTGTCGTTGTGGTGAGTGCGCAAGAGCGATACCGTCACTCAGACCGCTGATTCATGATTTTTTGTAACAGCGAGTCTGAGTGAAATTCATGAAAATTTTTTCTAGCGTATTACTTCTTGCTTCAACTGTTTTTCCGCTTTTGGCTCAGAATTCCAATTCCATTCCGGCTCATCCAAAACTGGTGGTGGGAATTGTTGTGGACCAAATGCGTTGGGATTTTCTTTATCGCTACAGTGACCACTATTCTTCGAATGGGTTTATGCGGCTTTTGGCCGAAGGTCTGAGCTGTGAGAATACGCATATTAATTATTCGCCGTCTGTGACTGCATGTGGGCACACTTGCATTTATTCTGGAACAGTTCCGGCAATTCATGGAATCACGGGTAACAGTTGGTTTGATAAAACAGAGAACAAGATTGTTTACTGTGCGGGAGATAGTGGTGAGAAAACTGTGGGAAGCGCTTCTGATGCCGGGAAAATGTCCCCTCGACGTCTGATGACAACGATGGTGACAGATGAACTGCGGCTGGCCTCAAATTTCAAGTCAAAGGTCATTGGCATTGCGCTCAAAGATCGGGGGGCGATCTTCCCGGCTGGACACTCAGCTAATGCCGCGTATTTTTACGATTCGTCCACTGGAGATTGGATCACCTCCTCATATTATACCAATGCGCTGCCGGAGTGGGTTGTGCATTTTAACAGCCAGAAAATGGCGGAGAGTCTTCTTTCATCGAATTGGAACACTTTGTTGCCCACTGAACAATATTCGGAGAGTCACGAGGATGATGCGCCATTTGAAGAGGGTTTTGAAGGGGAGCTCAAGCCTGTTTTCCCTCATAAATTGGGTGAATTGTTCAAACCCGTTTCCAAGGTTGTGGCATCAACACCCTTTGGAGATACTTTGACACTAAAATTTGCCGAGGCCGCAATTGAAAGCGAGCATCTCGGAAGTAATGCGGCAACCGATTTTTTGGCTATCAGCCTTTCTTCCACTGATTTGATTGGACACAAGTTTGGTCCAAACAGCGTTGAAAGCGAAGATTGCTATTTACGCCTGGATCTGGATATTGCTGAATTTCTGAGTTACCTCGATAAAACGATTGGGCAGGGGAATTACCTGTTGTTTTTGACCGCAGATCATGGGGTGGCCCACATTCCAGCGTTTGAGAAACGGAATCGGATTCCCTCAGGTGTTGTTCCTTCAAAATTGGTGTCAAAAGAGTTGAAACGTTGTCTTCAAATCCGTTTTGGAGATGGAGAATGGATTCTTGGATTTGAAAACATGCAGTTGACCTTTAACAATAAATTGATTGCCGAGAAAAAGATCAAACGCAGTGAATTCAAGAAGGTGATCCGGCAATTCTTTGATTCCTGTGAAGGCGTTTCCTGTGTGTTGGACATGGAGAATCCGAAGGCTTTGCAGGACAGTCAAAAGGCATCAATCCTCAATGGTTATTTTCCAACACGTTGCGGTGATATGTGGATTCTTTTGCAGCCAGGCTGGTTTATGGGGACTGACAAGGGGACGACTCACGGTGTTTTCTATTCTTATGATACGCACATTCCCCTGGTTTGGATGGGGTGGAAGATCAGGCATGGAGAAGACCATTCAGATGTTCATATGACAGATATCGCCCCAACAATCGCTGCGTTGCTTCACATTCAAGAGCCGAACGGGTGCGTGGGAAAAACCATCGAAACAGTGTTTCACTGAGCTGGCAAAACAGAAACAGGATATGGCAAGGACAGGGGATCAGCCATACAGAGATCAACACGGCTTTTCCACGGTTTGAGATGGATTGCAGGCGGGAAAATAAATCTCAAATAGGGTGCCCTTTCCGATGTTGCTTGACACATCGATCCATCCTCCGTGTTGTTGAACAATTCCTAGAACGGTGGCCAGACCTAGGCCGGTTCCCTTGCCAACGCCTTTTGTCGTGAAGAACGGTTCAAAGATGCGAGCCATCACTTCCTTGCTCATGCCTTTCCCTGTGTCCTTCACCGATATGCAAATAAATGAGCCAGCCCGGTCCGGGGTGTCCGCTTCATCTGGAGAAATTAATCTTACCATTGCATGAATTTCCAAGATGCCTCCGTCTGGCATGGCATCACGCGCGTTGACTGCAAGATTGATGATGACTTGTTGGATCATTCCAGAATCCCCTTTGAGAAGGGGAAGGTTCGCATCAACAAGGACTTTCAATGCGACGGATTCTGTCAATAAACGTTGAAGGAGTTTTGAGACGCTTATGAGGACTTCGTGGATATCTAGGATGCGCAACTGCATTGGTTGCTGGCGGCTGAAAGCAAGTAGTTGCCGGGTTAATTCCGCAGCTCGTTCGGAAGCATGAACAATGGCTTCTGAGGATTCGTGGATTTCTTTGCTCCCTTCAGGTGCTGATGAAAGAAGGGATGCGTAACCTTGAATGACGGTAAGGATGTTGTTGAAGTCGTGCGCCACCCCGGCAGCCAGTTGACCGACGGACTCCATTTTTTGCGATTGCTGGAGGCGTGCTTCAAGTGCGGCTTCACGCTGAAGACGTTCGCTGATTTGCCGCGTTTGACGTCTTACTTGGCGTCGAAGCGAGACGATCCAAACAAGAGTTGCCACCGACACAAATATAAGAAATGCGATGAAAATAATGATGCGTTTCCAATTGATGCTTTCTGAAGGCTGCCAGAGAATCTTGACATCATCAGGAGTGCGTAGCATGAGATGAAAAGATTTGATATCGGTGGCGTTGATGCGACTGATCGTGCAGACTCCGGTCAGGGCAAGGGTGGAACCTTTTCGCATGTTTCTGCACTTGGTGGTGCCGGAAAGCCCACTGATCGTGACGTCGAATATTTCCCGTCCTGCTTGAACGTAGAACTGGGGGCGATATTGCGAGGAGACGTTTTCAAGAAGCTGGGCTTTCACAACGACCAATTCCCCTTCGCAACTGCCTGAGGCCAGATTTTGGACTTCAACATTCTTTGCTGTTGGCATTTTCTTTCCGAGGTTCTTGATTGTGGCATTATTCAAGAACGGGGTAAAATCGACCATGTCTCTGATTCCGGTAACTTCAATCTCATCTCCGGGCATTGTCATTTGGGTTGAAGTGGTGGGAGTGACTCGAATGCCTCCAGTTTTGTCCTGAACATAAAAATCAGAGGATTCTGACAGTGTGACTGTGCCACAAATTTTAAATTTGGAGCTTCCAAAATGGGAGGGTGTAATACGGTTGATGTCTCCGATCGAACAATCGAATTCGAGTGATTGACCTTGTCTCGTGATATAGGATTCATCTTGAACACGAAATGTGAAACCGTTCAGACGTCTGCTTTCTGAAATCTGGTTTGCACAAATACCGCGAAGAATGACCGATGATGTTGGCAGTTCTGTGATTTCTTTGGGATAACTTACATGGGAAAGCCAGCATTCGAATTCCCCTCCATTTTCAGCAATTAATTTCAAATAATAGAATCCCTCGCGCTCTTCGACAGAGCGAACGGTTCCGGCGATTTCACCCCATTGACAATCGTTGGTGCCGCTTGCCGCATCAGCATAGTTCAATTGCATTGGGATGGGCAGGGGACCATTGCCCAAAACCTTGATTTTTGTCTTTGAAATGTAGGGAAGCCCGTCTCCTGGCATCGTAATACCAGTGACTTCAACTCGATCTCCGGGTTTGAGGTTCATTGGCTGGCTGGTTGCCACACCGATTCCAAAACCATCCTCTGAAATAAAGAGATTTTGCCGGTTCGCGTCATAATATGTGACAATGCCAGTCAAATGCACTGGAAGGTTTTTTGACACGTCAATCGTTGGAAGATTTCGAATGTCAGTGATGCGGGTGAGAATCGCTTTTTTGTTCTCAGCAGGAATTGAGGTCGGATGCGGAGTCCCAATATTTTGTGCGATGACATTATCGAGATACACAAATCGATTTTCTTTTTTTAACACACCGGAAATTTCCATTCGTTTATTGATGGGATTGAGTTTCCAGTAGGAAATTCGAGCACGGATAAATCCGGTGCCGTCGCAGAAGTCAATTTCATCCTTTGAAGGCCAGTTGATAACGACGCCTTGCATTCTTATTCGAGGGTGACTCTCATTGGTGAGTGTCAACGTTTTTGCATCGTCGACTGAAAGAAGGGGATAATCAAAGGGATCATTTTTTCCGGGTTCCTGGATGACATAGTTTCGGTGCCCTTGGGCGAGCAATGTGACGCCCCTTACTTGCCCCAACGCGTCAAATCCTTGCGAACAAACGGCGGTCATGCGAATCTGTGCACCAAACAATCCCTTGAGATCAGATGGAATGTAATTTTTGACGATGGCAGGAACAATTCTGTCATTAATCTTCAATTGAAGAAAGAGACGATCATCTTCTGAATACGACAAGACAGTTCCTTCCACTCGCACCAGACAACTCCCATTTTTGAGTTCAAATAGCTCTTTGGCTGTCGCTGGGTGTTCCATGGGTGAGCCAATCTCGCCCAGCGGTTGAATGCGAATGTTACGAGCACGGCGCTGTTGATTCTGGATGGTTGAGACCCCTTCCAGCAGAACGGTGTTATAACATGGAACGTAAAGGTTGTTTTCCCTTAAGTCGATGAACATCCCTCCAGTGGAGTCCTGGATGTAGAGGTGATGATATTCATCGTCATAAAAGGTGACGGAGGCCTTTATCCGAATGTAAACCCCTTTTGCAAAGGCCCCACTCGGATAATTATAATATTCGCTGACAGTACTAATCACTGGCTCGGGCTCGGCACGCAAAACAAACAAATCTGCCCATAACCAGATAAGTAAAAAAAGACAGCCAGTTTCCAGTAAGCGGAATGAATTTAACGATTGTCTGACAAAACTCATCTAACACTAATTATTTTGAACATGGAATCCCGCTAAGGACCGTCAAAACTTCGTGAAGGCCAAGACAATACCAATGATCGGATGTGGACTCCAATCATTTTTTAAAATTATAAAAAAATGAGAGGGAAAATAAATTGTGACTTTCTTTTTGTTTCCATTCTTGGCGGAACCGGATCTTCTTTTCGACATTTGCATTGCATGGTGAATGGCTTGTGCGTAATTTGAAGATAGATTCTCAATTTGAACGAGCCTTAATGCAATAGCCGCAATATGAAGAAGAATTTTAATTTTATTTTAACCGTTTTAGCCACGGTGGCCTTTTGTGCAAACACCTCTTTTGCAATGGGGCCCAATGGAGTGGGAACGAGTAAATCGTTCAATGGCCCTGTGGGCCTTCAGTTATACAGTCTGCGCACCATTTTTGCGACAAACGCTGATGCGGGGTTGAAGGCGACGAAGAATATGGGGTTTGTCGAAATCGAAGTCTCTGGAACGTATAACATGACGCCTGAGAAATACGTGGAGACCTTGAAAGCAGCGGGTTTGAAGCCGGTGTCGGGGCTGTGGGATTACAATGAGTTTGCCAAGAACCTTGATGGCATGGTACGTCTGGCAAAAGCCCTTGGCGTGAAGTATGCCGGGACCGCTTACATTCCGCATGAAGGAGCTTTCAGCGAAAAGGCATGTCGCGAGGCGGCTGCTGTGTTCAACAAGGCTGGCGAAGCCCTGGCAAAGGAAGGCATCACTTTCGTTTTTCACAATCACGGATATGAGTTTGTTCCTTTCGGTGATGGCACGCTCTTTGATTTGCTGGTCAAAGAAACAAAACCCGAATTTGTCAGTTTTGAGATGGACACAATGTGGGTTGTATTTCCGGGGCAGGATCCGGTTGCCTTGTTGAAAAAATATCCTGGCCGCTGGGCTTTGATGCATGTCAAAGACCTGCGTAAGGGAGTCCAAACGGGCTCGTTAAAGGGCTGGACTGAGGAGACAAATGATGTGTCCATTGGCACAGGTCAGATTAACTTTCCTGTGTTGATGCGTGCCGCTCAGGAAGTCGGTGTGAAGCACTACTTCATTGAAGATGAATCTCCGGCTCCTTGTCAGCAAATCCCCAATAGTTTGAAATATCTTGAGTCTCTCTCCTGGTAAGTGACAGGGAGTAAAATTCTTTTATGGAATTGTTTTTGGCGTGACAGGCGTCGTCCCGATGCTTGTCGTGCCTGATTATTTTACAGAAACGGGGGGGGAATGTGTTATGCGAGTTTCTCCATTACAGTTTGAACATTCACACCGGAGATCAAAATGGTTTTATGGCGTGAAGTTTGACCTCTAATAATCTTCACTGCTCCTTTTGAACATCCAAGAGTGTGTGATAAGAGTTCAACAAGAGCTTGGTTTGCCGCAGCATCGACTGGGGGCGCAGTAACCTTGATCTTAAGTTCATCACCGATTGGACCGTCTATCTCTGATTTGGAGGCACGCGGCTGAAGTTTCACCGAAAGGTAGATTCCGTCTGGTCGTTCGTTGATATAGCTTGGACCCATGCCTGATGTTAGCTTGGAGAGATTTGGAATCAACTTCATTTGACATCACTTCCCAACAGTTGCATGGTGAATTTCGTTGGAGCCATTTGATGCGAATCGTTCAGATAACACCAGGAGCTGGAAAAATGATTTGTGGAGCCTGTCTTCGCGACCATGCGTTGACAAAGGCGCTGCAGCAGGCAGGGCATTCTGCGGTGATGGTTCCTCTTTATTTGCCTGCAAGCTTGGAGGGTGAGCCGGAGNAAAACGCGTTTTTTTTCACCGGAATTAATGTTTATCTGGAAGAGAAATGGAGTTGGTTCCGAAAATCTCCGCAATGGGTGCATCGCTTTTTTGCTTCTGAGTGGCTTCTAAAATGGGTATCCGGCATGGCATCACGCACTCAGGCAGCGGAGTTGGGTGAAATGACGCTCTCGATGTTGCGAGGAGAGGAGGGAAATCAAGTGCGCGAACTTAACGAGCTTGTGGCTTGGTTGAAGACTGAAAAACCGGACATTGTGTGTCTGGGAAATGCGTTGTTGATTGGACTTGCTCGTCGGATTCGCCAGGAGCTCCGGGTTGCTGTTGTTTGTTCCTTGCAAGGGGAGGATTATTATTTGGATTCGCTGGAGGAACCGTTTAAGACACAGGCATGGAAGTTGGCCGTTGAGAGGGCATCCGATGTGGATTTATTTATCGCTCCCAGCCATTACTTTGGAGAGTTAATGCAGCGGCGACTTCAGTTGCGGGATTCACAAGTAACAGTGGTTGAGAATGGAATTGATCTGAGCGGTTTTGACGTTCCTGCGGACGTGTCCGTGCCGACGATTGGCTTTTTTGCGCGAATGTGTAAAGAGAAGGGGCTGGATGTATTGGTGGACGCCTTTATTTTGTTGAAACGGAAGGGGCGTATTCCCGGATTGCGATTGCGAATTGGCGGTTATTTTGGGCCGGTGGACCGAGAGTATGTTGAGAAACAGAAAACCAAATTGCGCGACTTTGACGGCTTTGTTGATTTTTGCCCCAACCTGAGCCGATCCGAGAAACTGGCGTTTTTTAAATCCTTAAGCGTGTTTTCGGTTCCCGCAGTGTACAGCGAAGCGTTTGGCTTGTATATTTTGGAAGCTTTGGCAGCGGGTGTGCCGGTTGTAGAACCTGAACACGCTGCCTTCCCTGAAATCCTTAATTCGACAGGAGGGGGAAGGTTGTATCGACCGAATGAGCCCAAAGCCTTGGCGGATTGTTTGGAGGAATTACTTTTGGATTCCAATCAGACGCGTCTTTTGGGAGAGCAGGGACGCGAAGCCGTTTTTGCCCGGTTTTCAGTCGTATCGATGGCCACAAAAATTGCTACCGCCTACGCGAAGACAGAAAAAAAGTCAGCGTAACGCCAACAAAGAGACCAGAGGAAAATGAACTAATCCATTGGACGTGGCAGAGTCTGCCATCTGACAAGCTTGTTATTTTGGAAGCAAAGCTCGGCGCTGACGTAACTCCGTGGATTATAGTCACGATCTACAAAGCGTTCCATGTAAACGGAATGATCGCGACGAATCTCACGATAATTCCAGTATTGGGTCTCTTGCATCCATTGGCCCATGTAGATCCAGACTTTTGTGCGTCCAGAGGCGTCTTCACGTTCTGTAATCTGGTCAGGGGCTCCCCAAGAAATGTAAACAGCATCCTCATCCATGCCGACACGAATTTGACCAGCATCCACCAGTTGCTTCAATTCTGGAGCGAGCGCGCTATAGGCCGCTGGCCGCTCAGCTTTTCTGGATTGTATGGTGCTTTTACAACCAGCGAGCAAAAGAACTGATAAGGATAATAAAACTAAAAATCTCACAATTATTTTGACGAATTGTCACGGCGTGCCATTCACTGTCGGGCCGTACCGACTTTCCAAGCATTACTGCCAAACACGGTTATCTGCAAGATTTGTTTCTGAGGATAAAGGTGTTGTTTTTATGTAACTTGTTTATTATAAAGTTTTTATATTTGTATTTCAGCACGACTATACCCTTGATTTAAGGATGGAAAATCTCTCTCGGTTGGAGAGAACTATCGGACGTGGTCGATTCAAATCGAAATATCTGCCGGGCTGACGGCACAACCATATCTGGGTGATTCGAATTTGAATATAAGAGGACGTTTGATAGTCTGAGCCACATTAACACCTATGATGAATGGCAAATGCTTTTCGCGGCGACGTTTCTTGAAATCTGTTGCTCCAGCAATGGGTGCCCTTTCTTTCCCCTTGTTCATTCCTGCCCGAGCCTTGGGACGGGATGGAACCGTTCCCCCAAGTGAACGTATTGTGCTTGGAGGGATTGGGCTGGGCCCCCGTGGCCAATATGATTTGAGCAACATGCTCCCAGAGAAGGATGTGCAGTTTGTGGCGATCTGCGACGTTCAACGAAAACGCCGGGAACAGGTTAAGCAAATGACCGATGCCCATTATGGAAATCGCGATTGCGTGATGTACCGTGACTTTTACGAATTGCTGAATCGGTCGGACATTGATGCGGTCCTCATTGCAACAGGAGATCATTGGCACGCTTTGGCGGCGTTATTGGCGGCAAAGGCCGGTAAAGATGTCTATTGCGAGAAGCCCTGTGGCATGACAGTTGGCGAGATTCAGGCTCTTGCAGATGGCATTCATCGGTATGGTCGGGTATTTCAGGCAGGGACACAACGGCGAAGCACTCCCAATTTTCAATATGCCATCTGGCTTGCCCAAAGCGGTGCTCTGGGGCGGTTGCATACTTTACATGCCTCGGTTTATGTTCCAAAGAAGAGCTACGCCTGGCTGCCTGCTGAACCTGAACCCGATTCCGATGAGTGCGATTGGAATCGCTGGCTTGGACCGGCTCCCTGGCGGCCATTTAATAAAAACTATGTTTCTGGTGGTTGGCGCGGGCATCACGATTTTGAGGCTGGAGGTAATTTTCTTGATTGGGGGGCGCACACACTCGATTTGTGCCAGTGGGCGAACAAGGCGGATGATACCACGCCGCTTGAATATGAGGCGGGAGAAAAAATGATTACTGCCCGCTACGCGAACGGAGTAAAAATCATTTGTGACTTTCTTCCGGATGCATTTGGAAATCGCGCTCCTCAATACCAGACTTCTACCGGAACATGCCCTGTTCGGTTTGAGGGGGATGAAGGCTGGGTTGAGACAGGCGATAGTGGACAAATCCTGCTTTCGGAAAGTCTGGTCAAGAAATACCAACGCAGAATTGATGTCGATGGTTTGAGCCCTGTCGGACACGGACGCAATTTTTTTGACTGCGTAAAATCCCGATCAAGGACGGTTTGCAATCAGGATGTCATGAGGCGATCTCACATCGCTTGTTTTGCTGCGCAAATGTCCTGGCAATTGGGACGAAAAATGACATTGGATCCCGTCAAGGAGGAATTCATCAACGATGAAGAAGCCAATCGGATGCGATATCGGGCAAGCCGTGAACCGTGGAATTTCCACATTTAACAAGGCGAAAAGGAATTGATTATGTTGAGACGATTCTTTTACACGATGGTGACTTTGGGGGCTTTTGTTGTGTTGGTTCACTCAAGTGCGGCTGCCGATGAGCAGGCAACTCAAAAACTGGTGGCAGTGTTACGATCAGATGCAGTTTTCTACGAAAAAGCACGGGCTTGCCAACAATTGGGCGAGATTGGAACGACAAACGCAGTGCCCGCCTTGGCTGCGTTGTTGGACGATGAATTTTTGTGCGCCTATGCCCGAAGCGGTTTGGAGGGAATTGGCGGACCGGTTGCTTCAGAAGCGCTGTTGAATTCCTTGAACCACGTCAAAGGAGCCCAACGATGTGGTGTCATCATCTCTTTGGGAATATTACGGGATACGAATGCGGTTGTAACATTGGAAAAAGTCGTTTTGGACAATGACCCAGTCGTGTCCAAAGAAGCATTGCTGGCCTTGGGACGGATTGCGAATCACGAATCAATCCAGTGTATTTTAAAAACTCTGTCGGATGGCACTCCGTCTCTCTCTCTGGCGGCGGCGGAAGCCTGCATACTGGCGGGGGAAGATCAATTGACAGCGGGACATTTTGATGTGGCAAAAGGGCTGTATGATGCGGTGCTTGGCAAAAGCGTGACCTCTGGGACACGGATTGCCGCAGTGCGGGGAGCGATCCTCTCGCGGCAGGGCGATGGACCTGCTTTTCTGATGGAACAATTGAAATCAGACGATGCGGCTTCGCGACTGGCAGCATTGACGACAATCCGTGAAATCCCTGGAACCCAAATGGCTGATGCCATCAACAGTGAAATTTCAAAGGCAGTCCCTGAGCTGCAATGTCAATTGCTCCAAGCCATGGTTGAATGCCATAACACAAAGTCCATGGAGATACTCAGGACGAAAGCGCAGGATCAGAATGCGAGTGTTCGCAAGACAGCGCTAAATGTTATGGGACGTATTGGTGGAAAGGCTGAAGCGGAAGTCTTGCTGGCAACGGTGTGTGGACAAAAGAATCCTGAGGATGTCGAATTGTCATTGGGCGGCCTTCAAAGAATTTCTGGACAGGAAACCGATACCTTGATCTTGGAGAAATTAAGATTTGAAAGTAACTCAAAAACAAGAGTTCGATTAATTCATTTACTGGCAAGTCGGCGTGTTGTTGACGCCAACGGTGAATTGTTGCGTCAGGCGACGAATTCGGATGCCGATACTGCGATTGCTGCATTGGGAGCCCTTTCAACTTTAGCTGGAACGAATGAATTGAAGGATTTGTTTTCTCTGGTGGAAAAATCATCTGATCAATCGATTAGAAATGAAACGGGCACGACCATTGCAAATATTTGCGAGCGAATAGGAGATGTGGGTTCAGAACTGGTTCTTGCAGAATTCTTGGCAGCCAAGGATTCTGCCAGCAAACTTGCTCTTGTGCGCGTGCTTACTGCGGTTGGATACACCAATGCTTTATCTAAAATCAAACCATCTTGGGAGGCTGGCGATGCGAGTCTGGCTGTCAGCATCGTGGATGAGCTTTCCAAATGGCCGAATGCGGCAGCCGTGGAATATTTGCTGCCAGTCGCAGTGAGTGGAACCAATGTTGTCATCAAGTCACACGCCCGTAATGCCGTGCTTCACCTTGCAACGGTGGCGCTGGACGATTCGCCTAAGAAAGAGATGGAAGTTTTGAAGTGGCTTTCCCAGTTGAGTGCGAACATTGACAAAACCGAAGTCGGACAAATCATTTCGTTGCTTGGACGCATGAAACAACCGGAGAGTTTTAAGCTGTTGCGTCCTTTTCTTGAAAACACTCAGTTTCGGAAAGAAGCCGCTCGGGCCTTGATCCAGATTGCTCCAGCTCTTGTGAAGACAGAAATTGCGCACGACCTGAAGGTGGAACTCCAAAAGATTACTCCCAACCTGGATGTTGCACTTTCGGCTGAGGCAGCAAAAATTGCTGCCAGCATACCTTGAGTGCAATTAATTATTGTTGAATAGGTTTAATCCGGTTAACGTCTTTCAAATTCAAAGAAAACACATGAAACCCATAATTGCTTTGGTTGCTCTTGTGGCATCCAGCTTTGTCGTTTCGGCAAAGGATTACGACCTTCATACGTTTAAGAAGATCACTTTGAGTGATAAATTCTATACGGAAGGCATCGCCGCAGGAGACTTTAACCATGACGGAAAAATGGATGTGGTCGCTGGTCCATTTTGGTTTGAAGGTCCTGACTTCCAGAAAAAACACGAATTTCGTCCCTCAAAAACTTACGAGCCTCAAGGCTACTCGGACAGTTTCATGATTTGGACTTACGATCTGAACAACGATGGTTGGACGGATATTATCCAGATTGGTTTACCAGGTGAAGAAACATGGTGGTATGAGAATCCCAAGGGTGGGGAAGGCCCGTGGAAAAGACATTTGCTTTTCAAAGTAACGGATAATGAATCGCCAGATTTTGGTGATATTACCGGAGATGGAAAGCCCGATTTGATTTTCAACTCTGGCGGTTATCTTGGCTATGCAACGGCGGACTGGAAGAATCCCGAAAATCCGTGGACATTCCATCCGATTTCTCCAAAAGGTTCGTGGCATAAATATACGCATGGAGTTGGTTTTGGAGACATCAACGGTGATGGCAGGTGCGATTATATCGAGGCCAACGGTTGGTGGGAACAACCCAAGTCGCTTGAAAATGATCCGGTCTGGGAATTCCATCCATTCACCTTCTGTGAAGGCGCTGCCCAGTTGCTGGTTTACGATGTTAATGGCGATGGTTTAAATGATGTGATTACCACGCTTTCTCCCCATAAATATGGATTGGCGTGGTTTGAACAGGTTCGCGAAAACGGCAAGATTTCGTTTAAAAAACATTTGTTGATGAATGATAAAGTCGAAGACAGCAAATACGGCATCAAATTCACACAAATGCATGCCTTTGCTCATGCTGACATTGATGGAGATGGATTGAAGGATTTTGTGACAGGAAAACGTTGGTGGGCACATGCTCCGCCAACGGATCCTGAAGGGAATGAACCTGCCGTCCTTTACTGGTTCAAACTGGTCCGTGGTGCCAACAATACGGCTGACTATGTCCCCTATAAAGTGGACGATAATTCCGGGGTGGGAACGCAGGTTGTTCTGGCTGATGTCAACGGAGATGGAATGCCAGATATACTTGTTGGTAACAAAAAAGGAATCTTTGTGTTTATTAATGAGAAGCGGACTGTGAGCCAGGAAGAATGGGACAAAGCTCAACCGCCTCTGCTTAAAAAGTAAGTGATAGTTTAACTGGGTTCATCCGGCATTCTCTGTTGGGAATGCCGGTCTCTTTTTGTACTGATGGCGTTCTTCAAACACAAAAAAAGAGCCCAGGAAAACCTGGGCTCTGTGGAAATCCGAGTTTTATCTAGGCAGGGAAGAATGCCTGATGGACAGATCTCATCGCCTGCTCGCCTTTTTCAAGATTGATGACAACGGAGACCTTGATTTCGCTGGTGGAGATCATGTCAATGTTGACTCCAGAAGTGGCAAGCGTTTCGAACATCCTGGCTGCCACGCCAGGATGACTCCGCATACCGACACCCACGATGGAGAGTTTGGCAATCTTCTCATTGGCGAGCATGCTTTGATAGCCGATCTGTGACTTGAGGGCTTCAATGGTTTTTGACGCCTTCATGAGATCAGGTTTGTCCACGGTGAACGAGATGTCGGTGGACGGGGAATCAGCATTGAGACTGATATTTTGGACAATGATGTCCACGTTGATATTGGCGTCCGCAATGGCTTTGAATACATGGGCGGCCATGCCGGGACGGTCTGGAACACCGATAATGGTGATTTTTGCCTGGTTTTTATCAAGGGAGACGCCGCGAATCACGACGCTCTCCATACTGCGAGTTTCTTCTTTCACAATCGTTCCTGGGTTATCGTTCAAGCTGGAGCGGACTTCAAATACAACACCAAATTTTTTCGCGAATTCAACAGAGCGGGACTGCATGACTTTGGCTCCGAGACTTGCGAGTTCCAACATCTCGTCGTAGGAGATTTCCTCCATTTTTTTGGCGCCGGGCACGATGCGGGGGTCCGCTGTGTAAACGCCATCGACATCCGTGTAAATCTGGCAAAGATCCGCCTTGAGTGCTGCTGCAAGGGCGATGGCTGTCAAATCAGAACCGCCGCGCCCAAGAGTCGTGATTTGTCCCTCATCGGTCTGGCCTTGGAATCCGGCGACGATGACAACGTTACCTGCCGAAAGCATTGCACGAACACGTTTGGGAGTAATGTTCAGAATTTTTGCCTTGGTATGAACGCCGTCCGTTACGATTCCCGCTTGAGCGCCCGTCAGTGAAACGGCAGGCACCTTAAGGGATTGTAGTGCAATGGCTGTCAGGGCAATCGTGGTTTGTTCACCGGTGGCGAGCAACATGTCCATTTCGCGCTCATTTGGCATTGGCATGATTTCCTTTGCCATCTTAATGAGGTGATCTGTCACGCCACTCATGGCTGAGACAACCACGACAACTTGATCCCCTTTGGCGTAGTATTTGGCTACGCGATGGGCAACATTTCTAATTCGATCGGGGTTAGCGACCGACGTACCGCCAAATTTTTGGACGATGAGTGCCATTGTTTTGTTTCTACAAGTTCTTGTTCATTTACCGGATGAAATATCCAGCAAAGCTGATGTTTCTAATGATTTTAGGGGGGAATTGCAACAAAATGAAGAGTTTAGGCAAGTAGCAAGGTGATATAAACCCCATTACAAGTAAAGTAAGAATTTAATAGACAAGTAGTTACAAATATTCAAACTCAATGTTCAGGTGTATTGTTTCGGCCAAATGAGACTTGGCTGCACCTGTGAAGAGAGGCCGACTGCAATCAGAGTGAGTCTGTTTTATTTCTTGGGTTTTCCAACCGGGCTTGTTTCTGATTTTGATAGTCGCCATTTTAATGTGACCGACTTTCCATTCAGCTCGTTGTTTGTGTCTGTTGTTTTTAATTCCAGATGAATTCCATCCCTCTTGAGTTTTGCTTGAACCCAACCGATTGGAGCGCTTGTGAAGGAGTAGGCGACAGAAGGAACGTTGATGAAATGAATTCCGCTGGGATCCTGAAGAAGCTCATACCGATGGGTGTGCCCGTAGATACAGGCTTTTACTTGGGAACGAGGACGAATGATGTTTAGAAATTCCTCGGTGTCTTCAAGTCCAGCTTTTTTTGACTGTTTTGGCGAGTATGGGTCATGGTGTAGGACCATGATGGCTGGCTTTTCCGGACGCTTGTCGAGTTCAGCCGAGAGCCAGTTGAGCTGTTCCTTTTCAAGGCGTCCCCGCGTGACGTGTTCCACTTGTTTCGAATCCAGCAAATACCAATCGGCAAAAGCGGTCCGAACGATTTGAACATATTTACCGGGAACGAGTTCTGCGGGATGGGTTGAGTAAAAGGCGTTGAGATAATTCTGACGGCGATCATGATTTCCCATGACGTAATAGACAGGAACACCTTCATCAACAACGGGTTGAAGAAGGTTCTTTACCGCTTTGTAATCATATGGTTCGCCAATTCGGTTTGCAAGATCACCGCTGATGAGCAAGAACGAGGGTTTATCGGCTTTTGAAAAATACTGCTTCAGTGTTGTCTTCAAATTGTCAGTCATGTTCACCCCGTGTTTGCGCGTGGTGGAATCCCCAGAAATATGAATGTCTGAAAGCAGTGCAAATGTCTCAGAATCCGTTTTCTTGATTGTGGCAAATCCGGGCTTTGGAAAAAGAAAGGTTCCAGCGCTGAAAGCCAGGGTCGTAAGAAGAAATCGTCTTCTGGAAATCGAGGAGAAGTTTGCAGACATGACCGTATTTTAGCTTGAGGACGGATATTGCTCAAACGCAAAAACCGAAGAAACGGTTTTACAGGATTTGGAGGTGTGCTTTAATCGGTGGAAATCGACCAAATGAGTTCTGAAACAACAAAACTTCTAAAAGCTGCCCTTGATTTGCGCAACGATGTGGACTCCCTCTGGTTTAAGGCCCCCGTGGTGCATGTCTACAATCCCTTGAGCTATGCGTGGGAGGCTCACAAAAAATACCTGGAGAAGTATGGGCAAGGCCAGAAGAGGGTTGTGTTTTTGGGAATGAACCCTGGGCCTTTTGGGATGATGCAAACAGGAGTTCCCTTTGGCGAGGTGAATGCCGTGAAGAATTGGCTCGGAATAGAGGCTCCAGTTGGACGTCCGGCAACAGAACATGCTCGTCGTCCCATAAGCGGGTTTGCCTGTCCGCGTTCTGAGGTGAGCGGGAAACGACTTTGGGGATTGTTTGCTCAGAAATTTGTGACTCCTGAACGTTTTTTTGAGAATCACTTTGTCGTGAATTATTGTCCATTGGTTTTTCTACTGGAAAGCGGAGCTAATTTGACGCCCAACAAACTGCCTGTCGAACAGGCAACGCCACTTTTTGATGCGTGTGATAAACATCTGGTTTCGGTCTTGAAGACGCTTAAGCCAGACTGGGTGATTGGAATTGGGACCTTTGCTGAGGATTGCGCAAAACGCGTGGTTGAGAGCCTGCCTAATTTTCAAGTGGGCCGCATTCTGCATCCCAGCCCAGCGTCGCCCTCGGCCAATCATGATTGGGCCTCAAAGGTGACGGCACAATTAAAGGATCTGGGCGTGTGGTGAGTTTTATCCGATCAATTCAGTTTTAAAAAGAACGCCTTCCGACGCCAAAAAGAAGCCTGCACTCCATGTTAAAGTGCAGGCTGCGTAAGTAGATTTGTAAGAGAAGTCGCTCTATTTACCTAAGAGCTTATGAGCGGACTCAATGATTTTCTCAGCGCTCATTCCCTGGCGTTGGTAGAGTTGATCTGCAAGATAGGCTGATTGGCCAAATTCACCATTGATTCCCAGCGAAATCACTTGATGGCTAATTCCGGCGCGGGACAGTGCATGTGAAACTTGAGCCCCCATGCCGCAAATGACTTGATGGTCTTCAATTGTGATGAGGCGTCCGGAGCAGTTCTTTACGGCGGCGCCAATTGTTTCGATATCCACTCGGTTGACAAATGGATTGCTGATAACGGTGGCTTTGATACCCGCAGCCTTGAGTTTGTTTCCGGCGTCAATTGCCTTGGCAACCATGGGGCCCGAGGCAACGATGGTCACGTCTTTGCCTTCAGAAAGAACCTGTGCTTTCCCCCAGGTGTAGGTTGCATTTTCAACCAGATGAACTGGATAATTTTCACGACCGACAAAGAATACCACGGACTCTCCGTCCTTCCCATGTTTGCGGGCATCCGCAAGGCGTTCGATGGCTTGATACATCAGGGAATCGGCTTCATCGGAGCAGGAACATGCAACGACAATCGTGTGTGGAATGGAACTGAGTGCCGAGAAATACGTTGTAGCCTGATGAGATGCGCCGTCTGCGGCATCCTGAAAGCCTACGTGTGAAAAGATGGCAATCACAGGAGCCTGTGAAAGCGCGGACATGGTCAATGGCAGATTGCCTTTTGTAACGCCGAATTGTCCAAATGCATCGACGATGGGGATGTAACCGGCCTTTGAAAAGCCAGCGCCAATGCTGATCATATTTGATTCGGCAATACCCACTTCCAGAAAACGGTCAGGAAAACTCTTTTGGAAAAGACTGATGCCTGTTGACCCCTGAACGTCACACGAAATGGAATAAACGGGATATCCAGCCTGGGCAGCGCGAACAGCGCCTTTGGCAAGCCCGGTTTGCACTTTGTCTTTTTTGATTGATGGCGCGGCGACTGGAGCGGCTGCGGCTTTTGCTTTTTTCGCGGCATCCTTCTTTTCCCAATCTGCACGAAGCGCCCTGGCCCAATCTGCAAATTCTTTTGGAACAGATGCAGCGCCACCGTAAATCTCATTGACGAAATCGATTATTTTCTCGCCGCTGGAAAGCGGAAATCCGTGACCACCCGAGGAACTTTCCACCGTTGACTTGACCCCGTAGCCCTTGACGGTTTTTGCGTGAATACATACTGGGAATTTGGGGTTGGCTTTGGCCAGATCAATGCCCTTTTCCAAGGCAAGATAAACTTCCTGCAAATTATTGCCGTTGGGAACGTCAATTACATTCCAACCGAGTTTTGTCATGGCGGCGAATGTGCCAGCCATGCTGAATGAATCCTTTGTGATGCGTCCCGAGAGCTTTGTATCGTTGTCGGAGATGACCAGGACGAATGGATTGACACGGCCTTTGGCAGCCAGACCGGGAATCGCGGCAAAGGATTCCTTTGCTTCGCCCTCCATTGATGCACCGTCAGAGACAACGCACAGCGTGACACGATCATTTCCGCGCACCTTGTCGGCGATGGCGATACCCTGGGCTTGGGGGAGGCTGGAGCCAAGTGGGCCATTGCTGAAGAGAACCTCTTCGGGATTCAAGTGGGATTCGCCGTGCCCCGTGAGTTTGCTCTCAATGCTGCGAAAACCTTTCAACGACTCAAATGTCAGTCCGTCAAAGCCGTAATTGGCGCGGAGGGCATAGATGCCATTTTCGGCGTGCCCAGCGTCATTAATGAAATTGTAAACCTCATGCCAGGGACGATCCTGCACGGAAAAGAGAAATCCATGGATGGCAGCGATGATCTCGGCAAACGCGGAAGGCCCACCCCAGTGACAGGCCGCCCCACCGTTGACAGCATGGGTGTCCATGAGGGCGATCAACGCTCGGGTAGCAGTGGGATCACCAAGAACGACATCATGACCTTTGGCGTTCTTGACTTTGACCGCATATTTGGGTGCCGCCTTGGGAGCGGGAGCCAGTTTTGATTTAATGTTCAGCGGTGTCAGCGCCGGTGCTTCTACGGGTTTAACGACCGATTTGTCTTCTGACATAATTTTCGTTTATAGGTTGAAGACAATTAAGAGCAATTCAAGCAAAAGAAAAGCTCGTTTTACTCGAGATCCAAAAATGGAAATGCCCCAGCCTGCATTTTGCCGGGGCATTCCATGGGGAAAACAGGCCCCTTTGGGGGATGCCTGTTGCACAAAAAAAGAATAAATTCTCTGTTTCGGTTTATTTCAAAAGACCATTTAGAACTGCGATAGCCTCCTGTCGTACGGATAAAAGTTTGCGAAGCTCTTCCTGGTCTTTTGCTAGTGTTGTTTCTTTTGCTTTTTGCGCATTACGATACTTGGCCAGCTTCGCTTTCATTTCTTCTTTTGAGATGGTGGTGTTGGTGGAAGCATTATGGAGAGTCTCAACATCCTGATTGACTGCGCGCGAGGACGTATTATTGGAACTGGCATCGCGATTCCGACGGCTCCGACTCCTGCGTTCAAAATCACTTCTGACGCGTGTTTCCTCCTGATCTTTAAGGACTTTTTCAAGTCGAGGTTGAATTACCTTCCATTCGTCATTGTTGGTGATTTCGAGCAATTCCCGATATCGTTCAAGACGTTGTTCGAGCCTTTGTTCAGAATTTTGACGGCTCCTACGGCGGCTGGAATTACTGGCGTTTTGTGCCAGAGAATCATTTGTTCCTGCCAAAAGAACCGCTGAAATTAATCCTAGAAAAATCCAGCGAAAAGTGTGCTTTGTCATACGGATTTAGGTTTTTAGCGCAAAAACTTCTCTGTTATGTTTATGCAGACGCTGGGAAAAAAAGTTTGGTTACTCTAAAATAGAACGATTATTCTTACTACACTTGACGAACGGAAGGCAAGGCGTACGGTTTTGTTCAAGAGAACCAGCCGTCAATGGCATAGATGGATTTTAAGCATGAGAACAATACGTTTAATCTGCGCGGCGATGGTGGCGTTGTGTGCGTGGCGATGCATGGCGGAGGAGGAGGTTGCTGAAGATGCTTCGTATAACATGCCTCCAGCGGTTGCTGAGACAATGAGTGTGGATGACTCCATGGTTATGATGGAAAAACCGGTGTCTCCCAGCGTCCTGGCGGCTTTTGAAAAGGCGCATCCAGCTCGTTTTTGGTTGTTTGGTGAAGATCGGCAGTTGGCAGTAAGAAATGGGATTATTCCAGCACACTGGTTTGAGCAGGGCACAACGCGTTGGGGAAGATTTTCTGGAGTGGCTCGGCCCGGCGAGTTTTACGTTTTTCAAGTGTGCGTCATTGCCGGTTCGGAACCGCTGGGGAATATTGTTCCCAGACTGACCTTTCCCAGCCTGAAAGACGCGCTAACCAGGGTAATCAGCCGTTCGAGTCCCGTTAAATCAGGCGACGTGAAACCATTCTGGGTTGGTGTGGAAATTCCATCGAATGCCAAACCTGGTGTTTACCGTGGCACGGTTTTGGTGGAGGGACTTTCCCTGGCCGTTTCCTTGAAAGTGGAAGGATCCCCCCTGGCGGAATCAGGCACGGGGGATGCCTGGCGTCTGGCCCGGTTAAAGTGGCTCGATTCTAACATTGCAGACAATTCGGATGTGACACGGCCCTTCAGCGCCATCAAAGTGGAGACTCGAAAGCGGATGATGGAGATTTTGGGGCGTCGCATAACGATTGGGGAAAATGGGATTCCAGCCCAGTACACGAGCTTTTTTTCAGGCAGCAACACGAGAATTGAAAAGAACGGACGCAACGCCTTTGCGGCACCCCCACGGTTGGAAGTCGTTGTCAATGGAAAGACGATCAATCTCAAGCCAAACGGGTTTTCATTTACAAAACAAACCCCTGCAATCGTCGAATGGGAGGCATTCAATTGGGGGGAGGGGATTGGGCTCCGTGTGAAAGGAACTCTTGAATTCGATGGCAACCTCCAGCTTTCAATGCGTCCCGAAAGTTCACGTTTGATGACATTGGATCAGGTTCGCTTTGTCGTTCCGTTCAATCAGGATGCGGCCAAATATGCCATGGGGCTGGGCTTGAAGGGTGGGGTTGCTCCTGAACACCATGAGTGGACATGGAATACCAATAAACAACAGGATGCCATCTGGCTGGGGGATGTGAATGTGGGGGCTTTGCTCCGTTTCAAGGGAGAGAATTACCGGCGTCCACTGGTTAATGCGTATTATGCGTTTCAACCACTTTTGCTGCCGGAATCGTGGGGGGGAGGTGGCATTCGCTTTGAAACACATGATGGAATGACAATGTTGGTGGCCTACTCGGGAAAAGTCGAATTGACTCGTGAAAAAATATATTCATTCAATGTAGACTGGGATTTTACGCCGTTTAAACCATTGAATGTAAGGGAACATTTTGCCGATCGTTATTACCATGTCGGACAGCAGGCCGGGGTGGAGAATACGGCGGATTTGAAGAAAAATGGGGTGACGATCATGGAGATTCATCACAACCGTCTTTGCAATCCCTACATCAATTATCCTTTCAACGATGATTCATTTGGAAATCTCATCCGTTTTATCAATCAAGCGCATTCGGACGGTTTGCGTGTTGCCCTCTATTATACAACGCGTGAATTGACCCAGAATTTACCTGAATTCTTTGCGTTGAAGAGTCTGGATGGTGAGATCATTTTACCCCGCAGGGAAGGGGTGGCTTGGCCGGTCACAAATCCCAAGGGGCCACATCCCTGGCTTCAGCAGCACGTTGGGTTGAACATTGTTCCTGCTTGGCGTGAGAACCTTTCCTACGATTACAAGAGCAAGTTGGACCTTGCGGTGATCACCACCCCCCAATCCCGATGGAACAACTTTTACCTGGAAGGGTTGAACTATCTCGTTCGCAAGGCAAAAATTGACGGACTTTACATTGATGATACCGCATTGGACCGTAAATCCATGCAGCGTGCCCGCCGCATCCTTGACGCGGATGGCAATCCCGGTCGCCGCATCAACATGCATTCCTGGAATCATTTCAACGATTTGGCTGCCTGGGCTAATAGTTCCATTGTCTTTATGGAGCTCTATCCATATTACAATGGACTCTGGCATGGCGAGGGATTCAATGCTGACTTGGCCCCTGACTTTATGTTGGTCGAAATGTCCGGCATTCCTTACGGACTCATGAGCGAGATGCTTGAACATCCGAATCCGTGGCATGGAATGGTTTTTGGAATGCGCACCCGGTGGCCATGGAGCGGTGATCCTCGCGAACAGTGGAAGTTTGAAAACCGATTTGGAATTGAAGAATCCGATTTTATGGGATGGTTCGATCCCGAGTGCCCCGTCAAATCGGATCAAGCCGAGGTGAAAGTTTCGGTTTACAAGAAGAAAGATAAGACTTTGTTGGCCATTGGAAATTGGGGAAAAGAGACACAAGTGAACCTGAGCATTGATTGGAAATCCCTTGGGCTCAATCCGAACAAGGTGACAATAACCGCTCCAGAGATCAAAAAGTTCCAAGATGCCACGACCTTTGCAGTGGATCAGTCCATCACAGTTCCCGCGAATCGCGGTTGGTTGATTATTGTCAAGTCAACCGTGAAAGACGAGCAGGGCAGGAAGGAATGAGCGTGGTCAATTTCGTCGCTGCCTAGACCATCGCATCAAAGATACTTCTTGAGGATCGGAGTAAGTTCCTCAACCGTCTTGGTGGGCCAGAGTTTTTTATCCGTAAAGATCGCGTTTTTCAACGCGTGGTGGCATGGCCATGTGGGCTCGGCAGGAATTGTAGGTATGACACGTTTGACAATGGCTTTTGCCAGATCGGCGTTCTTCAACAAATTCGCCACCACCATTTCTGCCGTCACGTGGGGATCTTCCGGTTTCCAACAGTCATAGTCAGTGACCATTGCAATCGTTGCATACGCGATTTCGGCTTCACGTGCGCAACGCGCTTCGCCTAGATTTGTCATGCCGATAACGTCCCATCCATGTCGATGATGATTGATGGATTCTGCCCGTGTGCTGAAAGCCGGCCCTTCCATATTAACGTAAGTGCCACCATTATGAACAATGGACCCCGCAGCTTTTGCACTCTTGAAAACAAGTTCGCGCAACTCCGGACAAATCGGGTCAGCAAAGGCAACGTGAGCCACAATGCCACGCCCAAAAAACGTATGTTCCAGTGATTTCTTGGTTCTGTCGACAAACTGATCCGGTAAAACGATATCGCATGGCTTGTATTTTTCCTGCAACGAACCAACAGCACTGATGCTGACAATCCATTCCACGCCCAGTTGTTTCATGCCGTGAATATTTGCGCGGTGGTTCAGCTCGCCCGGCAAAATTCGATGGCCGCGGGCGTGCCGGGGTAGAAAGACAACATCACGTCCCGAGAGTTGACCTGTCAAATACTCATCCGATGGATCTCCAAACGGAGTGGTAAGTCTGATCCATTTCTGGTTCTCAAAACCTTCGATGTTGTAAAGGCCACTGCCTCCGATGATGCCAACGCGATGTTCTGCCATAATTTTTTGCATTCTACGTTAAAGAAAACAGAATTGTCCATTCCTATGAATAGCGCTTCCCATTCCCGAAATTTTGGCTAAATCTAGATGTGATGTTTGGAATCAATCCAGTGTTTCTTTGTGTCTCCGCGGCAGCCATTCTGGCGCCGGGACCGGATATTCTTTACACGGTTGCACGTGGAATCTCAAACGGGAGAAAGGCATCAATTGTCGCTGCGGCTGGTTTTGCATGTGGACTTTCAGTCCACACATCGCTGGCGGTGTTTGGATTGTCGGCGATTTTGTTGGCCTCGGCATGGGCCTTCACTTGCGTGAAAATCCTTGGAGCTGGTTACCTTGTCTATCTTGGAATACGGGCTTGGGGATCGCAAGGGCTTGTTTCGCTGCCAAAAACAGGTGAAAAGCCAGGGGCAAAGCGGATTTATGCGCAAGCCTTTTTGATGAATGTGTTGAATCCGAAAGTTGCCCTATTCTACCTCGCGTTTTTGCCACAATTTACACGGCCTGAACTCGGACATCTGGCCAGACAGTTTTTTACATTGGGCCTTTGTTTCGCAATTTTAACATTCGTGATCTTTTCCACTGTGGGGATTTGTTCTTCCATTGTTGGACGAAAAATGACAGAGAAACCACGTTTGATGCGGTTCATGGATCGGACGGTGGGGACACTTTTTATCGGTCTGGGGATCAAACTTGCATTCACTGGTGCAAAGTAAAAGGAATTCAATCAGAGTGGCGTTTCTTCGCATAATGCCAAGTTTGGTCTTTCCTTGGCACTGCTAGTTTTTGCCTTGCCCCCTTTAATCGCGCCCGATTTTAACAATGTATTTTGATTGCATTCTACCGAGAATTTTTGTAGAAACCCTATGAATTTAACGCGGGTGTGGTTCAATGGTAGAATATGGCCTTCCCAAGGCTGAGACGAGGGTTCGATTCCCTTCACCCGCTCCAAATCATTTCCCCCGCCAGATTGCGTCAGGTTGCGACTAAATGCGCCTGTATCAATAGGTTCCAACTTACCAGTTGAAGGGGTTGCCGCGACTGGTTGCGCTTCGTTTTGCCCCTCTACGCCTAAAATCTGTGCGCGTATTTGTGTATACCCCAGCCGAGGCAGTGCTTTGATGGCATCGTAAATGGGAAGCTGCGTTTCATCGGTGTAAACCTTCGTGGTCAGCTTGATATCGCTATGCCGCATGAGTTTCATGGCGAAGCGCTGGGGCACTTTGTTCGACGCCAAAAAAGTCGCCCAGGTGTAGCGCAATGCGTGGAAATCGGCATACCGTCCTTGCTCATCCTGATAGGCTATGCCGTTGGCTTCTTCGTCTTTTTCCAACCGCCGGGCGCGCGGAATGCCATTTGGAAAAACCAAGTCCCCGATCTGATACTTTGCTGGTCTATGTTTTTGGAGCCCTTCAGCAATCTCCGGCATCAAGGGAACGCTTCCTTCCGTTTTGTTCTTGGCTGTTTCGGCACGAACCACCACATGAGGACATTTTTCATCAAGATGAACATCTCCCCAGGTCAATTGTTTAAGTTCCTCTTGTCTCAATCCCGTGCGAGCGGCTGTAAAGTAAATGATGCCTCTTGGTCCGGAACCTTTGACCAGCCGGGCCAGTTCTTCGTCCGTGAAGGCGCGGCGTTGACGGCTTTTTTTACCCCGGCAATCCACCTTGGCAACGTGTTTCAATGGGTTCACCTTGATGCGCTCCATGCGTTCCAGCCAGTTCAGAAAGGAAACCATGCCTTGCAGGTAATGGTTGAGCGTCCGAGGTGAGAAACTTTGCCTTTCACGCCAATGAATGAATGAGTCAGCACTGATATTGCAAACCAACTGCCAGTGACAGTCCGAAATCAGCCGCAACACCCGATTTTGCAGTAATCGTGCCCCACGACCACCACGGCCAGCGCGGCTTCGGGCTTGCAGGTCGGCGACGTAATCATCCAGATGTTCGGCCAAAGGCTTTCGCGCTGCATCCCGCACAATTTTAGGTTCAATAATCCCGGCGGATTCTCGCTCCATCTCTTTGATGAGATCATCGCCCAGCTTGTTGGCCACCTGCTTGTCAGTGACCCCAAGCGATTTCCATTTGTCGGTTGGCATGTTGCCAATCCGGTACCGCAGATAGTAGAATCGTGTCTCGCAAAGCTTGCCATTCTTGCGAAAACGCCGCTTTTCAATGGAGAAAATCAATGTTGCCCTCCGCTGATAATTTGTTGCACCTGACTTGCCCGGAAACGAATTGCGCCCAGAACAAACACTTTGTTCAACTGCCCGCGCGCCACCAGCCGATCAATGGTGCGTAGCGAGCACGAAAGCATTGTTGCAACCTCCGGTTTCTTCAATAACCGATCTTCTATTCTATTTCCCATACTTGTTCCCATTTTCATTTTGGACCATTGCCCCTCCGTTTTGAATGATGCGGCAGAAAAACGCCGAGTATCTGCAATGCGCTAGCCTCAGATACATATTTAACGCCGCGTTTACCTTTGTCTTTCGGATCTTTGTCCAGAAAGCGTCCGTCAAAATCCCCATCTCCCTGTGATTCAGATTGTTTTCGCCACGGACTTGCCTTCAACTCTGCTCCCCATGCTTTGCATTCCGAAACGGGAATATAAATGTAAGGCCGCTGTTTGAGCTTCTTCTGATACCCAAAAAGATTGCGTTCCTGCTTGACTACATGAAACATAAATGCTGTCAGCCGACCTTCTTTCATCCGCTTATGCGTGCCCGCCCGTGACACCTCCACATACATGCTGACCCCGCCGGGGGAAACAAACTGCTCACCTGGAAAACTACGCGCCAAAGCATCAAACCAAGCCCCCACCTCGTCATCGCTGCCTTCTTTGCGATACATCCGGGTGCCTTCATCAGGTTCACCAACGAGTTTTTTTAACTCATCAGCAACCACCAAATAAGGAAAATCGGTATCCATTACGTTTACTATTCCATACGGTTAATATAACGTCAACTGTATTTATCTGATTTTTCTATATACGTTTTGAAAAGGCGCAACCATTGCTCACTTTGATTGACATAGACGTTCATTGAAATATGAGAAAAGTGATATTTGCGGCCTGTTATTGATCTTACATATCGCCGGGCAATGCGCATTAACATTGCCGCTTGTTTGCTGGTACAGGGGAGCATCACACGTTCCCCCCAAGGGATCAAATTACGACGTTTGATGCCCCACCAGCGGCCCTTGCAGTATGGGGAATGGGCCACTTCTTCCCGATCCACCTTGGCTATGTATTTTGAGACATAACAACGCACCCCGTTGAATTTTCGAATTACTTCCACACGGGTTCCTGCCTGGTAATTTCGATAATCCCCGGAGCCAACTGCCTCATACCACGCCCGCGACCACCATTCCCCCAAGCGATCTTGCACTCCGCAATCCATCTTGTTTTCTTGCCCCACAACCTTGTTGCCCTGTTCATTCTTGCGGTAAATCGTCATCTTCCATACTCCCTCCGGCAGAAGTTTCAATGTGGTCCACTTCCCATTTTCTTCCGCATAATCTATGACTGTGGAAACGTTCCAAAGCAAAACATGGAAATGCGGCACACATACCCCTTTTGATTGTTCCCCAGACTTTCGAGTCTTGAGTTCCTTGCGCCAAACCATGGCTGCGTTGGGGAAACGCCGTTCAACTTTTTTGCAAAATACTTCCCAAATCCTTGAAACCTCATCCGGTTCAGGCACTCCGTCTGGAAACGTACAAGTCACGAATAATGGAAAGGATTCTGGATCATTCATGCGAATTTTGTTCATGACTGCCATCATGCGCTGACGGGACTTGCGGCTGAATTCCTTGATCTTCCCGCGTTGGGTTTTGGGGGAAGGAACGTAGTCCCCTGATAGATGCCGAATGCAGACGGCATGAGCGCCTTTCCAAATCTCTATCTGTCCACATTGACTATACAATGAGCGTGACGGAATATGGCTATTAGACAAGCCCGGCCCCCCGTCATCTCCTGCCGCCGCCGCCAGAGGCGGCTGTCGGGGAGGAGATGTCATGGGGGGCTGAGAAGCACCATCAGAACGAGGAACTACAGGCCAATCAGGATGATCAACCGGGGATATCTTCCGTGGCACGTACTTCTTTGAATCATCAAGCAGGTAAATCCGGTTGGCCGGCATCGTGAGTCCGTTACGCGTAGCGACCGGCGGCGACGCGAGCTGGAAGCTCGGAAGTCCGTCGCCGCCGCTCACGAGCCGGCCCAATTCATTTTGGGCATTGCTCTGTTGGGAGGAATTTTGAAGCGCCATGTTTCCTCCTATTTGCCCGGACACGAATTGACGATAGCCAAAATGGCCATCTTGAGATCATGACTCAGACTGGGCCAGGCATTGATGACCTTGGGCAGATCAAAATAGTCCCGTTGCGGAGCGTGTGCGCGTATTTGTGTATAGCTCTTGTGTGGTGATTCTGTAAGTTCTTGATTGTGTAGACCTTGTGAGGATATTGGACAAGGTTCGATTCCCTTCACCCGCTCCAATTCATCTCCCCCGCTAGATTGTGTCAGGTTGTGACTAAATACGCCTGTATCAATGCAGTTCAAAATATCGATTGAAGGTGTTGTCACGACAGGTTGCGATTCTTTTTGCCCCTCTGCGCCTGTTGCCTCAAGCGAAAATTACGGTGTCATTTTTGCTTGAGGTAACAGGAACATTTGAAAAAATGTAGGGAAGGGGAAATTGAACTACAAAAACAAATGGATCGAAATTAGTGGAAAGATTGTGGATAAATTCGAGGCCGATTCTTAATCGATTCCATAGGGGGCCAAAGGTTTTTGGTGAGAACCCTGAAAAATGGAAAACCCCCTGATTTCTCAGAGGGTTTCTCGTTTTTTAATTGGTTGCGGGGACCGGATTTGAACCGATGACCTTCAGGTTATGAGCCTGACGAGCTACCAGGCTGCTCCACCCCGCGCTCAAGGGAATTAAAGACTACACGATCAGGTCCTTACACCGCAAGCGTTATTATACATTCTTTTTGAGATCCTCTGATTTTCCCTCTAGGTTTTTCTTTTTATGTCATTAAAAAATGACGTTTTTCTAGTCATCAAAAGCTTGCGGGGACTGGTTGCTGCCTTATCCTGATTTCATGCGTATTGTCAAAGTGCCACTGGCGGATCGAAGTTATGATATTTGTATCGGGGATGGTCTATTGGAGTGTGTGGGGAAACAGGCGTCCAAGCTGAACTTGGGGCATCGTTGTGCCATTGTTACGGATTCCAATGTGTCACCTCTTTATGGCGAGAAGGTGATTCAATCTCTGACAAACAAGGGATTTTCCGTTGAAAAGATTGTTGTGAAAGCAGGGGAGACGTCTAAGAGCCTGAAGGTGGTTGGGCAATGTTATGACGAGATTGCAAGGATGAGGCTGGAGAGGAAGTCTTTTATTTTGGCGTTGGGCGGCGGTGTGGTGGGGGATCTGGCTGGTTTTTTGGCTGCCACATACATGAGGGGAATTGATTTTGTGCAGGTGCCAACGACTTTGTTGGCTCAGGTGGATAGTTCCGTGGGGGGAAAGGTGGGGGTGAACCTCAAGGCTGGGAAAAATTTGGTGGGGGCGTTTTATCAGCCGCGATTTGTATTATGTGATTTGGAGGCGTTGAATACGCTGCCTGAGCGGGAGTTTAGAGCTGGTTTGGGGGAAGTCATCAAGTATGGGATTATTTATGACGCTGGGTTATTCCGACGATTGGAGCGGGACATGGCCAAGGTTTTAAAGCGCGACGCTCTGGTCTTGTCTGCAATTGTTGCACGGTGCTGTGAGATCAAGGCCGAAGTGGTGCGCCAGGATGAGACAGAGGGAGGTTTGCGCGCAATTTTGAATTTTGGCCATACGATTGGACATGCCATTGAAGCCGTTGAAGGTTATGGTAAGTATTTGCATGGCGAGGCTGTGTCGATTGGTGCTGTGGCCGTAGCGCAGCTTTCAACAAAGGTTTTGGGGTTGCCGGTGACGGACGCTGCCAGAATCGAGAATTTGTTTCGTCAGGCTGGGCTGCCTACGGGGCTCCGGCTTTCTGCTGCCCAGCAAAAGAGTGTTTTTGACGCGATGTTTTTGGACAAGAAGGTTGCCGGGGGCGAAGTTAAATTTGTGCTGGCCAGTTCGATTGGAAAGGTAGAATTTGGCAGGAAAATAAAGCCTGAACTGGTTCGAAGTGCCTTGGCAGATTTGTCACAGAGAGAATCCCCTGTTTTTTAAAAGCGATGTCAGCCGTAAGTGAAACAATGGTTCGCGAGTATTTTGAACTGCACGATTTTCTGGTGCGGCAGGAAAGAAAGTACATTGTTCGCGGACGCGAGACGGATGACGGGATAGATTTTTTTGTGTGGAATCCCAGTCCGCTTCAAGGGCAGGGGACGATTCCGTTTTTATTGGGAACGGAGAATCTAAAGTGTGTCAAGCAGGCGATTGTTGTGGTTCGCGGATGGCACACGGAGACCTTCACCCCTGGAACGCTTGAGAATTCGCCAGAGATTTTTCGTTTTCTAAATCCAAAGGTGTTTGATCAGGCGGCTCGGACCTTTGGAATTTCGGGGCCTTTGACCAAGATTTTGATTGTGCCCTCCTTGCCTCAAACGGAGGATTTGCGTGACCAGAGTATCAAACTTTTAAAAGATAAGGGCGTGGATGCGGTGATCGTCTTCAGAACATTGCTTGCCGATTTGATTCTGCACACGGAAATTAATCGCAATTACGACAAATCCGATTTGCTTCAAATCATTCGTGTTTTGAAAAATTATGGCTTTATCAAAGACCTGCAAATGGAATTGTTCAAGCCGGTCAGACAGAAAATGAAATAGTGGCAAAGCCTTAGCTGATGGCTATTCCCCAATGATTTTGACCAGAACACGCTTGCGACGATTGCCATCAAATTCACCGTAAAAAATTTGTTCCCAAGGGCCAAAATCCAATTTCCCTTTCGTAATTGCAACCACGACTTCGCGTCCCATGATCTGTCGTTTCATGTGAGCGTCGGCGTTGTCTTCGCCTGTCCGGTTATGTTCGTATTGAGAGACTGGCGCGTGTGGGGCGAGTTTTTCCAGCCACACATCATAATCGTGATGAAGCCCGCTCTCATTGTCATTGATGAAAACCGATGCTGTAATGTGCATGGCGTTCACCAGACAAAGTCCTTCTTGAACGCCGCTCCGTCGCACTAGCGTCTCAACCGTGTCTGTAATGTTTACAAAACCACGTCTTCCGGGCACTTCGAACCACAAATGTTCAGTCAGAGATTTCATGTCTTCTGAATAGCAAATTTGTCTCTCGTTGAAAACGCCTTTCTAAAATCCCCTTTAAACCGCGGAGGATTAAAAGTGGGTGAAGAGCGAGAAGAAAAAAGAAGAAATTGAGATGAGCATATGGGAACAGAGCTGACAGTTTTAATGGGAAATAGTCCTGTCTTGCCAATCCGATAACCCGTCGAAATACAAGCGAGCAAGCCCGCCAAAAGGGGCTTGCTCAAATAATGCTACTACACAATTTTTTCGATAGCTCTGTGCTTGATAATGGCTCGAACCGGCTCTCCACCGCTTCTCAATTGATTCTCAATCCGAATAATTCATGAAGTAGTTTCTCAGGTGTCAATCCAAGACTTTCCTCATCCCTATTCCAGCGAAAACAATGAGGAACCTTTTTATCGTGCTTTCAAAAGGGCTGCTAAGCAAGGTCTTGTTTCAACAACTCGGGCTTGCGCTTGTGAAGCTGAAGAATTAACTCTCCAAATATGGTATTTGCCCAGGCAAACCAGCTTCTGGAGAAGTCCTTCGGGTTGTCAACGTGGAAGGACTCATGAATATAGCCAGTTCCTGCGTGGGTATGTTTTAGTGTCTTGAGACAATAGAGTATTTCCTCGTCGTTATTGCTTGTTAGCGCTTGCATGACGAGTCCCAACGGCCAGATGCGCATTTCTCCCACGTGAGGGCCTCCAATTCCCTTGGCAAACTTGCCTTCATGGAACCAGGGGTTGCTATGGCTGAGGGAGAAGTGACGTGTGTTTTTGTAAATCGTATCACTTGAAGATGCGTAACCCAGATAGGGAATGGAGAGCAGGTTGGGGACGTTGGCATCGTCCATGAAAAGCATGTTACCGAAGCCATCGACTTCCAGCGCATAGATTTTTCCGAACTCCAGATGTTTGGCAACAGCGTATTTTCGAATGGCGCCATCGACCTCATTGGAGAGGGCCAGACATTCGTTGGCGAATTCTGTGTCGTTTAGAATATCTTTGAAGATATTGTGCAGTTGGCGCAGTGATACCACTGCAAACATGTTGGACGACACGAGGTATGGGTAGAATGTGGAATCATCCGAAGGCCGGAACATGGAGTGAATCAGGCCGACCTTGCGGGTTGGATTGCCATAGCCGCGCCCAAAGAGGGTGTCGGTGGGAACTTCCGTGTTGCGGGTGAAGTGGTAAGGACCGTGGTTTTCTTTTCTTTGCTGTTCCTTGAAGGTTTTGACGATGAGTTTCATGGCACTTTGCCACTTGGAATCGAAAATGGCCGTATTGCCTGTCTCTTTCCAATACCCGTGAGCAAGGCGGATGACGTAGCAAAGCGAATCCACCTCCCATTTACGCTCATGAACCCCAGGTTTCATATCCGTATGATCGCCCGCCCACTCGCTTTTCTTATTTGGATCGTTGTAAAATGCGTTGGCGTAAGGATCGTGCAGGACAAATTCTGCTTGTTTGTTTATCACCCCCTGCAAGAGGCGATTGAGTTTTTCGTCTTTCTTGGCGAGCGGAAGATACGGCCAGACTTGGGCTGAAGAGTCGCGCAGCCACATGGCGTCAATATCCCCGGTGATGACGTAGGTAAACGGTTTGCCCTCTTTTTCATAATAGGTGACGGTTGTGTCCAGGGTGTTTGGAAAACAGTTTTCGAACATCCACGCGAGTTCCTTGTCAGCCATTGTTTTTTTAATTTCACTGATGGTTTCCTCAACAATTTGGCTGGCGAATTTTCGTTTTTCCAGAGAAGGGCGAACGGTGGAAAATGAGGATGAAGCTCCAAAGGTGGGAAAACCAGCACTGAGCGCCATCGTTGCAATTCCTGTTGCCTTGATAAAATCTCTTCGTGATGTGGTGTTCATAGTCTTTTGTCTCAAGGAAAGTTTATGGGAAAGCGAATAATTTTGATAGTAATTATGTCTTTTTTTTCGGGAGTGTTTTGGAGCGGACCAATCGGATTATCATTTCTGAGGCTTTCTGGAAAATGTCTGGAGCATTGGCCATTGCCGGTGCATTTTCACAGTTCGCTCAACCCCGGGGGCCAATCGGAGTGTTATCAGCCATTCTGGTTCTTCTGCGAACGGCCATGTGACAAATACCAGAGTCTCATCTTTTCCATTGTTCCATTGAAAACAGAGCGGTTGTTTCTTCTCGGTTTTTTCCAGAATATCGCGGGTTTCATTCCCCACCTGAGTAACCCATGTTTTTCCACCATCCAAGCTATATTCAACAACGCTGCGTGGCATGGATAGAAAACGTTCAAATTGTTTGATGCGGTATTCTGCAAGCTTGCTGTAGGCAACATTATAACGGGGCTCCCTTGGATAGAGGGGGCCCAGCTCGCTCTGTATTCCTAGAATGAATGGCGGTTTCTGTGGAGCGCCAGAATCGGGTTCCCATAGGAAGTCTCCCATTCCATAATTTTCCGGATGCCGACGCCGGTCTACCCCTTCCGGGCGATCATCATGCCACCAGTGAAAGCCGTCGCCGAAAAGGTGGCTGATATATGCGGCATCCATCACCCACCAAGCGGCGGGGACGATGCGGTTGTAGTAGGCCATCCAGCCGTTTTCCAGGCGCAGATACTGACGATAAGGAAGGTCATTGTCTGTCCCAAACCACGCAAAACCAAGAATCGTGCTGTCTGCTGGTGTGATGCGTTTGACATTAATGGTGTCAAATAAATTGGCATACACCTGATAAATGGCGGTGCGTCGTCGGTCGGGGAAAATATTCGATTTCAGGTACCAATCAATGGTATAGACTCGACAAACCTCCCGCAGGGTGTGCTGTGAACCATCGACATGGCGAAATTTTCGAAATGCTGGAGCGGTGTGCGATTCTGGATCGGTTGTTTGATCGATGAATTTTTGTTTCAGTGGATAGGCTTCTCCCTCGTCATAAAAGGAATTGCTCCATTTTAAAGCGCGATAATAATCGCCCGTCTTGCGGGTTGGGACGAGGCGATTCAACTCCTGAACATAGAGATAATACTTTTGCAAAACCTTTTCGTTGGGTAAATCGATGCTCCAATAGGTTTGTGTGTTGTGCCATCCCGCCTGTTTTTCCCAATCTGTCAGATAGAAATCAATGGCAGGCGTGTTGGAGGCGTAATTTTGAATTTCCTGAATGCTGAGTGCCTCAAATCCCTGCTCCCCAAGCGTGTCAATCGGATCGCCAATCGTAAGAAGGGCATTTGTCGGGCCTGTCCGACTGAAATCACCAGCCGTTTGGGTGGCTCCATGGCTCAGAATGTCGTTCCAGGTTTGCTCGATGTTATAGCGATAGCAAGGGGAGGCTTTACCAGCAATCGGTTGAAAGGGAGGAATGATTTTATGATGCTGGTCTCTCCAATCCTCAACATTCAATTGAAAGGTGTCAGGAATAAACTCCTCGCAATCGGCACCCAGCGGTCCTGGCTTGATGATCCATTCCATCGCGACTTCGGGTTCCTTCAAATCCCATTGATCTTTCCCCTCGCGCCAGCGTTTGCATTGGACCTGGTAGATTCCACCACGCTCGGGGAGGGGATAACCTTTTTCAAGTGATGGGCCGACATTTGCCATGTCCACGTAATAGAAACGTCGAGGGCGCGAATCCTTGTAATCGGAAGGCTTGATTTTATCGCGCACAAAATAACGTCCATTTTCCCGATACACCTCAATATCCATGAAGCCTGGATATGCTTTGGAGTATATAACGCGGGCAGTGGTATTCCAAACAGGCACGTTCGGATCTCTCACTTTGTCGTTTGGTGCTGCCATTGCGGCAACGACAGTTCCTAGCAGTAAAAACAGGATAACAGGTGATGTTCCCTGTGTTTGGACGGCTTGCATGGAGGCACAAGCTATGTAATGACACGCAAATGTCAATCACATCCGAAAAACAAAACCCCCGAAGCAGTCTATTGACCACTTCGGGGGAAGCATGAGTTGCTTTTCCAGCTTTGAAAATGCCTCTCAGCACTTTCAATCTCAGAAAAGCATGTTTATTTCACAGACGAATCAAAGCTCTCAATTAGAGTTGAGGTCCAGCCTTGATGAGTTCTTTAGCCTTATCCGCATAGCGTTCAAAGAACTTGATGTATTTTGCAGCCAGGTTCTTGGCTTTGACTTCCCAATCGGCAGCCTTTGGATAGGTCTTGCGAGGATCAAGGGTGTTGGCATTGACGCCAGGGAGGGCTGTCGGCACGGTCAGGCCCATGATGGGGATGACCTGTGTCTTGGCTTTTTCGATGGATCCGTCAAGAATGGCGTCAATGATGGCGCGTGTTTCTTTGATGGAGATGCGTTTGCCTGTTCCGTTCCAACCAGTGTTAACGAGATAGGCTTTGGCATTGTGCTGTTCCATCTTGCGGACGAGTTCAGCAGCATACTTTGTGGGATGCAGCGTCAAGAACGCTTCACCGAAAGCTGGCGAGAAGGAGGGAACGGGCTCTTTGATGCCGCGTTCTGTTCCCGCGAGCTTGGAGGTGTAGCCGCAGAGGAAGTAATATTGTGCCTGAGCGGGGGTGAGGATGGAGACGGCTGGCAAGACACCGAAGGCGTCGGCAGAAAGGTAAATCACCTTTGTGGCATGGCCTGCGCGTGAGGGCAACACGATCTTCTTGATGTGATAGATCGGGTAGCTGACACGGGTGTTTTCTGTGACAGACTTATCGGCAAAATCGATTTCGCCCTTGTCATTGACAGTGACGTTTTCGAGCAACGCATCGCGGCGAATCGCGTCCCAAATATCGGGTTCGTTCTCTTCGCTGAGATTGATTGTCTTGGCATAGCAACCGCCTTCATAGTTGAAGACGCCTTGATCATCCCAACCGTGTTCATCATCGCCAATGAGATAGCGTTTTGGATCGGTGGAGAGGGTGGTTTTGCCAGTGCCGGAGAGTCCGAAGAAGATGGCGACATCACCTTTTTCCCCCACGTTGGCGGAGCAGTGCATGGAGGCAATGCCGCGCAAGGGGTTGAAGTAGTTCATCATGCTGAAAATGCCCTTCTTCATTTCGCCGCCGTACCATGTGCCACCAATGACAGCCATGTTTTCGGTGAGGTTGAAGACTACGAACACTTCAGAGTGAAGACCTTGTTCCTTCCACTTGGGATTCGTGGCTTTCGAGGCGTTCATCACAACAAAGTCGGGCTCGAAATCTTCGAGTTCCTTGCGTGTTGGGCGGATGAACATGTTGGTGACGAAGTGAGCCTGCCACGCAACTTCCATGATGAAGCGGACTTTCAACCGGGTGTTGATGTTTGTTCCGCAGAACAAGTCCACCACATAGAGCTTCTTGCTGGAGAGTTCCTTGGAAGCCAGTTGTTTTAATTCCTTCCAAACAGGTTCAGTGACGGGCTTGTTGATGTTACCATCCCACCAAATTGTGTTTTCGGTCTTTGCATCCTTGACAATGAACTTGTCCTTTGGAGAGCGACCGGTGAAAACACCTGTCTTAACGCAAACAGCACCAGTTTTGGTTTGAATACCTTTTTCGAAGCCGGTAAGGCTGGGATTGGTTTCGTCCTGGAACAGTTGTTCATAGGACGGGTTGTGGATAATCTCCTTTGCCCCTGTGATACCATATTTCGATAGGTTGATTTTTGACATAAGATAATTCCGAATTCTAGACGGAAATCAAAATTAGAATTTGCGCCAAAAGGACGCGAAGAAACATCGTCAGAGGATAAACTGTCGCATAGGCAGTGGATTGAGCTTGAACTGGAGCCAAAGAATTTGCGTATTCCAAAGCAGGAGGATCTGTCATTGAACCAGCGACAATACCGCATATCTTTAGATAATTCCATTTTAGCAGTCTTGCAACAAAACTCACTGTCATGATCGGAATGAATGTGATGGCAGCACCATAAAGCATCCACTTGTAACCGCCTTCAGTAAAGGTTTTTACAAACTCTCCACCCGCTGAAAGTCCAACGCAGGAAAGAAACAAAACAATTCCCAATTCCCGGAGCATCATGTTGGCTCCTGGCGTCATATAGAAGTCCAACTGGCCGATACGAGCCTTGAAGCCTAATAAAATCGCAACAAGAAGCGGACCGCCCGCGAGTCCCAATTTTGCGGGGGCAGGGAGCCCCGGAATTGCTATGGGAATGCTTCCAATCACAATCCCAAGAAAAATTCCGATGAAAATAGGAATCGTATTTGGAATTGCCAGTTCCTTGACAGAATTCCCCAGTTCCTTGCGTATATCATCCATGGAATCTCGTTTTCCAACAATGCGAACTGAATCCCCGAGTTCCACTGTGGCATCCGGCGTTGGCAGAATCTCCATGCCACCGCGAATGATTCGGGTGATGTTGGCGTCATAACGGCGATGCAACCCGATATCCGCTATGGTGCGTCCCGCATATTTACGATTGGTTACGAGGACATGGAACAGGGCTAGATCGCCGGATACCTGGTTTTTGGAGACGATTTCCACATTACCAATTTTTAAATCGAGATTGCTTATGGATTCAGCGGAAGAAACCCCGTGAATGATATCTCCCTGGACCAGCTTTTCATCATCGCTGGCTACGAGGAATATCCCCTTACGTTCAATTCTGGAAATGACCAGTTCATCATCGATTGTCTTGCGAATATAACTGAGCGTTTCGCCAAAGAGATTTGGGTTTGAAACGACAATGCGAACGCTTTCCAGCTTATTGCGATTACTGTGGAGCTGCTTGGAATACTCATTGGCTTCGACATCCAATTTGACTTGGAAGAAAAATCGAAGGAGCAACATTGTCATGATGATACCGACCACCCCAAATGGATAGGCCACTGCGTATCCCATTCCCATGACGTTGGTGGATAAACTTGCCAATCCCTGTTTCCCTCCTGTTGCAGCGACTAGATTTGTTGCGGTACCATTTGTGAGAGCGGACAAGGTGTTGGTAGCGCCTGCTACAATGTTCGTGGCATCATATTGCTGTCCGGCAAGAGCCTGTTGTGCAGCTCCCAATCCAGGAGTGTTTGTTACTGCACCACACATGATGCCTGTGATGGCATCCAAAGGAACCTGAAAGATGTAGAAGATTGCCAGGGCAATGCCAAATCCCATGAAGACAATGGCTGAGGCCATCAGGTTCATTTTCAAGCCATCGCTTTTGAATGCGCTGAAAAAACGTGGACCAACCTCGACGCCAACGGCATAAACAAAGAGTATCAATCCCAAATCACGAACCAGATGCAGAACCCCCGGTCCAACATGTGCCCCCAAATGCCCCAAAAGAAGCCCCGCAAACAAAACACCGGCTATTCCAAGCTTGATTCGATGAATCTCAATTCGGCCAAGCAGTACCCCCAAAAGTGCTGTGAGCCCGATTACAAATATTTCAGTGGCCGTACCTGTTCCGGTCCACAATGACATGAAAGAACTCATTATAATATCTAAAACTGCATTTGCTCAGGCTACAGGGGTACTCTTTGAGAAACTACCTTGTGCAGACCTGAGTATGGTAGATCCAGCGATTAGGAATTTTACATGGGCACTATTATTCCCTTTCAGCGGCTTACCCTTTTTGACAAAATTTAATATTTACTAATTGAAAATTACTACTTTCTTGTTTCTCACCTTGAAATTATTGCGAATAAAGCGACCTAAATGTAACTTTAGATCTGATGAGCATAAACAAGCAGGTCTTCTGGCTTCAGAGTCATCCTACTTACCAGGCCTTACCATCTAAAGCGGGGAGCTTTTAACAGTGGCTGTGTGGTGTTCGTCGTCTGTTACAGCGGCGCAACCGTGCAGGATTCACACCTGCTTCCCTATTCTCCCTGAACCGTAATCCAGGGCACTTGTTTATTTGTTACACAACTTTTTTGTGCAGCACTCTTTCATCTGAAAGAGTGCCCATACTTTAATGGCAAATCTTCATGAGTCAACATTTTCATGGCAACAATTCTGGGCTATTCTATGCGCTGGTATAAAACATTAATAAAACTTATTATCAGCGAGGTGAAGATTGTTGTTAAAGGGTGAAAACAAATTTCCTCGGAATGGGATCAATGCCTTTTCTCTTCCGATTTATTGTGGGGTAATGAACGAGTTGATCCCCGCTCGATTCCAAAAGCCAAAAATTGCTTGAGATGTTGCTGTCAAGAATAGAACAAGCATTTGGCTCATGATAATCAGGAGAATGCTTACATCAGAAGCCGCAAGAAAACGTGCTCATATCCTCATTCCCAACTTCTTTTCCTTGTGCCACTTAACCCTAAAAGTATTTCGAAATGGCAAGCCTGAGATTTCTTGTGAAGCCGATGGAACGCAAATGTTACTCCGTTGCCCTACATAAGTTGGCAACATGCAATGTTTAAGTTTATTGCATTGATGATATTTGGGATTATTTGCCTTTGTCGTCAGTAAACGCTTTTTTGAGCGAGTTGTACTGCGTTCGAGTAATGACAAGCATTGATCCGTGACGGACTTTTGGAGGAAGTTGAAATTTATTCCAGTCAGGTCTTTGATTGCCCGCGGCCTGGAACCAATTGCCGTCGAGGTTCGTAGAGACAGAGAGTCCGTAGGCAATACCTGGATACTGTTCATAATAAAGATACCAGACTTTGCCGTTGGGTGAGGGAATCAAGGTGGGGGCTTCGCGAAAACTGGGACTAATGGGAACTCCTGGTTTGGAGTAGGGGCCTAATAGTTTGTCTGAGTGTGCGATGCGAATGGTTTTTCCAGTGTTCCATTCCTGGGTGGGATATCGTTCATCTTTCAGAATGGCATAGTATGTATTTCCTTCCTTTGCGATGAACGTGTCAATGGTTGCCATTTCCCATTCAAAGAGTCGGCGTGGTGGCTCAGAAAAGGTTTGGAGATCCTTTGATGTTACATACAAAGTTCTTTGGCTGGCCCAATAAGGTTCTGGAAGATTGGTCGGCCCAAGTTCATGCGGAGTGTGCCACGTGAGAAGATACTGCAAACTCGATTGATCAAAAAAGAGCTTTGGCGCACCGATGCGCGCCAGAGTATTTGAATAGCCAGGGACATGTTTCAGGTCTGGAACAAAATTGCTGTATTTTTTCCATGAAATTAAATCGTCGGAAACCCAGAAGTTTATATCGGGTCGTTCATCCCCACGATTGCCGACCAGATAATATCGGCCATCGTGACCTTTACAAATGCTTGCATGGCCGTGGTATTCCTCAAATACGCGCTTTCCTCCGTTAAGCATATTCCAATGGAGCCCATCCAGACTCACACTGTAATACAACCTGCCGTAATCTCCCTCCATCATGTGTGCGAAAAGATAAGCCTCATTTTTTGCGGTTTCTCCTGTGGCTGGTTGGCCGGGGAGATCGGGCATTTGTGCGCGAACATTGGCATTCAAAAACAGGCTGGTGATGGAAAGCAAAATGCTGGCTGATCTAAATAAAGTGCTCATTCCAAAAATATTCTTTTTTGTTACACAGTCATCCCATGGGGATGGAAAAAAAGAGCTGGATATTTTGGTTTTCCCTGCCACACGGTAGGGGATGAATAAACACAAAAGTCCAGCTCCCTCCAAACTGAATCTCCTTCGCCAGATTTGCAATTTTATTCCTTCGCATTTGGTCTCCAAATTGGCTCGCGAAACCGGGGTCGATGATCAATCCAGAACCCTCTCCCCCTGGAGTCACGTTCTTGCCCTGCTCTACGGCCAGTTGACTCATTGCAT